>JAEEGL012139301.1_pt1 | contig 10399 bp, 9 predicted proteins | sample 9134231 | NCBI WGS metagenome assembly JAEEGL01 (sample SAMN16246548, study PRJNA631951) | gut metagenome | biome: gut microbiome; feature: rumen; material: fiber-attached | host: Bos | place: Iran: Karaj | collected 2018-10
ACGATGCCTGCTTCGATCATGGCACGGAGCTTTCTCTTGGAAAGGACAGTGTGTGTGATTCCGAGTCTTGCGAACTCTATCTGACGGGGCTTGCACTCAACGGAGATATTGTTTACAACCCAGTCGTAAAGAGGTCTGTGAGCTTCGAACTCCAAAGAGCAGAGGGAGTGTGTGATGCCTTCCAATGCGTCTTCGATCGGATGAGCGAAGTCATACATAGGATATATGCACCACTCTGTACCTGTTCTGTGGTGGGGGAGGTGATTGATCCTGTAGATAACAGGGTCTCTCATGTTGAAGTTACCGGAAGCGAGGTCGATCTTGGCACGAAGAGTCATCTTGCCGTCTTCAAACTCGCCTGCTCTCATTCTCTTGAAAAGATCAAGGCTCTCTTCGATAGGTCTGTCTCTGTAAGGTGAGACTGCGGGAGTTTTAGTATCGCCTCTCATATCTCTCATCTGGTCGGGTGTAAGCTCGCAAACGTAAGCGAGGCCCTTATTGATGAGCTCTATAGCAAATTCATACATCTTCTCGAAATACTCGGATGCATAGAAGAATCTGTCATCCCAATCGTGACCTAACCAGTGGATATCTTCCTTGATGGCCTCAACGTATTCCTCATCCTCTTTGGTGGGGTTCGTGTCGTCCATTCTGAGATTGCAGAGACCGTTATATGCTTCGGCGGTACCGAAGTCGATCTCCAGAGCCTTAGCGTGGCCGATATGAAGGTATCCGTTAGGCTCGGGCGGGAATCTCGTGTGTATCTTTTTGCCGTAGACCCTTCCGCCTTCCTTAAGTTCCTCGTCAATGATCTGCTCAATAAAATTCTTGCTGTCAGCCATTTTTATAATTCTCCCTGATCAAAGTCTTGAATAAGCATATCTGATCCTTCTGAGCGATTCGTCTTTGCCCAAAAGGAGCATGACTTCCGAACAACCGCCGGGGGTTACCGCAACACCTGCGGCAGCGATCCTTACCGGCCACATTACGACAGAGTTCTTGACCTCAAGGTTCTCCGCCAAAGTCTTCATAGCTTCAGTGATGGCATCTCTGTCCCAATCAAGGTTCTCAAGTACGGGGATAGCCTTTTCGAGCATTTGCTTTGAAGATTCCAATGTGGACTTGCTCTTCTTGTGCTCGAAAAGAGCGAGGTCGAAATCACCGTATTCCCTGATGAAGGAAAGCTTTTCAACGATCTCGTTGAACTTTGCGATTCTGGGTTTTAAGAGTTCGGCGAGCAATGCATAACTGGAAGGATCAACACCTGCCTCATCGTAAAAGGGCTTTGCATGCTCAAGGAATTCCTCATCGGACATAGCCTTGATATGCTCCTGGTTGACCCATGAGAGCTTGTCGTAGTCGAAAACCGCAGGTGACTTGGAGATGCCGTTGATATCGAAGGCTTCGGTAAGTTCGTCAAGCGAGAAGATCTCTCTCGTATCCTTGGGTGCCCATCCCAGAAGAGCGATATAGTTGATGATAGCTTCAGGCAGATAGCCTTCGTTAACGAGATCCATAAAGCCTGTCGAACCGTGACGCTTTGAAAGCTTGGAGATAACCTCATTGCCTTCCTCATCAACGGACTTGCCCATGATCAGAGGCAGATGGATGTAAGTGGGTATTTCCCATCCGAAAGCATCATAGAGCAGGTTGTACTTAGGTGTGGATGACAGGTATTCGCTGCCTCTTACGACATGCGTGATACCCATGGTGTGGTCATCGATTACATTTGCGAAATTATATGTAGGGAATCCGTCGGTCTTGATCAGTACCTGATCGTCGAGATCTTCGTTAGGGAAGGTGATATCGCCGTATACAAGGTCATGATAAGAAGTTGATCCCTCAAGAGGCATCTTCTGTCTGATTACATAGGGCATTCCCGCATCGAGGTTCTTTTGGATCTCTTCGGGAGAAAGATCCCTGCAGTGACGGTCATAACCTGTTCCTTCAGGCGCATTCTCCTTAAGAGCCTCAAGACGCTCTTTTGTGCAGAAGCATCTGTAAGCCTTGCCTTCCTCAACGAGCTTCTCGGCATAAGGCTTATACATGGAAAGCCTCTCGCTCTGTACATACGGGCCGTAGTCTCCGCCGATATCGGGTCCTTCGTCATGAGTAAGACCGGCAAGCTTCATGGTGTCATAAATGACCTGGGTTGCGCCCTCAACATAACGTTCACGGTCAGTGTCCTCTATTCTTAAGACGAATGTGCCGCCTTCGTGCTTGGCGGTAAGGTATTCATAAAGAGCAGTGCGGAGATTGCCGACATGCATAAAACCCGTAGGACTGGGAGCGAATCTTGTTCTTATTTTCATACTGAACCTCTATTTATTTATCTAATATGACGCTTGAGCGTATATTTTAGCACTTTTGTGTTAATATACAAATTGACTTTGCGAGTGAAAGGAGCCTTGAAAGCTTGGACAGACTTGATTGTAACCGAAGCTGCGACTGCTTTACCGGCAGCGGTATAGCCGAAGAATTCGTTGCCGGGTTTATTCTTGAGCAGTATGACAACAAAGATCTTACCGGTCAGGAGATAAAGGCAGCGATCATTTCCGACAGACAGGTCAGCGGATATTACTACAATGCTTTTGAGAAACAGTTCGTCGAAAGGAACATAAAGACCTGCCTTATTACAGTTGAGGAAGGCGAACAGAACAAGAATCTTTCGCAGGTCAATAACGTAATCAAGGAACTTACCGACTCCGGAATGAACAGCAATGACTGGATAATTGCCTTCGGAGGAGGAGCAGTTCATGATATTGCTGCTTTTGCCGCTTCGCTTTATACGGGAAGATCCCGTTTTATCGCTGTCCCCACGACACTCTCATCAATGGCTGAGACGTGCTGTTCCGACAGTGCATTCCTGAATTCAGGCAGCCGTAAGAATACTGCTTCGGTACCGGTCACGCAGACTGCTGTCTTTGTTGACCCCAAGTATCTTTCGACTGTGCCTAAGAAATACATTCCGAACGGCTATGCGCAGATAATAAGATATGCGCTTCTGTCGGATTTCGGGCTTCTGACGGCTTTGATAGATATTTCTGATTCAAGCCTGTCCGATATAAGAGTCTTTCTTAACCGTGTTTATGCAGCAAGGGCGGCGATCGACAGAAAGAATCCTGTTCTCCTTAAGCTGGGAAGTGAACTCTCCGAGGCTATAGAGGGATATTTCAGGTTCATGAATTATTCCGAGGGAGAGGCTCTGGCATTAAGCCTTTATGCGACAGTCCCGGATAAAGCCAGAACAGCGATAGCAGCCATATATCTTAAGCTGAATCTTCCGACTGAACTTAAGGGTGTCAGCTTTAACGCGATAATGAATTCACTTAAGGAATCCTACCGGAAAGGCTCTTCGTCGGATAAGCCGATGGTCTGTTATGAGGAAAAAGACGGAAAGGGAAGCTGGGTCATTAACAATCCCTCTGATGAAGAGGCTTTGGAGATCCTTGAGGACAGACTTAAGAAGATTACCGCAGGCTCTTCTGCAATTGCCTCAAATGACGGGGAAGCTTAGTGTATAATTACCGGGTTATGAAAAGTGTTTTTTTGAAAAGATTAATAGCAGTCGTATCCTGTGCCGCTGTCATGGCACAGCCTCTGATGCTCACATCCTGCAAGGGAAAGAATAAAGGTGCTGAAAAACCTGCGGATTACGGGTCTTTCGGATCTGATATCGCCAGAGAGATCGCGGGCAAATTCCCTGAAAGGAGAGCCTACTCCTCCGGTGAAAGCCGGACCGGCGATTATATTGAAGAAAAGATCAAAGAACTCGGGTATCAGCCTGAAGTCCAGACTTTTCAGGGCCCCGGCGGCAGTTCAAAGAATTATATCGTCAAGATCGCAGGAACAGGATTTTATTGTGCCAGGGACGACGGCTCGTTCGAACTGGAACACAGGGTTGCGGTCATAGGTGCCCATTATGATGCTTCACTTCTTCCCGAATTCATCGATGAGGATGAATACTATGATGAAGACGAAGAAGATGATGAAGAATATGACGATGAGGATGATGAGGACGAAGACGAGGATGATGAGGACGATGAAGACGAGGATGATGAGGATTCTGAGGAAACCTATGATTCCAGATATGTTTTCGACGGTATTTCCGACAACGCATCCGGAACAGCCTGCGTTTTGACGGCTTTAATGGCTTATAAGGATTATTCAAATGTCAGTTATGATGTCTGGTTCGTTTTCTTCGGTGCCGGCACTGATGATTTCAGAGGCGCGGAGGCTTTCTGTAATTCGTTAAGCAGGGAAGAGTTAGACAGCATAGACGTTATGTACGATGTTGACAGTCTCTATGCCGGAGACAAGATATATGCGTCTTCAGGTTATAAATCCATAGTTCCCGGCAAAAAATATGAACTGAGAAGAAAACTCTATCAGGCATATGATGTCTGCTTCTCCAACACTCTTTACACTAATTACGGTTTTGACCTCTATTACAATGAGTCGGGAATAAAAACAGACCTTGATGAAGACGGCAACAGTGATATTTTCAAGGAAATGCCGAAGAATGCGTCTGATTTCAGCGCTTTTGACAACCGGATGATCCCTGTGGTCTATTTCGAGAGTTATGAATATAATTTCACCTCCATGAACCAGATGAAGGAAACGAAGAACCTGAGCCTTCAGGATTTCGGCGGAAATGTAAGGGGAACTCCTGCGGATTGTTCATATTTCCTTGATTCTGTCCTTTTGGAGGAGGATTATGACCGTAACGGTGACGGTGAGACCGACTGCAGCGGCGACAGGCTTCAGATAAGGATCAACTGTGTCGCTTTCATCATTGTGGAATCACTCCTTAAGGGATCTGACAAGGGAATGACACCTTCGGAGTATGAAGCTTACAGGATCGAACAGACCAGACAGACCTACTCTTCCGAATCATCTCCGGTGTAATCTTTCTTACAAAAATTCGGCATTGATTTTTTCTCCTTATGTTATACTAAATAAGATAAGCGTCAGGGAAGAAGGACATTAACGATGTCTACCACATCTTTCATCAGCCAGATATTTGAGTTTATAGGAGAGCTTTTTAACAGCCTTGATAAAGGCACGCTCTTCTTTGGCAGTGTCTGGGATTTTGTCAGATACGCGATCGATATCGTTATGGTTACTTTCCTGTTTTATACGGTCCTTATGTTTATAAGGCAGACCAGAGCATGGCAGCTTATCAAGGGTATCGTTCTGATCCTTATTTTCGTTGCATTCTGCGGACTGGTCGGACTTGACATGGTCGGGTTCCTTTTTAACAGACTCCTTTACATTTTTGCAATACTATTTGCTGTTTTATTCCAGCCTGAACTGAGAAGAGCCCTGGAGACTGTGGGTCTCAGAACATCAAATGCAACAAGTCCTTTCAGGCACAGCGAATCGGTCATGACCAAGGAAGAACTGAACTCTTTTATCAAGGAGATTAGTTCAGCCTGCAAAGAGATGTCAAGAACATATACAGGCGCTTTGATCCTTATCGAGAGACATACACGTCTGGATGAGCTTTTGTCCCAGGAGAATGTCGTAACATTCGATTCGGAAGTCACCAGTTCCGTACTTCAGAGTATTTTCTACAAGGGTTCGCCGATGCATGACGGCGGTCTTCTTATCCGTGACGGCAGGATAATAGCAGCAAGATGCCACGTCCCGCTCTCTGTAACCATGCATTCCCTTGAGCGTTCGGGTACCCGCCACAGAGCGGCTGTCGGAGCCAGCGAGATGGGTGATACAGTTGCGGTTGTCGTATCCGAGGAAAGAGGCAAGACCTCCATAGCCGTTAACGGAAGACTTTTCGAGATGAAAACAACCAGAGAGCTTGAGGCAAATCTCTCATATCTGTTAGGCCTTAAAGAATATGGAGGAGAGCAGAAGACCTTTATCGGAAAATTCCTGGATAAGTTCCGCGGTAAGCCTGCGCAGGATAAGGAACTGCTGTCCCAGGAGGATGTCGGGAAGGCCTCCAAGAGCAAGTCATCCCCTTCTTCGGCCCCGGTAACCGCTGAGACTCAGGTGGAGATCGCGGGTGAAACAGCTGTCCCTATCTCAATAAAGACAAAGGCTGCGGATCAGGCTTCCAATTCAAAGAGTGTCGGTACTGCCACAAGGATCGTTTTTCTTATAGTCTCGATCTTATTGTCACTGTCACTCTGGATCTATATCCAGATAAATACCAACCCTGTTGTTACGAGGAACATTACGGTTCCCATCCAATATGATCAGACTGAAAAGCTTCCCGAGAACATGGATGTATCCTATCCGATCAAGACTGTGGATCTTGAGATCGTAGGACGTGCCGGAACGCTGAATGCCATGACAGCTGACGACATAATCGCCAAGATCGATTATTCGCAGCTTACCGCAGGAGATTCAGGCGTGGTCGAGCTCCCGGTCACGATATCAAGCAAGGACGGAAATGTCTATTTCCGTGTAGAGAGGCAGCTGCCTGAGACCATATCTGTAACTGTGTATTCTGTTAACTAAATTTTTTATTGCCTCCGGGCAGAAAGGACAGAGAAATGTTAGAAACAAAAGACCTTATCGATTTAACGCATACCCTTGCCGCTCCTATCCTGGAAGACAAGAAGTATCCATGGGAAGCATTGCCGCTCATAAAGGAATTTATCCTTCAGCTCGGTCCCACGCTTGATCCCGATGTTTATGAGAATAAAGGGGAAGGCATCTGGATCGCTAAAAGCGCCAAGGTCTTTGATTCTGCTTATATTGCAGGTCCCTGTATAATCGGACCTGAGACCGAAGTCCGTCAGTGCGCATTTATCAGAGGCAGCGCTCTCATCGGAAGCAAGTGCGTTATCGGTAATTCCACGGAGCTTAAGAACGTCATCATCAGTGACAATGTTCAGGTTCCTCACTACAATTATGTAGGCGATTCCATTCTCGGATTCAAGTCACATCTCGGCGCAGGAGCTATCACTTCGAACGTTAAGTCTGACAAGACACTTGTATGTGTTAAGAACGGAGATGAGGTTATCGAGACCGGTCTTAAGAAGTTTGCCGCAATCGTGGGAGACAATGTTGAGGTAGGATGCCAGAGCGTACTTAATCCGGGTACTGTTATCGGAAGAGGATGCCGCGTTTATCCGCTCTCAAGAGTCAGGGGTGTTATTCCTGAGAAGCATATCTTCAAGGATGCGGAGAATATCGTTCCTATCGAGGAGTAAGAAAAGAATAAAGGGGATGTTCGAAATGAGCATCCCCTTTTAAAATTCTTCAGTAAAAATATCAGACAACGCTGTCTTTGAGTTTGTCGAAAGCTGCTTTTGCGACCTGTCTTACATTAGGGTCTGAGTCTGCGAATGCAAGCTTCTTAACGTACTCCTCGCAGTGCTTTGCGTGGATCTCAGCTGCAGCAGTAGCCGCAGAGGCTCTTACCATAGGAGAAGAATCGCGCAAAAGAGGGATCAGAGCCATTCCGGACTCATAATTGGGAATCATTCCCATTGCCATGGCAACGGTCATGCGAACGTCATCTTCGGGGTTGTCAGCGTACTTGAGTAATGCGCCAAGTTTCTGTTTAGCTCCGAGCTTCAGGATTTTATCTTTTAAAGCGTCTGTACGTCCCATAGCCTATAGACTCCTGATATCGTTAATACTTAACAATATTATAGATTAAATTAAGCAAAAAAACATCAGTATCACCAAAAAATCCTAAACCGATGTTAGTTTTTGATATATTATGCTCTATAATACTTTCGATTATACATTTAAAGATAAAAAAAATGAATTGATTTTTTATTAATTTGGTTGAATTTTGTGAGGATAATCAAGATGGATGGAAAACTGCGCGGATTAACTGTTTTAGGGCTTGCGGGGGCTTTTTTACTCAGCTCCTGTTCGACCAATCTTGGGCCTGAGACGTTACCGTCAATTACAACTGCTGCGGAAACTGAAGAGACCGAAATAACAGTAGAGACTGAAGTTACCGAAGAGACCTTTGCAACAGAAGAACCGGAACCTACCAGTACAGCGGTCATTACTGAAAGCATCGTGGAAAATAACGGACGTCTTAAGATTGACGGAACAAAGATTGTCAACAGTGAGGACGAGACCATTGTCCTTAAGGGTATAAGCTCTTTCGGAATCGATGAAAGCAGTGACTTTTTTACTGCGGAGATCGTAAAGACTCTGGCTGAGGATTGGGGCTGTGATGTCCTGAGGATCGCGGTAACCGGTGATGAGGACAGCAAGGGTTATATGGATAACCCGGAAGCATATTTTGATTCTGTCTGCAAGATCTGCGATCTGTGCATTGAGCAGGGCATTTACGTTATTGTTGACTGGGATGTTCTGTACACTGATGATTCTGATGATAATCAGGATTTGGCTGTGGATTTCTTTAAGCGACTGTCCACGATCTATTCTGAATCGGATAACATCATCTATGAGATCAATAATTATGCTCTCCCGGCAGAAGATATTGATGACGACGATGACGATGATGAGGATGAATTCGATGAATGGGAAGACGGCATTAAGCCGTTTGCTTCCGCGGTTATCGAGGCTGTAAGGGAAAACAATCCAGAATGCATTTTTATCGTCGGCGCGCCGGAGAACGGTCTCGGTGTTGACGTTGCTTCTGATTCCATGCTCGATTACGACAATATCTGTTACGGGTGCCGTTTGTTCTCGGGTACAAACAAGCAGGAGCAGAGAGACAGGATCAGTGAGGCTCTTGATAACGATACCTGTGTTTTTATAACTGAATGGAGTTACTGCACAACTGATCTTAAAGGCGGTATCTTCACATCAGAGAGTGACGTGTGGGCAGCGTTCTTGGATGAGAATGATATTTCATGGTGCAATTACGCGATCGGCAGTGATAACGGCAATGACACGAATGCGCTGCTGATGAATTCTATGGACTATACTTTCGAGCAGAAATCCGCAGGACACTGGCCTGACGGTCTTATCTCGAGATCAGGACTCTATACAAGAGATCAGTTCCTCAAGGTTCCCGCAGAAGCGGATGATACTGAAACCGGTGAGGAAACAGATGACGATGATGAATAACGGGTATTGATCCTTTGCTGATGTCGAGATCCGGTTACAGTATTACGGCGAAAAGAGCAAGATATGAGATGCTCGCTTTGGAGACTGAAAATCTGAGGCTTGCTGTTCTGCGTAAAAGCGAGGCTCAGAGGATAACAGAGTACTTCCTTGAAAACCGGGAGTTCCACAGACAGTTCTCGCAGACCCATACGGATGACTATTTTACTGTGCCGGTCCAGAAAAAATACCTGATATACGACTGCGAGTCATTCCTTGACGGAACGCTGGTTCCTCTTTGGATCTCCCTGAAAGGCAATGAGCAGGTTATAGGAAGAGTATCCTTTTTCAATTTCGCGTTCGGAGGCATGATGTCATGCGCCTGCGGATATCATCTGGACAAGGATCATACCGGCAGGGGTTATATGACAGAGGCGCTCAAAGGGGCGTTGGCTTTTGTTTTCGACGAATATAAGATGCACAGGATAGAAGCTTTCATTCTGCCCGAAAACGGACCGTCCATTAATCTTGTCAAACGGCTCGGATTCCATTATGAGGGAATGAGAAAGTCTTATATGCACATCAACGGAAAATACAGGGATCATGAAGCTTTCTATATTCTTGAAGATGATATGTGACGCTTTTTTCAGGTGCCGTTTTGCCCGAAACTTAAATTTGCCCTAACTTGTAACAAAAATTCTATAAATTTATTTGCAAAGTGTGTAATAATAGGCTATACGGTTATGCGGAGGTGATAATTGTGAACAGAAAGAGATTTACTACCGTACTTATTGCATCAATGCTGACAGGCGTTATGGCGCTTGGAATTGCTGCGTGCAAGAAGACACAGCCTACGGAAACAACTCTTGAAACAACTGAACAGACAACTACCACCACCACGACGATCCCTACAACAACACTTCCTGAATATTCGGGCCCGCTTACAAATGACGAAGAGATAAGCTGGACAGAGACAAATCTTGAGACACCTGCCACATATTACGCAAAAGTATCAAAGGGCGAGTTCCTCAATGTCAGGAAAGGTCCCGGTGTCGGTTACGAGAAAGTCGGAACACTGACAAGGGGACAGGCTATAGTCTGTGTTGCCAAAGCAAGCGGCGGATGGTATAAGACTCAGGACGGATTCTATGTTTCTGAGACATATCTCACAGGAACTATGCCTGACTGATAATTATCAGTTGATTATTTTCAAACCTTAGTGTAATATACATAGGCACTTAGCAAAAAGTGCCATACGCGAGTGTAGTTCAATGGTAGAACTTCAGCCTTCCAAGCTGACCACGTGGGTTCGATTCCCATCACTCGCTCCAGGGTCATTAGCTCAGCTGGATAGAGCAACAGCCTTCTAAGCTGTGGGCCGGAGGTTCGAGTC
>JAEEGL013763849.1_pt1 | contig 10399 bp, 7 predicted proteins | sample 9134231 | NCBI WGS metagenome assembly JAEEGL01 (sample SAMN16246548, study PRJNA631951) | gut metagenome | biome: gut microbiome; feature: rumen; material: fiber-attached | host: Bos | place: Iran: Karaj | collected 2018-10
CGCCTCCTCCTACAGCGGCACGATAACCTTCAACAGCGAATTCGTGCTTGCCGATATGTTCGGTCAGGCCACCTCGACAGTTGCGACCGCCGAGAACATCAACGGAAACGTAATTATGCCCGATCCCATCACCGATTATATCGATGAAAACGGAGACGTGCAGTCCAGACGCGATTTCTTCCTGCTTGACAGCATGGAAGGCGGCGAGCTTGAGCTTCAGGATTACTGGTACCTCGTTCCCGACGACGTTGATATCGAAAACGTCTGCGTCACCGTCAACGGCGACGCGCACATCCTCCTTCTGAACGGTGCGGAGCTTTCCGTCCCGCAGGGTTTCTCCGTACCCGAGGGCAGCAGCCTCGGCATTTACATGCAGCCCCACGATTCCGTTGACGAGATAGGCAAGCTCGTTTCCGGCTCCGTTGAGGGCGGCGATCTCGGCGTTTACGGCGGCAGGGTAGAAATCGAAGGCGTTACCGGCAATGCGGATTTCAAAGCCGGTCTCATCACCCTGCTCGACGGCGAGGATTACGGTACGGCCTCCGGCAATATAAATATCGCCATCTCCAATGATGAGGACCGCATCACCGCCGCCGGCTTTACCGGCAGCGTTACCGTTGCAAACAACCTCGTTATGCTGAACGCCGACGGCACCGCTTCCGACAGTTATGTCGCGGCGGGCGAATATGAGGATCTTGAGTTCACCGATCTGCATACCGCTAAAGTGTTTGACGGCGTGATCCCCGATCCGGTCATTGTTGATCCCGTAAGCTTTACTGTTGACAGCGTTACAGCGTTACCAGGCGGTGAATGCTCAGTCGATGTCAATATCGAAGGCGAATACGAAGCAAGCGCGCTGACACTGCTTGTTCACTACGATCCCGATCTGCTTACGGTTGAAGCGATTGAACCCGGTGAAGTCTGTCAGGCAATGAGCGCGGCAGGCGGGCTCATAAATACCGACATCACCGGCACGCCCGGTACGGCAAAATTCATTGCGGTAATGCCTATAGATGCCGTAAGCGCAGAGGGATGTATTTTCACGCTGAATTTCCGGGTTTCGGGTGAAGCCGAAGGCGGTACCGAGATCCCTATAACGGTTGAAGTACTTCAGTTCTACTTCATGCCGTTAGATTCAACAAGCATTACCAACATCCCGTATGAGGTGACAAACGGTATTGTGACGGTCTCCTATCTGCCCGGTGACGTGAATCTTGACGGCGTCCTTGACACGACAGACGTCATACTGGTTATGCGCAATGTGCTTGAGATCGTCGAATTCAATGATACTCAGGCGGCTCTTGCCGACTTCAACGGCGACGGCGCGATCGACGCTACCGATGCGCTGATGATGATGCGGGCGATACTTGATCTGCTCTGATATGCACACACGGAGCCCTGCATTGCTTCTCCTTTTCTGCAGGGCTCCGGTCTTTGTATTATCCGATAGAAAGGATGCCTTATGGCGCGAAAACATATGAAAAGACTAACAGCCCTTATCTGCGCGCTTGTGCTTGCTTTGAGTATGACACCTATATCAGCCATTGCATTGCAAAGGGACGGCACGGTAAGCTTTAAGCTTGACACTGTCTATTCCGAACCGGATTCCGACGTTTCCGTAACGCTGACGCTTACCGGCGAATATGCCGCGAATGCACTTACAGTATTTGTTAATTACGACCATGAACTGCTTGAGATGACGGGGGATCCTGTTCCCGGTGAGGTATGGGACGATATTTCGGCGGCGAACGGCCTTGTGCAGACTAATACTGTCACTCAAGGAAGATTCGGCTTCATGGCGATCACACCGAACGGAGAGTTTTCAGCTCAGGGAGTATTGTTTACACTCAATTTCCATGTTGCGGCTGATGCCGAGATCGGTGCTTCTATACCGCTTGTATTGGATGTTAAGCAGTTTACCAGCTATCCCGTCGGCGGCGAGCTCACATCGATTCCGTTTACTCAAACCAATGGCGCGGTGGTAATTAGCACGGATCCGCAGCCCGAACCGATCAGATTTATGCTTGATTCGGTTTACGCAAGGCCCGATACCGAAGTCAGCATCACACTGAGCATAGAGGGAGCTGCCGCAGCTACGGCGCTGACAGCGTTTGTGAATTATAACAGCGAGCTTCTTTCACTTGTGGGCGAACCCGAAGTGGGAGCTGTATGGAGCGATATGATCGATCACGGCGGCCTTGTACAGACAAACACGGGCAAACCCGGCAGATTTGGCTTTATCGGTATCGTACCGCAGGGAGATTTCTGTGCTTCGGGATCCGTATTTACTCTGCATTTTCACGTTTCACCGAATGCCGAACCCGGAGAAATCATTCCTCTTGAGCTCGAGATAAAACAATTCACCTATAATAATCTTGATGGCAGCGTTATCAGCATCCCGTTTAATGCGGCGAACGGCAGCGTTACGATACTTGACGCGCCCCTCCCCGGTGATGTTGACTGCAACGGTATAGTTCAAGAAGCCGATATTTCATTGCTTGTCAGCTATTTGATGAATTATAGCCCGGTGATCAGCCCGCAGGGTATGCTGAATGCCGACGCGAATCTGGATGGCAAAGTTGATGTACTCGATCCCGCCGCGATCTGGAGCATCATAATCGGCGGCTGATATCCCCAAAAACACGGAGCGCAGACGAATTTCGCCTGTGCTCCTTTTCATTCCGTTTATTGCATGGATCTCATTGCGGCTTCGGCCACGTGGCTCATGAGCACGCCTGTTGTGACGGCTCCCACGCCGCCGGGGACGGGGGTGAGCTTTTCAACGACGGGCTCCGCAGCCTCGAATTCGACGTCGCCCACTATCTTTCCCGCAGCTTCGCTCCAGTTGATGCCGACGTCTATGACCGTCTGTCCCTCGCGTACGAAATCCCCGTTCACCATGCCCGCGCTGCCCGCGGCGGCGACTATGATATCCGCCCGCCGGCATATGCCCGCAACGTCGTTGGTCTTTGTGTGGCACACGGTAACTGTGGCGTTTTTCTTTATCAGCATCATGGTCACGGGCTTGCCGATGACCAGGCTGCGGCCTATCACCGCCACGTTCTTTCCCTTAAGGTCGATCCCGTAATGATCGATCAGCTCTATCACCGCCTGCGCAGTGCAGGGGGGGTATCCCAGGGGCTTCTGCGCGTAAACGCCCGCCATGGAAAGATCGGTTATGCCGTCCATATCCTTTTCGGGCTTCAGCGCGTTGCACACGCGGCTCTCGTTGATATGGCGGGGGAGGGGACGGAACATCAGCACGCCGTGGATGGAGGGATCGTTGTTGATACTTTCGACTTCGGCAATGAGCTCATCTTCGGTGACGTCCTCGGGGAAGAGGCGCTTGACTATGCCGACTCCCACCGCCTCCGCGCGCTTGACCGCGCCGCGCTCATAGGACAGATCGTCCGGCCTTTCGCCCACGCGCAATATGCACAGCGTGGGGGTGACGCCCTTTTCATTCAATTCGGCAACAGCGGCGCGGGTCCTTTCGTTTATCGCCGCGGCAACTTCCTTTCCCGTCAATAATACAGCCATGCTTTACCTCTTGATCATTCGATATTGTTGTTAGTCTGGAGCATTATCTTGAGTATTTCGCGGTCGGTCTCGCGCATGCCGTCCTTGCCCAGACGCCCTATATTGGCTATGGTGTTCTCAACGCCCTTGGAGATTATGCCGTCGCCGCCCTGGAATTCCATGCCGCGGACGTACATCTGATAGCCCAATATACCCGCGTCGACCGCGGAAGCGATCTTTGCCGCGCAGCTGGGCTTTGCGCCGTCGCACACAATGCCGCTGACTATCGCAAGCGAGTTGACCAGCGTGTGAGCGACTATATCATAACCGCCGCCAAGCAGATATGCTATGCCCGCGCCCGCGCCGCAGCCCGCGTTGACCGCGCCGCAGAATGCGGAGAGTCGACCGATCCAGGTCTTTTGATGAATGGTAACAAGGTTCGAAACGCAGAGCGCGCGCAGGAGCTTGTCCTGACCCACGTCGTATTCCCTTGCGTAGACGATCACGGGAAGCGAAGCCGCCATGCCCTGATTGCCCGAGCCGGAAACGATTATGACGGGCATTTCACAGCCGCTCATTCGCGCGTCGGAGCCCGCGGCGGCCATGGCCTTGGCCCTAATCTTAACGTCATAGCCGTAAACGTCCAGCAGCACGCGCCCGATGCTTGCTCCCCATCGGCCCCTTATGCCCTCGTTGGCTATCGCGGTGTTATAATCTATCTGGCGCTCGAGCACCTCGCGCACGTCGTCAAGCTCTACCGTGTCGGCGAAATCGACTATGTCCTTTATCGTAAGCAGGCCCCGGTCGGTCAAGCCCTGACTGGAAAGCTCTATCTCGGGCGCTTCAAACAGCGTTTCGCCGTTTTTCTGGATGAGCACCACGTTGGTGTGATAATCCTTGATGCGTATGCGGCTGAATTCGCTTCCCGCATGCAGCGTGAGGTCTATATCGAATATCACGTCAACGGCGGAGGAGGGTCGCACGATCATGGGCACGCTTGCCATGAATTCCTTTATGCGGGGCTTGTCCGCCTCCGAAACGGCGGCAAGCACCTCAAGCACGCGGTCGGCGTCACCCACGGTGATGCCCGCGGCGGCGGCGGCCTCAATGCCCTTCAAGCCGCCCGTGTTGGGAACGACTACGGACTTTACGTTCTTGATTATGTTGCCGCTGACCGATATCTCCACGCGGTCGGGCATGGAGCCGAGCACCGATCTGGCTTTGGCCGCGGCAAAGGCGATCGCGATGGGCTCGGTACAGCCCATTGCGGGCACAAGCTCTTCCTTCAGAATGTCGATATAGGCCATATATCTTGAATCGGTAGCAAGCATAACGAATCCTCCGCATATCAAACTAAATTATATTATAACTCTTTTATTGGCATATTTCAATACAAAACGGCGCAATAATTCGGCAGTTTTTAGATTTGGTTTCAGCGAAAGAAGAGTATATGTTATAATTTTGAAAAAAAGTGTGCGATATCGAAAAAATCTTTAATTTGTCGTATTGACAAGCAGTTGTTTTCAATGTATAATATACAGCGAATATGGGCTCCATAAAGGTCAAGGCCCCAAAAATACTTACGGAAGTGAGATTATTTATGAGTACACAGCTTAAAGACATCGCAGAAGAAATGCACCAGAAATCAATGGCGGCAAGGGATTGGGTCTTTCAGGTGATCCGCACTGCCATCATCCGCGGCGTCCTGCCCGGCGGCATGCCCCTTCGTCAGGATGAGATCTCTGCACAGCTTTCGGTAAGCCACATTCCCGTAAGGGAGGCTTTCCGCCAGCTTGATGCGCAAGGCCTTGTCCGCATCTATCCCAACCGCGGCGCTGTCGTTACCAAGCTCACCAAGGAAGAGCTTGAAAACGCCATGGATACCCGCATCATACTCGAACTGGGCGTTATCCGCGCGGCAGTTCCCCGCATGACCGATGAATGCATCGAAAAGGCCGAAGCGCTGCTTGCTCAGTCCGCCGAGGAGAACGATCCCAACAAGCTTGAGGATCTCAACCTGCAGATGCACTTCGCCCTCTACGAGGCCGCGAACAATCCTTACATCCTCCAGCTCATCGAGCAGCTGCATGCCAACGTCGACAGGTACATCCGTCCCTATTACACCCCCTCCGAAGCTTATGCTCAGACGGTGGGCGAGCACAGGAACCTTATCGACGCATGCCGCAATAAGGACGTTGAGTATGCCTGCGCTATCCTGCGCACCCATCTTGAAAGGACGAAGGTCCTGTCCCTCAATTCGCCCCTGCTGGCTGTTTGATCAAGCGCAAATAAAAGCTTCGCGAAGTTTCCCTCGCGAAGCTTTTTCTTGATCCAATTATTTCTTGTTATCCGCTTCCGCCTGCGCCGCCTTCTTTGCGCGGCGCTTTTTTGCGGACTTCACACAGATCAGCACTATCATAAGGGGAATGCCCACAAGCAGCACGAGCAGCACCAGTATCACGGGCAGATCGCCTATGAACCACGCCGCAAAGCTCTTGAAGCCGTCGCCGACGTCCTCCAGGCTTTCGCTGAAGCGGCGGGATACCTCCTCGCCGAAGCTTTCCTCGACGGCCGCGGTCTCGCGCTCCACCTCGTTCACGGTCATATCAACGGTGCTGTACTCGATCAGGCTGTCGTAACTGCGTATCCTTGCCTCAAAGGATTCGATCTCATATCGCACGTCGGAAAGACGATCCTGCAGGGTGATAACGTCCTCAAGCTCCTCAGCCTTGGAGAGCAGATCGAGCAAGGTCTGATACTCCGTGCGAAGCGATGCAAGACGCGCTTCGATATCGACGTAGCTGTCGGTAACGTCGTCCACTTTCTCATTGCGGGATATCACGTTGCCCAGCCCGTCGACTGCAGTGAGGAATTCGTCAAGCTTTTCGGCGGGTATCCTTGCCACCATATGCGCCGTGCGCAGCGCGGTCTTGCTGCCATATGAGCGGCCGTTGACCGAATTGGACTGCACGTAGCCGCCAAGCTCGTTCACCTTGGCGTTAAGCGCGCTCATCATCGCGTCGAATTCAAGCGTTTCCGCACTGAGCTCCGCGTTCCTTATCACCTTGCGGTTTAAGGGCAGCTGCGGAACGGAGGAACCGGGATCCGCGGGATCCATTGGCGCCGCGGCGTTGTCCGGCGCTGCGCCGTCATAAAAGGCTTCCTTATTGTTGTAATTCCAGCCGCCGTCCTGCATGGGCACGGACGCATCGGGATACTTGGCGTTTCCGGCACAGCCCACAAAAAGCAGACAGCACACCGCGGCAAGCGCCAGAACAGTCATAATAGAGCGTCTTTTCATGATCGACACCTCCGGTATTTCTCTGTTAATATAACGCACCGCAGGGCCTTCGGGTTCCCGAAAACTGCGGTGCGCTGAAAGCTTTTATCAGGCAAGCAGCGAGCTGAGCAGCCCGTCCATGAAGCCCATCAGCCGCTCGAGCTGAGCTTCTCCGGCCTCGCGGCTCTCGCCAACGGCGCCGATATAGACCTTGAGCTTGGGCTCGGTGCCGCTGGGACGCACGACCGCCCATGCGCCGCCGGGCAGCATATAGCGCAGAGCGTTCGCCCGGGGCAGGCCGGTGGGGGAGACCTCGCCGGTCTTTACGCAAAGCTTTGCCTGCTTATTGTGATCCTCATAATATTCCACGGGCTCGCCGCCGATCTCGGTGAGTGGGTGCTCGACAAGGCTCCTCATGGCGGAGGCGATCTTTTCCATGCCCTCCTTGCCGGAAAGGGTATAGCTCTTGACCTTTTCCATATAATAGCCGTATTTTGCGTAGATCTCCTCGATCACGTCGTAGAGCGTCTTGCCCTGATGCATATACCAGGCAGCGGCGTCGCACACCAGCATGGAGGCGCACACGGCGTCCTTGTCCCTTGCAAAGCTTCCGGCAAGCGCGCCGTAGCTTTCCTCAAACCCGAACAGGAACTCGTATTCGTTCGTGACGGCGCAGTGCTCGATCCACTCGGAAATGAAGCGGAAGCCGGTGAGCACGTCCTTTATTTCAACGTCAAAGCTCCTGCAGATGGCGTCCGCAAGCGTGGTGGAAACGAAGGACTTTACAACAAGGCCGTTCTTGGGCAGCCTGCCCTGCTCCTTGAGGGAGGAGAGTATGTAATAGGTCAGAAGAGCGCCGGTCTGATTGCCGGTCAAAAGCTTGAATTCGCCGTCGGGCTGACGCACGGCAACGCCCAGTCGGTCGGAATCCGGGTCGGTCGCGAACATCAGATTCGCGCCGACTTCATCCGCAAGCTTCCTTGCAAGCGTGAACGCGTTCTTATCCTCGGGGTTAGGCGCTTTAACGGTGGGGAAATTGCCGTCGGGCTCGGCCTGCTCGGGCACCACGTTCAGCTTGGTAACGCCAATGCGCTTCAATATTTCCGTAACCGGCACCCTGCCGCTGCCGTGCAGGGGGGTGTAGACCGCGTTCAGCAAATGCCCGTTCTCGCGAAGGTTTTCGGGGTGCAGCAGCAGAGTGATCGTGCGGGAATAATACTCCTCGTCGATCTCTTTGCCGATCACGGTCAAAAGCTGGGACGAAAGCGCCATGCTGTAAGCCATGGGGTGAACGTCGAAATAATCGAACCTGCGTATGCATTCGAGTATCTTATTCGCCCTGTCGGGAGCGCACTGGCCGCCGTCCTCCCAATAGACCTTATAGCCGTTGTATTCGGGCGGATTGTGCGACGCGGTTATCACTATTCCGGCAATGCAGTTTAAGTGCCGCACGGTGAACGAAAGCTGGGGCACGCTGCGAAGGCTTTCGAAAAGATAGCACCTTATGCCGGACGCGCACAGCGTCAGCGCGGTCTCCATTGCGAAAACGTCGGAGCAGTTGCGCGAATCATAGGCGATCGCCACTCCGCGGTCGGCGCCGGGACGGCCCTCGGTCTCGAGTATCATTTCCGCAACGCCCCTTGAAGCGCGGCGGACCACGTAACGGTTCATGCGGTTGGTGCCGGCGCCGATAATGCCGCGCAGGCCGGCCGTGCCGAATTCGAGCTCGGTATAGAAGGCCTCCTCGCGCGCTTTGTCGGAATCGAGCTTGGTCATATCCTCCATAAGGAACGGATCCGCGGCGGCCTTTTCAAGCCAGCGGTCGTATTCTTTTTTCCAATCCATTGCAATACCTCCGTGAGCAAAAATATACATTCTTATTATATCGCGAAAGCTTTGATTTGCCAATAGGTTTTATAAAAAAGGATCCCGCTTTTTTGCGGGATCCGAAAGTCTCGTGGTAATTTACAGCTCCATGCTGCCGGTGGTCCTGGGGAAGGGGGTGACGTCGCGTATGTTCTGCATGCCGGTGACGTACATGAGTATGCGCTCGAAGCCCATGCCGAAGCCCGCGTGCTTAACGCCGCCGTATTTGCGCAGATCGAGATACCATTCGTAATAGCGCATATCCATGTGCAGATCCTCGATCTTCTTGCGAAGCACGTCATAGCGCTCCTCGCGCTGGCTGCCGCCGATTATTTCGCCCACGCCGGGAACGAGCAGGTCGGCCGCGGCAACGGTCTTGCCGTCGTCATTCAGGCGCATATAGAAGCTCTTTATCTCGGCGGGATAATCCGTCACGAACACGGGGCAGTTGTAGACCTCCTCGCAAAGGTAGCGCTCGTGCTCGGTCTGCAGATCGCAGCCCCAGTACACGGGATACTGGAATTCCCTGCCGCAGTTTTCAAGTATCTCCACCGCCTTGGTATAGGGCAGACGTACGAAATCGGAGCTTACGACCTTGTTCAGCCTGTCAAGCAGGCCCTTGTCCACAAAGCTGTTGAAGAAGTTCATCTCGTCGGGACAGCGCTCGAGCACCTTGGATATGATGAACTTGATCATTTCCTCGGCGATATCCATATAGCCGTTAAGATCGCAGAAGGCCATTTCGGGCTCCATCTGCCAAAATTCGGCGGCATGGCGGGCGGTGTTGGACTTTTCGGCGCGGAAGGTCGGGCCGAAGGTGTAGATATCGCGGAAGGCCATTGCAAAGGCTTCGCCGTGGAGCTGGCCCGAAACGGTGAGGTTGGCGGGCTTGCCGAAGAAATCCTTGGAGTAATCCACCGTTCCGTCGGGAAGCTTGGGAAGATCGTTCATATCAAGGCTGGTCACCCTGAACATCTCGCCCGCGCCCTCGCAGTCGGAGCCGGTGAATATGGGAGTGTGCACGTAAAGGAATCCGCGCTCGTCAAAGAACTGATGTATCGCCATCGCTATGACGTGGCGCACGCGGAAAACGGCCTGGAAGGTGTTGGCCTTGGGCCTTAAATGCTGTATCGTGCGCAGGTATTCGAGGGTATGGCGCTTCTTCTGCAGGGGATAATCGGAGGGACAGTCGCCGTCGATCGCGATCTCGCACGCCCTGATCTCAAAAGCCTGCTTGGCGTCGGGGGTGAGCACCAGCTCGCCCTTCACGGTAACGGCGGCGCCCGTGGTCAGACGCTTGACCGTATCCTGGGCGATCGCGCCGTTCTCGTAAACGATCTGAACGGAACGGAACGCAGAGCCGTCCGAAAGCTCGATGAAGCCAACGGATTTGGATTCCCTGGAGGTCTTTACCCAACCGGAGACCTCTATGCTGCCCGCGAATTTTTCGGGAGCCTTGTGCAATTCATAAAGTCGTACCATATAACGCCTCTTTTAAAAAGATTGATTAACAGCTATTCTAACACAAAATAACAAAATTATCAACACTTTATTGTATATATTAAAAGCCGGATCATTCCGGCCTTCAGACCACTGACAAAGTCTCTGCAGAGGAATAAAGCACCGCATGAAGCAAACCCGGTGCGACCTTTGGGAGCCGCGCGGGTCAGCGCGTCCGCGGCGCGACAGCCGCGGAATCACGATAAACCAAGCGCTTTTTACCGCTCCTGCGAG
>JAEEGL014593013.1_pt1 | contig 10399 bp, 7 predicted proteins | sample 9134231 | NCBI WGS metagenome assembly JAEEGL01 (sample SAMN16246548, study PRJNA631951) | gut metagenome | biome: gut microbiome; feature: rumen; material: fiber-attached | host: Bos | place: Iran: Karaj | collected 2018-10
ATCCCCTACTTTTAGGCAAAGAAAAGATTAAATTATTACATAACTTGTTCACGTTCAAAGAGTTACAAGGATTACTATGGGATTTTTGAAAACTGCGACTTTGTGCCTCGGTCTAGGTGTGCTGGTTGCGTCTGCCTATATTGTCAAGGAAGGCGACACCCTCTGGGACTTGAGTGACGAATTCCTGAACGACCCGTTTGCCTGGCCCGATTTGTGGGAAAACAACAGGCATATCCAGGACCCGCACTGGATCTATCCCGGCGACTCCATCTACTTCGGGGACAGCACCCGTGAAGAGCCGATGGTAATCCCCACCAACCAGAACCGTTACCCCTGTGGCGGAGCTATCGCAGACACCAACCTGCCCAAGGGAGTTTCTGCCGTGGGTTGCGATGAAAAAGACGCCCGCAACGGCGATTTCGAGAACATGCTGGGAGATCTCCGTAAGCGCGACAAAAGACCCAAAAAGGTTAAAAACGAAGATCTATACTACTACAAGCAACGCCCTGCTCCTAAAATCTTCAACGGTTACTACCAGATTCTCGCTCCAGAAATTTACGACATTGAAGACCTGAAAAAGGACGAAAGTTTCTTCTCCATCCGTTCTGGCGAACGCAAGGAACCCATCCTCCACATTCCCGAAATGGAAGTCGTGGTAGGAATCGGTAAGAACACCGATATCAAGGCCAAGAAAGGCGACCTAGTCGAGATTCTTGACGCACGTGCCATCGAAGTTCCCGGCACTCATGGAAAGAGCTTTGACACCTATGCTATGCTCCGTCTTTCGGGTATTGCAAAAATTACCGCCGTCGGTGACACCCTGTCTCGTGCCCAGATCGTACAAAGCTTCAGAGAAATCAAGATTAACCAGTCCAAGGCCCGTGTCAAGAAGGCCCCGAAGATCCTGAACGTCAGTGGCTACGGCAAAGAACAGAAGTCCGATATCGAGGAAATGGCAACCATCCGTTACTCCATGGACCCCATGCTTATTATCGGTGCATATTCTTATGTGCTTATCGACAAGGGTAAAGAGGACAAGTTCCGCACTGGCGACGCCATTGCAATCTGGGAAGAAGACAAGTCTGACGCAAGCATTCCGCCGCGTCTGCTTGGCCGGGGCATCATAGCCCGCGCCACCGATCACGAAGCCGCCGTGCTGATTCGCGAAATCTATTCCAATAACCGCCGCGTAGAGATGGGTCACAAAGTTTCCGTTACCCACAGAGCACAATTAGCCAAGTGACAAAGACTCTTATAGCGATATCGGCCCTAGCCTTTTCATTGGTCACCTTGCTTATGGGGACCAGCGTCCTCATATTGCTGTTTCCCAGTATATCGGCGCACCTTCCCTTCTAGATTTAGGAGGTGACGGCTGAGAATCTCACGCAACAACCTCCTGTTCTTCGGCTTTTTTGCTGGAGCCATCGTACTACCGATGGCGATTCTTTCGTATTTAAGTTTTCGCAATATCCAGAACGAGAACTTTCTTATCCAAAAAAACTTTGACGAAAACAGAGTCTCGCTCCAAAAAGATCTAGAAGAGGCCCTCGAAAAGGAACAGAACAAGATATTCCAAGAAACCAAGGCTGCCTCACTGTTCTTGTATGAGCTTCCCCAAAGCCTATTGGAATTCGGCAATGCTGCCAACTTTAAAGACGTAAATGGAATCGAGGCTATATTCCTATACAACAACGGGGCTCTGGTTTATCCGGACATCTCGTCAAAGATGCTCTCCCCTACAAACTCTTTTTCCGACTCTAAGCCCAGTCTCGCCGAAAGCGCCTTGTACCAGAGCGAACAAGACATTTCCAAATTGCAAGAGGCTCAGTTCGCCCGAGAAATGCTCGCCAGGAACCCTCTGCTTTCCTCCAAAGACCAAGTCCAGAACATTCTTGGCCTTGTCCGTATTGCCTACAAGAAAAAAGATTTCAATGAAGCACTGCGTCTGTTGAAAATACTTGAATCAAGGCCAAAACAACAGGGATACCTGCATTCGGACATCACCCATTCCATCAACCTGCTTCAATTTGACATCTTGGTAAAAATGAAAAAACACCAGGAAGCCGAAGATTTCTGCTTATCGGTACTGAACCAGTTTCTGCAAGAAAAAAATATTGAGGATATTCCCGCTACAAGATTTTTCTTCGAAACCGCATTCACTCAAATCCTCTCATTTGAAAACCTCAAGCAAGAAAAACGAGAAGCCTTTTGGAATTTAAGAAGCAACTTCAACCGCCAATTAAACTACACCGAAATTCTCATCCACAATCAGGAACTATTCCGGAACACGTTACGCGGTGAAAACGTTTCAAAATCAGGCATATTATTTAGATCCGAAGGAGACGTGACCCTCTTTAGGATGTCTTACCCCATATTGCCAGGAAACCAAGTTGTCATCGCTAAGGTGGACGACAACGCCTACCAAGCCCGAATTTTAGACAAGCTAAGAATCGCCGCCCAACGTTGGAGTAACGTACCCTTCTCCATTACCGATGCCAAGGACTCCCTGCTACTTGGCAGCATACCGGACAGCGCAAATGTCATTTCTCAAATTTCCTTTAATGCAGCACACTCGTGGCAACTGAGCCTTTACGAAAAAGATGTTGGCGAAATCCGGAAAGAGTCAAGGCATCGGATGTTCCTGATGTACGGACTTCTGTTTTTCTCCCTCATTACTGTCATATTCGGTTCATTCTTTATGCTTCGCTTCTTTATCCAGGAACATAAGCTCCTGGCCATGAAAGCAAACTTCCTTTCTAGTGTGTCCCACGAACTAAAAACACCCCTTACCTCCATCAAGATGTTTGCCGAAATGATGGCTCGGGGCAGGGTCATGAAGGTGGAAAAAGTCCAGGAATACTCTGGGCTTATCAACAAGGAGGCCTCCCGTCTTGAAAACCTAATTGGAGCTATTCTAAACTACACACGCATGGAACATGGAACAGGCGCATTCAAGTGGGAAAAACTAGATTTCTCTGTCTGTGCTAAGAAAGTCTTCGAAGCCGTGGAAGATATCGGCGTCGAAAAAGGCCTTTCCTTTAAGACACACTTTGACCCCAATGTCTATGTGATGGGCGATTATACGGCCCTCTACAGTCTCGCCCAGAACTTGATTGAAAACGCAATCAAGTACACCAATGCTCCTGGCGATATCGAAATAAAAGTTTATAACGAAGATGACCGAGCCGTATTTTCGGTAATTGATACAGGCGTAGGCATTCCCTCTTCGGAACAAAAAAATATATTTAATGATTTTTATAGGGTTGGCGACGAAATGACCCGCAGTACAAAGGGGTCTGGACTAGGACTTGCCATTGTAAAGCGGGTGGCCGAAACCCACAAGGCGACCATATCCCTAGTCAGCAAACCCGGTAAAGGCTCCAACTTTACGGTCAGATTTAGAAAGGTGGATTAACATGCAACACAAAATCCTCATTGTAGAAGACGAAGAAATCATCCGGCTTGGACTCCAAGACAACTTTGAGCTGGAAAATTACATCGTAGAGACCGCCGCCGACGGCGAGGAAGCCATTGCCAAGGCCGACACCTTTATGCCGCACCTGGTGATTCTGGACTTGATGATTCCCAAGAAAAGCGGGTTCGAAGTTTGCCGCGTCATCCGCAAAAAACACCCCCAGACATTCATCATCATGCTTACAGCCAAGACCGAAGAGACCAGCAAAGTGGCAGGTCTTGAAATGGGAGCCGATGACTACGTGACCAAGCCCTTCTCCATTCTAGAACTTTTAGCTCGTGTCAAGGCGTTTTTGCGTAGAATTGATACAGATGCCGCTCCTACTCAACCACAGGCGGCTTCCGATGTCGTTGATTTCGCAGATGTTCACCTGGATTTCAAGAAATACGAAGCCACCAAAGGCGGAATCCCCCTGGAAATGTCCGCCAGAGAATTTCAAATTCTCAAGTACTTCTGGCAGCACAAGGGCGAAGTGGTTCTACGAGAAGATCTGTTACAGGACATCTGGGGCTACACCACTGAAAACATGCCTTCCACCAGAACCATCGACAACCATATCGTGAACCTACGCAAGAAACTGGAAGATGACCAGGCCAACCCCAAAATCATCCTTTCTATCAGAGGAGCTGGATACAAGTTTGATGTATAACAGGTGATGAAGCAACGTAGAATAGACATAAGACAAACGACCATGCGCACGGCAATGATGCTTGTGTGGTTGTGCGGATTTATGTCGTTTACGTTGGCCGAGAAGATGGAATCCTCCATCCAAGACGCCTTGTATCGTTTCGAAATGAAGGGTGAATTCAAGAAGGCCCTCGCTATTCTTGAAAACGTCATCAGTGAAGGCGACAACGAAGACAAGGAAAAGGCCAGTTTTTACCTCGGAAAAATCCAGGAGTTGGCAGGAAACAGGCAGTCTGCAAATCTCTACTACAAGCAAAGCCTCCAAAGAACGTCTACGACAAGCAAGGCCTACTGGCTGGCCGAGAGAATCGCCGCAACAGCAGGCACTCCAGAAACCATACAAAAAAATTCACTGCAACTAAAATCCCCCTTACGCAAGGTTTTTGAAGGGAATCCTGCATATTTCCATTTGCAAGACGGAAGTGTCTACAAAATTGTAAACGATGCCCTCACCAAGATCCCCACCCACCTCGCAGGAAATCCAGAAATCCTTGAAATAGACAATACGGGGATATGGTATTTTTTACCAGAAAAGGATAGTGTTCGTTTTAAACCATTCAACAATATCCGCAAAGCAGCATCATTTGCCCTGAGAAATCCCAAAGACATCTTTGTCGGTGAAAACAAGGTACTAGTCCAGGGAGACTACGCCATCGCCCTAATCAACAAAAAGGGAGAACAGGAACAAGTAAGCGACAAGTACAACGAATGCCTCCTTGAAACCTATTATGCACCTACGGGACACTTTGTTCTAAACTGCCCAGACAATGCCCTCCATTTTCTATCTGACGAGAACCTTTCTGAATCTTTCACAATCAGCCAATACGATGCGATTCAAAAGGTAATTTCCACAAAAGAAATCATAGTCTTTTATTCTAGCGGAAATCTATTCTGTTATAACCTTTCCGAAAGTACAGAGCCTCGCTGGAAGATCGCGTTCAACACCATAGAAAGCATCGTCCCCTTCGAAAAAAACATCGCTATACTCGAAGCCTCTGGACGAATTTCCCTGGTAGATCTAAACAAGGGATTCCCCATTGCTGTGGTCCGAAGCGATGCTGACCGGATTCACCCTCTGGCAAAGGGAACCCTTGGTCTATTTACTAGCGAAGGGGCTCTTATTGTGGTAGATACACTGCTCCACCCCCTTTGGAATTTCAATTTTGCAAAGCCCATTACCATGCCCCCTATCCTTACCGATGGCAACACCTACTTGAGCTTTGACGGACAGAACCTGCAGGGCATCGCTCCAAATTACTATGGCAAAACCCCCTTAGTATCAAATATTCTTTCTCAACGGGCCGCAATCCTCGCCGAAACTTCCCAATGGGAAAAGCTTACCCCGGTGCTAGACTCTCTGCTAAAACTGGAGCCTGGTAATGCCGAAGCTTGGCTTTTCAAGGCTTTACAACTAGAGAACCTGCAAGGAAAGGATACCGAAAAGCAAAAGGCCTGGTCAGAAGCCGTCAGACTTTCCGTCAGCAACCCACAAGTAACGACTCTTATCCTCGGTCGCTACAGCAAGGCCATTGGCGCAAAGTTTGTCAGCCTCTTAAACGTTTCCCCAAAGACAAAGTATCCTCAATTCTTCGGTAGCAAAAAGAACCTATTCACCGTGGACCCCGCAGCCAACAGGCTCATCTGCATCAACCCAGAAACGGGGGAACTCCGCTGGACAAGGGCCTTATCCAAAATGGACAACAGCCCCGTCATCAGTAGTGACGAGAAGTCTCTCGCCCTAGCTTCTGGGTTCAGCCTGAACCTCTACGAACTGAGCAAGGATGGAAAAAAAACGACTGTCCAGCTTCCCGGAAAGGCATTCAACATCGCCTTGGAAAGTGAAGCCATATACATTTCCACTTGGAACGGATTCCTGATGAAACTCACCAGGCCCGACGGTAGGTTGGCCTGGTCCAGAAAAATATTCGATTTGCCATTCCTTTTTGCCAGAGACGAACAGCAAATCATCACGGCAAGTCTAGAAGGAAACATTACCCACCTGTGGGAAGGTTCCGGCCAAATCAAACAAGAATCAACGCGGATACAGTCAGGTATTTCGCAAATGACCCATGCCGATTCAGCCATGGTCTTTGCTACCAACAACAACAGACTCCTCATCTACGACGCAAGAACCCCCGGCAAGGATCCGCTGCAAATTCTGATGGAATCCCCAATCGCCTCACTACAAGCATTCTCCTACAAAGGAACAAACTGTGTCTTGGTGGGACTTGCCAACCAGAATCTACTCCTATACTCCATCTCGGGTACGCCTCTGTGGAAATTCCAGGGTAAGAGCTCCATCTTTTCAAAGCCTTTCGTAGAAAACGACCTGGCCTGGCTAGACCAGGGTAACGAAGTCATTGCCATCTCTCTTTCCGACGGGAAAATAGCCAAGCGTTTCAGCACCCCAGGGGGTGCAGGAACCCCCTTCATCCTGAACAAAACACTCTTCAGCGCCTCTTCCAAGCGGCTCCTGTACGGATTTTCCCTGTAAAGGGAATTTTTTCTCCGAAAATAGTCCATTTTGTATGGTTTTCAAGGAAAAATCGGTGGTTTTTCCATGAAAAAAACATTACATTTTTAATATATATCATCAGGATTTTGGAAGGATGAAAATTTTGAACCGTTTTGAAGTATTTTGCATCATCGCTCTCACCGGTGCGTTACTCTCATTCTCCGGTTGCAAAACCGAGGAGAAGACGGATGTCGCCCAGGACCAGCAAGAGTACCCCAGAACCGAGACTCTCTATATCGGCGGTTTTGACTGGGCTCCTCCCTCCACGTTCAATCCCCTGGATTACGACCCCAATTTCCCCATTGACGGCAATGTCCGCCTCATGTACGAAACCCTGGTGACTTACAACCAGCTGAATGGTGAACTGGAGTCCATGCTGGCCGACAGCTTCAAGCAGACTGACAACGCCATTATCGTCCACCTGGACAAAAACGCCAAATGGAACAACGGCCAACCGGTCACTACAGACGACGTCCTCTACACCTTCTTCATAGATTCTATCCTACCGACACCCAGGCATGGCAACTGGAGCTACATCGAGAGCATCACCGCCGACAAAGACAACAACATCACGTTCTCCTTCAAGAAAAGCAATCCCAACCCGCTTATTCTCTTGAACGCTATCGCAGAAACCTCCATTTTGCCAAAATCCGTGTTCCAACCCATTATCGAGGGGGCTAAGAATGGCAAGGAATACGACTTTTCAAAAGTTACCGCCTTCAAGAACGACTCCAACCCCCTGGTTTCCGGGCCATACGACTTGAAGACATTCTCTCCCGACAAGATTGTCCTGGAAAGGAACGACAACTACTGGGGTAACGTCAAACACAACGGCAAAAAGCCCGCCCCCAAGTTCATCATCCATTCCCTCTACAACGGCAACAACCATTTCAACAGCGCTATGGTAAAGGGTAACCTGGACGTTTCGTCTATTTTCCTGCCCCGTATCTGGGACAAGGCCAAGGACAGCATCCGTGCCTGGAGCAGGAACGAACCCTACCACCAGCCGGGGTCCATCACCACGCTCCTCATCGCACACCAGTCCAAGCCCTTTAGCGACGTCGCCTTCCGCCGCGCTCTCGCCCACAGCATCAACTTCGAGAAGGTCAAGACCCGGGCCATCTCTAACTACACTCCGGCCATGCAGTCCGGATTTATCTTGCCTTTCGGTATCGAAAGCAAGTTCTTCAACAAGGAAGATGCTGAAAAGTTCGGCTATGAGTTCGATCTGGACAAGGCCCGCAATATCCTGAAAGAGGCTGGCTACTCCTGGGATGCCAACGGTGCCCTGCTGGAGCCCAACGGCAAGCCCGTCCGCACCATCAAGTTGGAATGCCCCCAAGGCTGGACCGACTGGGAAGACGCCATCAAGGTCATCGCCGGAACATTCCAGGAAATCGGTATCCCTGCCGAGGAATACTTTGTGGACTACGGCGTGTGGGACAAGGACCTGCGCCTGGGCACCTTCGACCTCGCCATGAAGACCCAGACTGCCGAACTCTCCGCAGCCACCCCCTGGACCAGGTTCTCCCAGATCATGGGACCCATCGGGGCCAAACCTGTAGGCGAGGACGCCTTCTCCAACCAGGGCCGTTTCAACAATGACGCAGCCAACAAGCTGCTGGACAAGATTCCCACCATTCGTGATGAAGCCGAGCTTACTCTCGCCTACCGCGAGCTGAACAAGATTTTCATGGAGACCATACCGGTACTTCCGATCATGTACAGACCGACCCAGTACTACCAGTTCTCCACCAAGCATTGGACCAATTTCCCCACCGAAGAGAACCCCTATGCTCCGCCTCAGCACCTGATTGTCGCTGCCGGTGTGAAGGCCCTATGGGAGATCCTGGCGGTGAAATAGGCCCTGCCCTTTTATTAACTTTGGATTGAAAAAATTTAAGGAGTTGATCGTGGGAAAGTCTCGCTTTATCTTGCCGAATGCCTTTACTAGCATGAACTTTTTGCTGGGCGTTTTCGCCATCTGTTGGGTCACGGGAGCATTTGATTCCTTCACCTCCACAGACACGCTCCGCATGGGCGCCTACTTCGTGATGCTCAGTATGCTTTTGGACAAGCTGGACGGATTTGCAGCACGCCTTGTGAACGCCAGTTCCGAGTTCGGTGCCCAGTTCGACAGCCTGGCCGACCTGATAGCCTTCGGACTTGCACCGGCCTTCTGCGTGTTCTTTGCCTACAAAACCTGTGCACCTCAATTTTTTGAGCAGAACGCTGCCCTGCTGGTGGTGACCTTCTCTATCTACGTGCTCTGTGCCGCCATGCGACTGGCAAAGTACAACGCCTGCGATTCAGACACCTACCACCATCACTTTTCCGGACTTCCCTCCACCTTTGCTGGCGCCATCAACGCCACTCTGGTAGTGTTCCTGAAATCCAAGGGCATCTTTGCCGACCCCAGCTCCACATTGGTTTTCATCCCGGTCATCGTGATGCTTGCAACAGGTATCCTGATGGTGAGCCCGCTATTCTTGCCCAAACTCCAGCCCCGCAAGAACAAGGCCTTCAATATTTTCCAGGGTGTGCTGATTGTGCTTACCTATATCGCCGGATTCATGTTCATTTCGGAGAAGGTCCCCTACGTTCTGGAGTACCTGCTGATTCTCGGCGGCTGCTACATGGTGATTGGCTTTACCGTGGGCCTTATCAACCGCAGCAAGATTATTGAAGAAGCTAAGGCTTCGAAAGGGGCGTGAGTTTTAGAAACTCAGCCAAGCCTTTTCCGTAGCGGTCGTACAGGAGCTCGGGCGCAAGGCGCGGAAGTTCCACCGTAACACATTCAAGGTTTTGTTCTTTGCACCAGGTACCAAAACTACCTGGTGTTTTGTATCCGATGTCCCTAACGTACGGTACATCAAACACGGCCTGGAGTTCCTTGACCAGCGCAGTCTCTTCGGGGGCATCGATACAGCCGATAGGGCTGTGAATCGACACCACCGCCCGGGGGCGGAGTTGTCCTATTAGCTTTATTAAGGCGTTGACCTCGGGTTCACTGGCAGGAGTTTCCCCCGTGGAAAGCTCCATATCCCGTTCTGCTTCCAAAATGGAGCGGGAGCGCACTGGATTTACACTCCAGTTCTCTGTCGGGAAATTCCGGTTCAGGTCTACACCGTTTGCATTCCCACGAGTTCCAAGTGACACTCCATCAGGATTGGCGCACAGTACAAATGCGATAGATTCTAGGTTATCATTAAAAGCGCGCAGGGCTCGACTCAGCAGGAATGTGGTCTCCGGCTCTTCGCCATGGATCCCCGCCATAACAAGAAGTTCACACCTTCCCTTACAAGGGAAATACAGCAGGGGTGCACCGAGAACGCTTGTGCCGTAAGACTCAAATTTTATTCTGATAGATCCGGGAAGCATAGCATTACACACTCCACACTACACATTAGATAAAGTACGGGTAAATGTATTCCTCCGCAAGTTGCGGGAGTCTGGCCAGAACCACCTTCTTGCAAGCCATATCCGAGCCTTCATATATCCGTCGCAAGGTATCTAGCGAGAAATGCTCCAAACGCTTGCGGGAAGTGGGCAGGTGCGCGATGTGCCAACCTTCGGGCCGAATCTTTCCGCGGCCGGGAATGAACACGCGGTCAAAGCCAAAGGCATTGCCGGCCGCGAACCTCTCGTCCAGGAACTTGTGGAACCTGGCGAACATGCCGGAACATTCCTCCGGCGTGAGCTGCACCTCGTAGCCTTCGGGG
>JAEEGL016104785.1_pt1 | contig 10399 bp, 20 predicted proteins | sample 9134231 | NCBI WGS metagenome assembly JAEEGL01 (sample SAMN16246548, study PRJNA631951) | gut metagenome | biome: gut microbiome; feature: rumen; material: fiber-attached | host: Bos | place: Iran: Karaj | collected 2018-10
AACAGGAACACGTTGACCTGATCTTCGGCCTGCACAACAGGCCGGGCATGCCGGCGGGGCACGTGCTGGTTAATTACGGATCCGCCGCCTGTGCTTCCCTGGGCCTGATTATTCATTACACCGGCAAGCCGGCCCATGCGGCCTACCCGGAAGGCGGCATCTCGCCGGCCGCGGCGGTGGGCGAACTGCTCAGTGCCCTGCCGGAACTGACGGATCCGCAGCGTTACGAAGGCATGACCATGGCTACGGTCATCGGCTGCCGGATGGGGGAGAAGGCCTTCGGCAAGGCGGCCTCCGATGCGGAAGTATGGCTGACGCTGCGCGGGGAATACAAACGTGATTTCGAGCGGCTGACAGAAGATATCCGGCACAAGGCGGAAGAACTGGCAGCCCGCCATCATCTGGCATACCGTGATGAACTGCAGGATGTCTTCCCGGCAACCGAAAACCATACGGCCGCGGTCGACATGGTCATGCAGGCCTGCGGCGCGGCCGAAGCCGAAGAGCCGATGCGGGCCAGTGAGGATTTCGGTCATTTCCTGATGCGCTGTCCCGGCGCGCTGTTCTGGGTCGGCAGCGGTGAAGATCATCCGAACCTGCACGATGCCGCGTATGAATATCCGGACGAGATCCTGCCGGCATCCGTACAGGCTTTCTGGAACCTGCTGACCTTCTGAAGGTCAAAAAAACCGGGAAAACTCGTGAAAATTCGTGTCATTTGATACAAATCAGGTGCAGAAACAGCGGAAAACGGGGCAGAAAACAGATCTCTGAACTATTTATATAAATATAGAAAAAAAGGCTTGCACAGGCCTTTTTTAAGTGCTAGTATATTGGAGCACTCGCGTAGACATGGGAGGTTGCCGGCACGCTGGAAGGCGTTGTCACGAAAGCGTGATAACCGGGGAATTTCCATCGAGCGATCCGTCAAAAGACGGAATGAAAACAAGGAGGAAAATTTCATGGCAAAAAATTCTGTAAGAATTCGCTTGAAGGCTTACGAGAACAGAAGTCTGGATGCGGCTGCGAAGAAAATCGTAGAGACCGCAGCCAACCACGGGGCTAAGAAGATCACCGGCCCGGTACCGCTGCCGACAGAAAGAGAAGTCGTCACTATCCTGCGGGCCGTGCACAAGTACAAGGATTCCCGTGAACAGTTCGAGATCCGCACACACAAGAGACTCATCGAAATCATCGGCCCGAGCGCTGAGACGATCGATGCTCTGAGCAGACTGGACCTGCCCAGCGGAGTCGACATCGAAATCAAGCTTTAAGGAAAGGACCGGGTAAAAACAGATGAAAGGTATCTTAGGACGTAAGCTCGGCATGACACAGGTCTTCACGATTGAAGGGACCCTCGTTCCGGTCACAGTCATTGAAGTACAGCCGAATGTTGTGCTGCAGAAGAAAACCATAGAGAAGGACGGCTACGCAGCCCTGCAGCTGGGTTACGAAGACGTCAAGGAACAGAGAAGCAACAAACCGGCCATCGGCCATGCCAAGAAGGCAAATACAGCACCGAAGAAGTACATCCGCGAAATCAAGGCTGATGAACTGATGGACTGCGAAGTCGGCGCGGAAATCAAGGCTGACATCTTCGCCGCCGGCGACATCGTCGATGTGACAGGCACCTCCAAGGGCCATGGCTACACCGGCACAATCGCCCGCTACAACGCGCACCGCGGACCGGAAACCCACGGTGGTTCCAAGAACGTACGGCACATCGGTTCGCTGGCGACCACAGGCCGCAACAACGGCCGGATCGAAAAGAACACACCGATGCCGGGACAGGATGGCGGCTTCACCGTCACCAACCAGAACCTGACAGTTGTCAAGGTTGACGCCGAAGAGGGCTACATTCTGGTCAAGGGCAATGTCCCGGGTCCGCGCAAGGGCCTGGTCATGGTCAAGACCACAGTCAAGCCGGTTAAGAAGACAGCTGTTGATGAACTGATTTCTTACGAAGGTGTTGATGTCAAGGCAGAACTGGAAAAGGTTTCTGAGGCAATCAACGAGGAACTGGCCAAGGAAGCAGCTGAAAAGGCTGAACTCGAAGCGGCCAAGAAGAAGGCTGCCAGCGCAGCCCGCAAGGGAAACTAAGGAGGCTTAATACATGACGAAGATGGATGTATATAACCAGGAAGCCGCTGTTGTCAAGACAGTCGAGCTGTCCGACGCCGTGTTCGGAATTGAGCCGAATCAGCAGGCGATCTATGATGCGGTTCTCGCATACCAGGCCGGCCTGCGGCAGGGCACCCACTCCACACTGACCAGATCGTTCGTTTCCGGCACCGGCAAGAAGCCGTTCCGCCAGAAGGGAACAGGCCGCGCCCGTCAGGGTTCGACCAGAGCCACACAGTGGAGAGGCGGCGCCATCGCCTTCGGCCCGCATCCGCGCAAGTACGGCATCAAGCTTAACCGCAAGATCCGCCGTCTGGCCCTGCGCTCCGCACTGAGCGAAAAGGCCCAGAGCGGTGCGATGAAGCTGATCGAAAACCTCAGCTTCGATGAAATCAAGACAAAGAAGGCTGTCGCGCTGATGGACGCCTTCGGCTTCGACCGCAAGACACTGTTCGTTGCGGACATCGCCGAGGATTATGACAACGCGTTCATGTCCATGCGCAACATCCCGAATGCCCTGGTCGTTTCCGTCAACCAGCTGAATGTGTATGACATCGTCAACGCTGACATGCTGGTCTTCACGGAAGCTGCCGCCGCCAAAGCAGAGGAGGTAATCGCCTGATGAGTGCACGCGATATCATCATCCGCCCGATCGTAACGGAAAAATCCATGAAGCAGGGCGAAGAGAACAAGGTCAGCTTCGAAGTTGCCAAGGGCACAAACAAGACTGCAGTTGCCCTGGCAATCAAGGAAATCTACGGCATCAAGCCGGAAAAGGTGAACATCGTCAACGTTCACCCGAAAACGAAGAGACTCGGCAAGTACGTCGGCAAGACCAATGCGGTCCGCAAGGCCATCGTCAAGCTGCCTGAAGGTCAGAGCATCGATCTCTTCAACAGTGAGAACTAAGAAGTTCAAATATCGGAGGAACATCGCTATCTCCGGATAACAAGCGAAAGGAAAGTAAAGAAAAATGGCTATTAAAAAGTATAAGCCGACCACGAACGGGCGCCGCAACATGAGCACCCTGGCAAATGACAAGATCACAAAGTCAGTGCCGGAAAAGAGTCTGGTCGAGCCGAAGAACAGCACCGGCGGCAGAGGCAATACCGGCCGGGTTACAACCCGTCATCACGGCGGCGGTGTAAAGCAGAAGTACAGAGTCATCGATTTCAAGAGAAATAAGGATGGCGTTGAAGGCAGAGTTGCGGCGATCGAATACGATCCGAACCGCAACGCAAATATCGCTCTGATCAATTACATGGACGGTGAGAAGCGCTACATCATCGCCCCGCAGAACCTGACAGTCGGTACAAGGATCATTTCCGGCGAAGCCGTCGACATCAAGGTCGGCAACGCCATGGAACTGAAGAGCATCCCGGAAGGTACATATGTACACTGTGTCGAACTGTTCCCGGGCCGCGGCGGCCAGATGGCAAGAGCAGCAGGCTGCTCCGCCCAGATCCTCGGCTTCGACGGTCCGTACGCAACCCTGCGCCTGAGCAGCGGTGAAGTCCGCAAGGTCCTGGCCAACTGCCGTGCCACAATCGGTGTCGTCGGCAACGAAGACTACAACCTGATCAGCTGGGGCAAGGCCGGCCGCAACCGCTGGAAGGGCATCCGCCCGACTGTCCGCGGTTCAGCCATGAACCCGGTAGACCACCCGCACGGCGGTGGTGAAGGCCGCACACCGGTCGGCCGCAAGAGCCCGATGACCCCGTGGGGCAAGAAGGCCATGGGCGTCAAGACCCGCAGGCACAAGAAGGCTTCCAACGCTCTGATCATGAGCAGACGGAACGGGAAATAAGGACTGAAAGGAGAAACCGAAGATGTCAAGAAGCATTAAAAAAGGTCCATTCTGCGATGAACATCTGATGAAGAAGGTTGAAGCACAGAATGCGGCAAACAGAAAAGAAGTCATCAAGACATGGTCCCGCCGTTCTACAATTTTCCCAAGTTTCGTAGAACATACCTTCGCGGTATACAACGGCAAGGAGCACGTCCCGGTATATGTGACCGAAGATATGGTCGGCCACAAGCTGGGTGAATTTGTCCCGACACGCCGGTATGGCGGTCATGGCGACAACAAGGACAAGTAAGGAGGAGAAAGACAATGGATGTAAAAGCAACTGCAAAAACTGTTCGTTTCACTCCCCGCAAGGTCCGTCTGGTACTGGATGTTGTCAGAGGCAAGGATGTTGCTGAGGCTCTGGCCATCCTGAAGTTCATGCCGAACCAGGCAGCCGGTGCTGTTGCCAAGGTCGTCAAGTCCGCGGCGGCAAACGCCACCAACAACCACGACCTGGACGGTGACCGTCTCTACATCAAGGCCTGCTACGCTGATGAAGGCGTCACGCTGAAGAGATGGATGCCGCGGGCCAAGGGCAGCGCATCACAGATTCTTAAGAGAACAAGCCACATTACAGTTGTGGTTGACGAACGATAAGGAAGGAGATCGAAGATATGGGACAGAAAGTAAGCCCGATCGGCATGCGTGTCGGTGTCATTCGTGACTGGGAATCCAGATGGTATGCAGACAAAGCTGATTACGGAGATCTTCTGAATGAAGACGTCAAGATCCGCAAGTATCTGGAGAAAAATCTGCGCGGCGCATACATTTCCAGAGTGGAAATCGAGCGCACTTCCAAGCAGGACTGCAAGGTTATCATCCGCTGCGCACGGCCGGGCGACATGGTCGGCAAGGACAGCAGCGGCAAGGATAAGATGGAAGCCCTGAAGGCCGAACTGGCCAAGCTCACAGGCGGCAAGACAGTGAAGATCGAAGTTGTCCAGGTTGCCAACCCGGACCTCGATGCCCACCTGGTTGCCCGCAAGATCTGCGAACAGCTCGAAGCTCGTCAGTCCTTCCGGATTGCCCAGAAGAAGGCTATTCAGCAGACCATGCGTTCCGGTGCCAAGGGTATCAAGACACTGGCATCCGGCCGTCTGGGCGGTGCGGAAATTGCCCGTTCCGAAGGTTATTCGCAGGGTGTCGTTCCGCTGCACACACTGAGAAGCGACATTGACTATGCGTGCGAAGAAGCACACACAACATATGGCAAGCTGGGTGTCAAGGTCTGGATCTGCCGCGGTGAAGTTCTGCCGGGCCAGATGGTCAAGGAACCGGAAGCACCGTCACATCCGGCAAGAGGCGACCGCCGCGGCCGCAGAAACGACCGCCGCGGACCGCGTCAGGACCGTCGTCAGGGCGCCGCTCCGGCTCAGGCAAACACTGAGAGGGCAGCCGCTCCGGCAGGAACCGAGGGAGGTAATGACTGATCATGTTAATGCCTAACAGAACAAAATACAGACGTCCTCATCGTCTCAGCTATGAGGGCCGTTCCAAGGGTGGCAGGGAACTGACATTCGGCAAGTACGGCATCGTCGCTGACGAGGGCGCATATATCAGCAGCAACCAGCTGGAAGCAGCCCGTGTTGCCATGACACGTTACATGGACCGCGGCGGCAAGGTCTGGATCAAGGTCTTCCCGCAGCTGGCCAGAACAAAGAAACCTCTCGAAGTACGTATGGGTTCCGGTAAAGGCGCTCCTGACCACTGGGTGGCAGTTGTCCAGGCCGGCCGCATCCTCTTCGAGCTGGATGGTGTAAGCGAGGAAGTTGCCCGTGAGGCTCTGAGACTTGGTGCGAACAAGCTCTGCATCAAGACCCGCTTCGTTAAGAAAGACGAGGTTAAGTAAGCATGAACATTAAGGAAATCAGAGACCTGAGCAATGAAGAGCTCGTCAAGGAAGTCGCAAGCCTGAAAGAGGAACTCTACGGACTGCGCTTCCAGCAGGCGACCGGAATGCTGGAAAATTCCGCCCGCGTCAAAGATGTCCGCAAGACCATTGCCAGAATCATGACCGTCATGACTGAGCGTGAGAATGCGAAAGGTGAATAAAGGAGGGCATGAACATGGAAAGAAACAGTCGTAAGGTGCTCCGCGGTACAGTCGTATCCGACAAGATGGATAAGACAATCGTCGTTGAGATCGAGACCACCAGAAGCCATCCTTTATATGGAAGGCACGTCAAGTACACAACCAAGTTCAAGGCACACGATGAACAGAACGAAGCGCATGTCGGCGATGTCGTCGAAATCATGGAGACAAGACCGCTGAGCAAGGACAAGCACTTCCGCCTCGTCCGTGTCGTTGAAAAGGCAGTTATTCTGTAAGCACTGGGAGGAGAAAGCAATGATTCAGAACGAAACAAGATTGAAAGTCGCTGACAACACTGGTGCCAAGGAACTGCTGGTCATCCGCTGCCTTGGCGGCAGCAAGCGCAAGTCGGCCAACATCGGCGACGTTGTGGTCTGCGCTGTCAAGAAGGCCATCCCGAATGGCTCCGTCAAGCAGGGACAGGTTGTCAAGTGCGTCATCGTGCGCAGCGTCTACGGTCTGCGCCGTGAGAACGGCAGCTACATCAAGTTTGATGAAAACGCCGCCGTCATCATCAAGGATGACAACACGCCGACAGGCACACGTATCTTTGGCCCGGTCGCCAGAGAGCTTCGTGACAAGGGGTATATGAAGATTGTCTCTCTTGCCCCGGAAGTACTGTAGGAGGCAGTCGGATATGAAAATCAAAACAGGTGATAAAGTAATCGTTATCAGCGGCCGCTACAAGGGCAGCATCGGTGAGGTCAAGGCGGTTTCCCCGAAGACCAACCGTGTTATCGTCGAAGGTGTGAACCTGGCTAAGAAGACACTCAAGCCGAGCCAGGAGAATCCGGACGGCGGCATTATTGAAAGAGAAGCGCCGATCAATGCCAGCAACGTCATGGTCTATGACGACAAGGCAAAGAAGGCCGGACGCGTCGGCTACAAGACCGATGCCAAGGGCAATAAGGTCCGCATCAACAAGGCAACCGGCAAGGAAGTCGGAGGAGGCAAGAAGTAATGAACCGTCTCGAACAGAAATACAGAGAAACAGTCAAGCCTGCTCTGATCGAAAAGTTCGGTTATACAACGCCGATGCAGGCTCCGAAAGTCGAAAAGATCGTTATCAACCTCGGTGTCGGTGATGCCATCGCCAACCCGAAGGCTCTGGAAGACGCCGTCGCTGAACTGACCCAGATCGCCGGTCAGAAGCCGGTTATCACAAAGGCCAAGAAGTCCATCGCCAACTTCAAACTGAGAGAAGGCATGGCCATCGGCTGCAAGGTCACCCTCCGCGGTGAAAAGATGTATGACTTCCTCGACAAGCTGGTCAGCATCTCCCTGCCGCGTGTCCGTGACTTCCACGGCGTCAGCACAACAGCGTTTGACGGCCGCGGCAACTACACACTCGGTGTCCGTGAACAGCTGATCTTCCCGGAAATCAACTTCGACAAGGTTTCCAAGGTCCGCGGTATGGATATCGTCATCGTCACAACGGCCAGGACAAACCAGGAAGCGTATGAACTTCTCGCTCAGCTGGGCATGCCGTTTGCAAAGAAGGAGGGCTAAATCATGGCTAAGACATCAATGAAAGTAAAGCAGAGCCGTCCTGCAAAGTATTCCACCCGTGAATACACACGCTGCGAACGCTGCGGCCGGCCGCATTCCGTTTTGAGAAAGTATAAGCTCTGCCGTATCTGCTTCCGCGAACTGGCTTATCAGGGCCAGATCCCGGGCGTCAAGAAGGCAAGCTGGTAAGGAGGAACAGACAAGATGAATATGACAGATCCTATTGCCGACATGCTGACTAGAATCCGCAACGGAGTTCAGGCCAACATGGAGACCGTCGATGTTGCTCCGGTATCCAAGGTCAAGACAGAAATTGCCCGCATTCTGAAGGCGGAAGGCTACATTGCCAACTATGCCATCAGCGGTGAAGGCGTTGAAAAGAAGATGACGGTCACACTGAAGTATGGCCCGAACAAAGAAAAGGTTATCACAGGCATCAAGCGCATCTCCAAGCCGGGGCTGCGTGTATATGCGAAGCAGGATGCCGTTCCGCGGGTCCTGAACGGTCTGGGTATCGCCATCATTTCCACAAGTGAAGGCATGATGACCGACAAGGATGCCCGCAAGAAGCACGCCGGCGGCGAAGTTGTCGCCTACGTCTGGTAAAAGAAAGGATATATAGAATGTCACGTATCGGTAACAAAGCGATTACCATTCCGGAAGGCGTTGAAATCACCATCGCCGACGGCAATGAGGTGACGGTTAAAGGTCCGAAAGGCACCCTGACGAGGAAGTTCTCCCCGCTCATTGGTATCAAAGCCGAGGACGGTACTGTCACAGTCTCCCGTCCGAACGAGGAGAAGCACACCAAGCAGCTGCACGGCACAACCAGAGCTCTTCTGGCTACCATGATCGAAGGCTGCCACACATCTTACACCAAGAAAATGCAGATTGTCGGTATCGGCTATCGTGCCGCCATTACCGGCAACAAGCTGACGATGAACCTCGGCTTCTCCCACCCGGTTGAATTCGAGATTCCGTCTGATCTGGAAGTTGTCTGCCCGGATGCCAACACAATTACAGTGACCGGCATTGACAAGCAGAGAGTCGGCCAGTTCGCAGCTGTTGTCAGAGCAGCCAAGAAGCCGGAGCCGTACGGCGGAAAGGGTATCCGTTATTCGGATGAACATGTCCGTCGTAAGGAAGGCAAGACTGCCGCAGCCAAGAAGTAATGGGAAGGAGAGAGTAACATGCTGAAGAAAATTGATAAGAATGCAGAACGTCAGCGCCGGCATGCCCGTGTGCGCCGCATTGTCAGCGGAACTCCCGACTGCCCGCGGCTGAACGTGTTCCGTTCCAACAAACAGATCTATGCCCAGGTGATCGATGACACCACAGGCAGAACCCTCTGCGCTTCCAGCAGCCTCGTGCTGAAGCTGGAAAACGGCGGCAATATCGAAGCGGCCCGCAAGGTCGGTGAAGACATTGCCAACCGGTGCAAGGAAATCAATATCGAATCCGTACGGTTTGACCGCGGCGGATATGTCTATCACGGAAGAGTCCAGGCCCTGGCCGATGCAGCCAGAGAAGCCGGACTGAAGTTCTAAGGGGAAAGGAGAATACAAATGGCTAACGAAGGAAGAAAACCGTTCAGAAAACCACGTGAACCGAAAGAGTTCGACGATGTCGTAGTCTCCATTAACCGGGTTTCCAAGACCGTTAAGGGCGGACGCAGAATGCGTTTCTCTGCTCTGGTTGTTGTGGGTGACCACAAGGGCCGTGTCGGTTTCGGAATGGGCAAGGCAGCGGAAGTACCGGATGCAATCAAGAAGGCAACCGAAGCCGCCAACAAGAATGTGTTCCGTGTACAGCTGGTTGACAACAACCGTACAGTTCCGCATGCAGCTACAGGCAAGCACGGCGCAAGCAGTGTGTTCCTGAAGCCGGCTGCACCTGGTACCGGCGTTATCGCCGGCGGTGCTGTCCGTTCCATCCTGGAACTGGCCGGCATCAACGATGTCCTGTCCAAGGTTATCGGTTCCAGAACAGCGGTCAACGTTGTCTATGCTACCCTGGATGCGCTCAAGAGCATGCAGACAGTCAACGATGTCGCCAAGGCACGCGAAAAGAAAGTCGCAGAGATTCGTTAAGGAGGGAAGCGCATGAAACTGAATGAACTGAAAGCAACAGAAGGCGCTCGCTTCGGATCGAAGCGCATTGGCAGAGGCCAGGGCTCCGGCCAGGGCAAGACAGCCGGCAAGGGCCACAAGGGTCAGAACTCCAGAAGCGGCGGCGGTGTCGCCATCGGTTTCGAAGGCGGCCAGACACCGTTCTTCAAGAGAATGCCGATGCGCGGCTTCACAAACTACACTCGGAAAGAGTATGCCATTGTCAATGTGGAAGATCTGAACTGCTTTGAAGATGGTGTAACCGTAGATTTTGAAGCCCTGAAGGCAGCCGGCCTTCTGAAGAAGCAGCTGGACGGCGTCAAGGTACTTGGCGGCGGCAAGCTGGAGAAGAAACTGACTGTCAAGGCTCAGAAGTTCTCCAAGTCTGCAGAGAAAGCAATTGAAGAAGCGGGCGGCAAAGTTGAGGTAATGTAACCATGATGCATACGTTCGCCAGCCTGTTCAGAAACAAGGAGATCCGCAACAAGATTTTCTTCACTCTGGCAATGCTGTTGATCTATCGCATCGGTTCTGCCATTCCGGTTCCGGGTGTCGATGCCCGCGCATTGGCAGCCGGAATTGCCGACAACTCGATTCTCAGCATGATGAACCTGCTGGGCGGCGGCGCCTTCGAGCGCATGTCCGTATTCGCTCTGGGTGTATCGCCTTACATCACAGCCAGCATCATCATCCAGCTGCTGAGCATGGATGTCATCCCGGC
>JAEEGL017452002.1_pt1 | contig 10399 bp, 8 predicted proteins | sample 9134231 | NCBI WGS metagenome assembly JAEEGL01 (sample SAMN16246548, study PRJNA631951) | gut metagenome | biome: gut microbiome; feature: rumen; material: fiber-attached | host: Bos | place: Iran: Karaj | collected 2018-10
GGACGGTACGCGCTGGCGCTGGCGGTGTGGCTGCTGTCGGTTGCCATGCTGCTGGGGGAGAGTTATAATCCCTTTATCTATTTCCGGTTCTGACGGCGGACCCGGAAGTTTCACGGGCAAAGGAGGAAAAGGCGCATGAAGAAAATCGGAATCCTGGTGCTGGCGCTCCTGCTGGCGGTGCTTCCGGCCGCGGGCGCGGAACGGGGGCTGGAGGCAGACTTTGCCGCGGACAGCCCGGAAGCGGCGCTCTGCGCGGCGGTTTCTGAAAAAACGGGGCTTCCGCTGGAAACGGCCGGCGACGAACCCGGCAGCGCGGCCAACCGGATGCTGGCGGATCCGGGGCGGATCGTCTGCGGGTCGCAGCAGGTGCTGATTGAGGGGCTGCAGGGATATACGACGGCGGACCTGCGGCAGGCCATGACGCCGGTATGCCGCGTGGCGGTGAGTCCCCTGTACCTGGTGATGGACCGGAACGCCGCGGAGGCGTACGGGATCAGCAGCCTGGAAACGCTGCAGCAGTATACCGCGGAGCATGAATACGAGCTGACTTTCGCGCGGCACCTGGGAGCGGATCCGGTCGACCGGGCGGCGGTGCGGCTAGCGGATGAGGCGGCGGCGCTGACGGATTATTTCCGGGAAGAGGAAATCCCGGAAGTGCTGCGCAGCGGCGAGGCGGACGCGGCGGTTTTCAGCGGGCGGGACCTGGCGGAAAACGACGGGGACTGGCTGGTACTGTGCTGCCTTTCGGCGGAGAGAAGCAGGGACTATCCGGACGTGCCGTGCGCGGCGGAAGCGGGCTGGACGCCCTGCGAAGGGATCTGGTTCGCGCTGTTTGCGTCCGCGGACGCTCCGGAGGAGGAAATCGGAAGCGTCGCGGAAGCCGCGCGGGCGATCGGGCAGGAGGACCTGCCGGCAGGCTGGGAGCTCAGTCCCCTGGAAGGCGCGGAATGCCGGGACGCCGTGCGGGAACTGTTTGCGGATTACAAGGCGTATATGACGGCGGAAGGCCTGTTCTTCTACGAGGAATAAATCCTTCCGGGAATTCAAAACCCCCTCCGGTTCAATGGCCGGAGGGGGTTTGGCTGTCAGGCGGTTATTCCAGACGGGTCAGAACGGCGCCGCTGTATTTCAGCTCGTAGCGGATGATTCCGCCGGGCACCGCGGTGAATTCCTCTGAACGGGTGGCGTTATCCGCCTTGTAATGGACGGTCAGCAGATTGTCTTCCACGGAAGTTTCCATTGTGACGGTCTGAATGTTTTCCAGCAGGTCCTGCATCCGGCCGTTCAGGTACACTTCCACGCCCATGGCCGCGCCGATGGCGGAGGCGCGCCGGGTGACCTGAATCCGGCAGGGACGGTCCAGCGGCCTGGACGCGGCCGCAATTTCAGCGGCGCGGGCTTCCAGTTCCTGCTGCGTCTGCCGGAATTTCTTCTCGGCGCTGAAGGCCGCGCGGACGTTGAAGAAATCGAAGACCGCGAAGATGACGATTACGATAATAAACGCGACGGGACTCAGCCGGACTCCGAACCATTCCATGGTTCCGCGGCCGCCGGAGTAGGTGGCGAGGCCGACCGCGGCCAGCAGGGCGGTAACGACGCATCCGAGAATGGCGCCTGTTTTACTCATGCAATCCAGTCCTTTCTTTCTGTTCCGGAGCGGCAGATGGGCGCTCCGGGTCTGCCCGGGACGACGCGGGAAAGCGGATTATTCGGGAACCGCCAGCGTGACGCTCACCGGAGCAGCCTGCACGGTTTCCCCGGTTCCCGCCTCGCCTTCCGGCAGGACGGCGTCGTCCCGCAGGAGCACACGGAAAGCGGTCCAGCCTTCCGGCAGGGGCGCTTCAGCTGTGCCGGGGCCGGGATTGATGAGGGCAAAAGCAGTTGCTTTTCCGCCCTGCAGCCAGGTAACGGCGATCGCACCGCTTTCCAGCAGTTCGCATTCCGGCGGGTCTCCGGAAGTCAGGAAAGCGTTCTGCTTCCGCAGGGTAATCAGCCCGCGGTAATATTCAGACATGGCCTGCTGCGGGCTGCCAGGCGTAAGGCTGTCCCAGTCGAGGTTGTTGACCTCATCGGAGGCGTTGTAGCTGTTGCTGTCGCCGCCCTTGGTGCGCAGCATCTCCTCGCCGGCCAGGAAGAAGGGCGTGCCTCGGCTGAGCAATACGGTGGCCGCGCACAGACGGTTCATCGCCAGGCGGTCCGCCTCCGGGGAGTCCGGACAGGAAACCAGGAGCTTGTCCCAGAGGGTGTTGTTATCGTGGCAGGAGACGTAGTTGATGACCATGGAATCCCGCACACCCCAGTTGACCGCTTTATCCCGCAGGCCGCCCCGAAGGCCGAAGATTACCTTGTTCGCGTTGAACCTGTTCGGGGAGCCGTTGGCATAGCCGGTATCCATCGGGTCAAAGACGCTGCCTTTGAGCCCGTCCCGGATGGCGTCGTTGAAAACGGCAACGGAGCCGATGGCGCCTTCCGAAGCCGTAACGTTTTTAATATTGGCCTGGCTGGCGCGGAAGTTGTCCCGCAGGGGGGTGGAACCGCCGGTCCAGCCCTCGCCGTAAATCAGGGCTTTCGGATTCACCGCGTGCACCGCTTCCTCCACGGCCTGCATGGTTTCCACATCGTGCAGGGCCATCAGGTCGAAGCGGAAGCCGTCGAGCTGATACTCTTCCGCCCAGAAGCGGACGCTGTCCACGATATACTTGCGGCACATAACACGGTCGGACGCGGTTTCGTTGCCGCAGCCGCTTCCGTTGGCGGCGGTGCCGTCCGGATTGAAGCGGTAATAGTAATACGGAACGATCCGGTTCAGGCAGGAATCAAGGGAATAGGTGTGGTTATACACCACGTCCATTACCACGCCCAGGCCGTTTGCGTGGAGAGACTGCACCATCTGCTTGAATTCCCGCACGCGCACCTCGCCGTTGTACGGGTCGGTGGCGTAGCTGCCTTCCGGTACGTTGTAGTTCTTCGGATCGTAGCCCCAGTTGAACTGCGGGCCGCTGTCCGCCTCGTTCACGGTGGCATAGTCATATACCGGCTGCAGGTGCACGTGGGTGACGCCCAGCTGCTTCAGGTAATCCACGCCGGCCGGCAGGCCGGAGGCATTTGTGAGGCCGGTTTCCGTGAAAGCCAGGTACTTTCCGGGCCAGGCGGAAGCGGTAAGCCGGTTGGAAAAATCGCGTACATGCACTTCCCAGATAACGGCGCCTTCGTAGCTTTCCAGGCCGGAATCGAAAGCGCTGTCCCGGAAACCTTCCGGGTCCGTCCGCCGCAGGTCGATGACCATGCCGCGGTCCCCGTTCACACCGACGGCGCGGGCATAGGGATCCACGGCTTCCTGCGTCCCGACGGCGGTGGTGACGGTGTAGGTATAGTAGGTGCCGTGGCCGCAGGCGGCTTCCGCGCGCCATACGCCCTGCCCGGCCGGTTCCATGGGGAAGGTTTCGTACGCGTCCCCGCCGCTGCCTGCTTCGAAGAGGTTCAGCACCACGGCGGAAGCGGTCGGCGCCCAGACTTTGAAGACCGTGCGGTCCCCGGAGATGACCGCGCCCAGGTCATCCCCGCTGTAGGTATAATTTTCAATGAATTCCGGGCTGTCAAACAGCGCGGTGGGTACGGCGGGGGCCTCCCCGTAACCTTCGATTTCCACGGTGTAGGTGCGGCTCAGGTCCAGGGGTTCCGCCAGGGTGATCACGCCGTTGTTGACTTTGTTGCCGAGGCTGGACAGGCCGGACACTTCCACATCCTTTCCGTCCAGGCGCACATGCACCGCGCTGAGGCTTTCCAGCCGGACAGCCGGGCTGATGGAATATTTGATTTCCGAAGGCGAGATGATACCGGCCAGCTTGAAGACCCGCATGGGGTTGAGGGTTTTGCCGCCGTCCGGGCTGGTGTACTGCAGCGCGTCCCCGGGCTGCAGGTAGATCTCGGTCGGATTGCCGGTCATGACGGCGAAACGGTCCGAATCGACGTCCTTCGTCGCGCTGCCCCAGGAGCTTCCGCCGGGATCGGAACAGTCGCGGCGGACGATGAAGCCAACCTCCTCCACATCCTCCGGCACGTCCACGGAGGTGCATGCGCCGTATTCACAGGGCTCGAGGAGATGGCCGCTGCCGTCCTTCCCGGGGAACCAGATCCACATGTCGCACTTCGCGTAGTCAGTGCCGGGAGAGGTCCAGTACAGCGTCAGGCGGCGGGTGCCCCCCTCCGCAGCGGAGAAGGAAAGCATGCCGGCAGCCATCGCCAGGGTCAGCAGGAACGCGAGGAATCTCAGTTTCGGGTTGTTCACAGAAAATGCCTCCTTTCAGATCTGCCGCGTTATTCCAGTGAAGCGTAGTAAGCCTCCAGCGCGGGGCGGGCGGCGCGGTACGCCGGCTCCAGCGCCGGATCAAACTGGGAACCCATCCCTCCGAGAATGATGGAATCCGCTTTCTCAAAGGACATTTTTTCCTTGTATACCCGCTTGCTGACCAGGGCGTCGTACACGTCCGCCACAGCCATAATGCGTGCTTCGAGCGGAATGGCGTCCCCTTTCAGCCCGGAGGGATAGCCGGAGCCGTCCCAGCGTTCATGGTGGTAATGGGCGACGTTTTCCGCCAGGAGGTGGAAGTCTTCGTCGTCGGTATCCTTCAGGATTTCATGGACGATGCGGGCGCCTTCCGCGGCGTGCCGCTTCATCTCCTCGAACTCTTCCGGCTCAAAACGCCCGGGCTTCTGCAGCACAGCGTCCCGGACCGCTATTTTCCCCAGGTCGTGCATGGGAGCCGCCTTGATCAGGTTTTTGCAGAAATCCTCCGGCAGCTGGAAGGCGTCCGTCCGGCGGATTGCATCGATGAGGATGCGGACGCCTTCCCGGGTCCGGCGGATATGGCCGCCGGTGGAATTGTCCCGGCTTTCGACCATGGTCGCCATGCTCAGCACCAGGTTGTCATGCATCGCGATGATCCGGGCAGTGCGCTCGGCCACTTTCTGTTCCAGCTTTTCGTTGGAATCGGTGAGCCGGTTGATATGGGAACGGTCCCGGGTATCGTCCGTGCCGATGACTTCATAGCCCTTCAGGCGGCCGCGGTTGGTGATGGCGCTGACGGAGAAACAGTAAATCCTGTCCCCCAGGTTCTCAAAGTGCCGGTTTTTCTCCGCGTCCTCCGGATGATCCCTGTACTGGACAAGCCAGGGGAGGATTTTTGCCTGCATGTTTCTGCTGCGCCGGAGTCCCAGGTCCACGGTCAGGTGATTCAGGTCCGGCAGGAGGCGGCGGGCGGCTTCGTTGCTGCCCAGGTAGTTGAAACGGGGATCAAAGGTGATAAAACAGGTATCGTCCTGCTGGAGCATGGCCCGGGCTGCCGTGTCCGGAATGCTGTAGAGGCTGAGGCGAAAGGCGATAAACAGATAGCAGAGCTGGGCGAAGACGTAGCCGGCAGGGGTCAGCTCGATGTCCGGGAAAATCCTGCGCCCGATGAAGAAACAGGCGATGCATACCACGTCCGGCAGCAGGAGAAGCAGCAGGATTTTGCGGCTGAGCTGGTTTTTCCGTGCCAGGCTGTAGATAATCACAGCGAGGCTGACCACGAAGTAAAGGATAACCATGCCGTAGAAGACAGCATGCATGATTCCGTATTCCTTGACCAGCACATAGCGCTCCCCGTTTTTTTCCAGCGCGGCGCTGCGGTAGAAGAGGGAATTATGCCCGACCGTCTGCACGGAAAGGAAGAGCAGGCCGCTCAGGACGGCGGAGCCGAGGCGGAGCGGGTTCGGGACGCGGACGCCGCAGAGGTTGAACACGGTGAGCATGATGATCAGCTGCAGGAAGCAGCCGCCGATGTACGCGAAGCGTGTGGCGTGGAGCGAGGATTCGAGCGTAGTGGCCTGGCTCTGCAGCAGGAAGCCCAGGTTGGTGATGGGCACGAGGGCGAAGACCAGGGTGATGTGTACGTCAAAATGCTTCCGCCAGATCAGCAGGTAGCACCCGGTGAGCGCAACGGAGAGAAGGAAAACGACGAAGTAATAGATCTGCATAGCGGAACAAGCCTCCCGGCAGCATTATATCATTGCGGACGCAGGCAGGGCAATTGTTTCGGGCATTTTTCTCCCGGACGGAGGAGGCGGGGAGGAAAGACGCTTCCGGCGGTTGACTTTTTCAGGGGCAGCACATAGAATTGTCACGAAATCGTTAACGGAATAAAGCGGGGGGATTCCGATGGGCGGAAAAACCGGAATGCTGAAACGGCTGGCCGGCGCGCTCCTGGCGGCGCTGCTGCTGCTGGGCTGCGCCCGGCCGGAGGGAGCGCTTTCCGAGGGCGTATCCGCAAAGGGAAGCGCGGCATACCTGTCGGCGGGGGACAGCGGGGAAGCGGTCAGGGAACTGCAGGAGAAACTCCGTTACCTGGGATACTACACGGGTGAAATCACCGGAGCGTACGACGCGGAGACCCGCGGCGCGGTGATCGCTTTCCAGCGGGCGAACCGGCTGGAGCGGGACGGCATCGCCGGAAAGAAGACACTCGCCGCGCTGGAGAAGGCGTGGAACAGCGCGCGGAGCGCAGCGGGCGGCCTGCCGGACGAAGCGGCTGCCCTGCTGAACCGGATCGCTGCGGAAAGCGGCGCACGGTGCGGTACGCTGGTGCTTTCGAAAAACGGCCGGCCCTTCCTGGTCTGGGGCTTCGGCGGAGCGGACGAGCATACCTGCTTCCGCATCGCTTCCGTAACAAAATGGGTGACCGCCATCGGCCTGATGACCCTGTACGACCAGGGAAAGCTGGACCTGGACCGGGACATCAGCGACTACCTGCCTTTCCGGGTGCGCAATCCCGCATATCCGGACACGCCGATCACGGCGCGGATGCTGCTGAGCCACACCTCCTCCCTTTCGCCGGACGCGACGGTGTACCGCCCGCGGTGGGAATCCATCGGGAAAAACGGGTATGATCCGGTGTTTGACGAGCGCGTGCGGCCCGGAACGAAACATGTGTACGCGGATTATAACGGCGCGCTGTTCGGGTGCCTGATTGAGGCAATTAGCGGGGAAAGCGTGCAGAACTATATGGACCGGACGGTTTTCCAGCCCCTGGGGATTACGGCAGCCTACTCGCCGAAATTCCTGCCGGCAGGCACTCCCACGAAGGACGTGCTGAAGGCCAACGGCTCGGTGGGCCTTTCGGCGGCAGCCGACCGGAAATGGCCCTACAACAACCGGCCGGATCCCCGCGGAAACAACGGCTACACGGTCGGCGCCCTGTACATCAACACTGAATCCATGACCAAACTGGCCCAGATGATGCTCCGGGGCGGGGAGCTCCACGGCGTCCGGATTCTGGAGAGCGAAACCGTATCGCTGATGGAGGCGGATCAGCCGGGCCTGGCAGCGAGCCCCTACGGGCTGAGCACAGTGCGCCACAGCCAGTTTCCCCGGGGAACGTGGTACGGGCATCAGGGAAGGTACCTGGGCCTGACGTCCAACGTTTACTACCAGCGGGAAACGGGGATTACCCTGGCGCTGGTGATGGACGGATATGATTATCAGCTGGAGGACAATATTGTGCTCCCGGCGGTGACGCTGCTGCGGAACATGGAGGTCCTGGAGCGGGTGTGCGCCGGGGACGGCGGATTCTGAAAGGAGGAAAAAGAAATGCTGCTTGGAGGAACCATTACCGGATCGTATTCCACCCCGGAGGAATGGGAAATGCTGCTGCGGCGTTCCCGGTTCCGGGCAGTTACGGCGCCTTTCAACTGCCGGACGCCCCGGGAGGAAACGGCTGCCCTGTGCGAGGCGGCCCGGAGGTGCGGCGTGCGGATCGCCGAAGTCGGCGTATGGAACAACCTGATGGACGCGGACCGGGAGGCGGCCGCCGCGGCCATGGCTTACGCGAAGAACCAGCTGGCGCTTGCGGATGAGCTGGATATTCCCTGCTGCGTGAACGTCGCCGGGACTTCGGGCAGCGCCGGATGGGACGCCGCGGACCCAAGCAATTATACGGCGGAAACCTACGAGCGGATTGTCGCGCAGATGCGGGAAATCCTGGACGAGGTGCGCCCGAAGCGGGCTTTTTACTGTCTCGAACCCATGCCGTGGATGGTGCCGGACGGGCCGGACGAGTACCTGCAGCTGATCCGGGATGTGGATCGGCCGCAGTTCGGCGCACACATGGACTTTGTAAACATGATCAACAGCCCGCGCAGGGCCCTGGCGGCGGAGGTTTTTATTGAGGAGTGCTTCCGGAAGCTGGCGCCGTATATCAAAAGCACGCACATCAAGGACAGCCGGCTGGATCCCATGCGGCTGACGACCGTGCTGGAGGAGTGCTCCCCGGGAGAGGGAAACCTGGATTATCCGCGGGTGCTCGCCATCATGCAGCGGTACCTGCCATCCGGAGCGCCGGTGCTGCTGGAGCATATGCAGACGGAAGAGGAATACCGCGCCGCATACGATTATGTCGCAGCGTGCGCGAAGCAGGCCTCCATACCGCTGGAGTAACAGGGACAGGAGAACTCGGACGGATGGGCATCACAAAGACGGACTTTATGCGGGGTATGCAGTGCCGGAAAATGCTTTGGCTGGATAAGCACCGGCCGAAGCTGCGGGTGATTCCCCCGGAAACGCAGCAGCGCCTGGACGCCGGAAACGACTTCGGCGACCGGGCGATGGGGATGTTCGGGCCTTACGAGGAAATGACGGTTTACCGCCCCGGCACCCGGATTCCGGACAAGAAAAAAATGGCCGAGCGCACGGCGCAGCATCTGCTGGCCGGAACGCCGGTGATCTGTGAGGCGGCCTTTCTGAACTGCAACAATTACTGCGCGGCGGATATCCTGCGCAAAACGGAGCAGGGCTGGGACCTCTACGAGGTGAAGAACGCCCCGGCCGTGTATCCACAGTTTGTGAAGGACGCCGGGTTCCAGTATTATATCATCCAGCGATGCGGCGTAAGGATCGGGAAGATCTTTATCGTAACCCACGGGCCGGACGAGGAAAACCCCTTTGTGCCGGTGGACGTGACGGATGAGGCAAAAGCGTACGCACCGTGGGTGAATGAACATATCTGGGACCTGAACCGTATGCAGAAGCAGCGGGAGGAAGAAGCCGCGGAGCCCGGGGAACAGTGCGTGAAGCCCTACGAGTGCTGGTACTACGGTTATTGCCACGGAAAAAAGCCCGCGGAAGAACAGCTCACGATGGACGATCTGTAGGATAAACGGGACAAGGAGGCCGTCAGGCGCCGGCAAGGTCCCGGACGACTTCCGCGGCCAGCAGCAGCCCCGCGGCCGCGGGCACGAAAGCAGTGGAACCGGGAACCTGCCTTCGGCCGGCTTCCGGAGCTTCCCGGAAGGCGCTTTCCTCCTCCGGCGCGCGGTGCGGCGGTTCGGAGGACCAGACAACCTTCAGGGAGGGGATGCCGCGGCGGCGGCATTCGGAGCGGATGACCCGCGCCAGCGGGCAGACGGAAGTCCGGTAGATATCCGAGACGCGCAGGGCGGAGGGATCGGTTTTGTTCCCGGTTCCCATACAGCTGATGACCGGCGTTCCGGCAGCGGCTGCCGCCTGAACCAGCGCCAGCTTTCCCGTGACGGTGTCGATGGCGTCCACCACATACTGAAACTGTGAAAAATCGAACTGATCCAGCGTGTCCGGCAGGAAAAAAACTTTCCGGACGGTAACGGAGCATTCCGGATTGATATCGAGAATCCGGGCGCACGCCACATCCGCCTTGTACTGCCCGAGGGTGCTGCGCAGGGCGTAAAGCTGGCGGTTCAGGTTGGTGAAGCTGACCCGGTCATGATCCACGAGATCCAGCGCGCCGACGCCGGAACGGGCCAGCGCTTCCGCGGCATAGCTGCCTACGCCGCCCAGGCCGAAAACGGCCACCCGGCTCCCGCGAAGCTTCTCCATGGCGTTCCTGCCCAGCACAAGCGCGGTCCTGGAAAACGGATCCGGCATATCAGCATCCTCCGATCTGTTGTATTGCGCCTTCCGATCATAACACGAAACCGGGGATTCCGGAAGGAGAAAAACCGCTGTTCCGGATAAAACATAAAAAACCTATTGACTTGATAGGCGTAATGGGCGTATCATACACACAGTCCGCGGACCAGGCGGGCAGAATGGAAGGGGGAAGCGAGATGCCGGGAATCTACAAGGGAACACTGGACCTGATCGGCAATACGCCGCTGGTGGAGGTAACCAATATTGAAAAGGAACTGGGACTGGAAGCGACGGTACTGGTGAAGCTGGAATACTTCAATCCGGCCGGAAGCGTAAAGGACCGGATCGCGAAGGCAATGATCGAGGACGCGGAAGCGCGGGGAGTGCTGAAGGAAGGCTCCGTGATCATCGAGCCCACCAGCGGGAACACCGGCATCGGTCTGGCGTCCATCGCCGCGGCGAAGGGATACCGGATCATCCTGA
>JAEEGL010104116.1_pt1 | contig 10398 bp, 8 predicted proteins | sample 9134231 | NCBI WGS metagenome assembly JAEEGL01 (sample SAMN16246548, study PRJNA631951) | gut metagenome | biome: gut microbiome; feature: rumen; material: fiber-attached | host: Bos | place: Iran: Karaj | collected 2018-10
CGAAAACGGTATGCAGTATGATACTTACGAAAATCTTCTTGCTTCAGAAGAAATTCAAAAGCTTTATGAAACAGAAATTGCAAATCTCATAAATGCCAAAACAGGCTTTAAGATGTTCGAAAGAATCAACAAGTTTACGCTCATTACAAAGCCGTTTGAGGTTGGCGTAGAGCTTTCTGCTAAACAGGAAATTATGAGATTCCGCATTAACGATATATACAAAAAAGAAATTGAAGCTATGTTCAAAGAGGAAGATGATTAATGAACATTCATATTCTGGAGATGCCGCTTGATTTTGGAGCCAGCAGGCACGGTTCCGACATGGGACCTTCTGCAATACGTCTTGCAGGAATCAAAGAACGATTAGAAGGACTTGGACACACAATTTCAAGTCATTCCGATGTTTTTACGGTTTCTCCACAGGAATATGAACAGGCCGGAAACCCAAAAGCCAAATATCTTACCCCAATTAAAAATGCCTGCGAACAGCTTGCTGCCCGGGTAGAAAAAATCTGCAGTGATGGAGAATTTCCTCTTACTCTTGGCGGAGACCATTCAATTGCGCTTGGTTCTATTGCCGGAATTTCTGCCTACGCAAAAAAGAACGGTAAAAAGCTTGGCGTACTTTATGTAGATGCTCACGGCGACTTTAATACTCCTGAAACATCACCAACAGGAAACATTCACGGCGAATGTCTTGCTGCTTCGGCAGGGCTAGGATTACCAGAGCTCACAAATCTGTATTTTGAAGGCCAGAAAGTTGATCCTAAAAATATCTGTTTTGTAGGTGTTCGCGACCTTGATGCTGGCGAAAAACAGCTCATGAAACAGGCAGGCGTTACCGTTTTTACAATGAGCGACATAGAACGACAGGGTTTTCCTGCAATTGTAAAGCAGATTACAGTTTTCTTTAAAACTCACGCAGATATTGTTCACGTAAGCTTTGATATGGATGTTCTTGATCCTATGTTTGCTCCGGGAACAGGTATTCCACTGCCGGGAGGTCTTACAAACCGCGAAGCCCTGCTTTTGATGGAAGAAATGGGCGCAAGCGGTAAGGTAAAATCTGCAGAAATTGTAGAAGTAAATCCTATTTTAGATGTAAGGAACCAGACGGGTGCACTGGCTGTAAGTTTAGCAGCAAGATTGATGGGGGAGACGTTGTATTAATACTGTGAATTGCCGCGTCATTGCGAGGAGCGAGCGACGAAGCAATCTACGACGAAACCTTATTATACTTATCCAAAAACCTTAAATAATCATCCTGGCCAATTGGCTTACTAAAGTAATAACCCTGAATATAAGTAACACCAAGTCCTTCAAGATATTCAAACTGTTCTTTTGTTTCTACGCCTTCTACAACAATTTTCAAGCCCATCTGCAAAATCATAGAAACCATGTTTTCCAGCAGTATTTTTGCGTTCTGGCGGTTTGGATTTTTCTTTTCAAAAATAGGCCACAAAAGACTCTTATCAATTTTTATTACAGAAAATTCTGCCTTTGTAATCTGCGACAGGTTTGAATAGCCGGTACCAAAATCGTCCATAGAAAAACTGCAGCCGTGATTTATCAAATCTTCCATGTTGCGTTTAAGCTTGCGCCCGGAAGAAACTGCAATAGATTCTGTAATTTCAAGATTTATCATTGAAGGATCAAGCTTGTGCTTTTGCAGCAAATCCTTCATAAGCGACGGGAACGTCAGATCCACAGACTCAATTGCCGACAGGTTTACTTCTACATGCTTCAAGCCCTTTTCCGAAAGCTTGTTTCTTGATACAAAATCAAAAACCTTTTCAAAAATGCAGTTACTCAACGGCATGATAAGGAAATTTCGTTCTGCAATCGGAATAAATTCTTCCGGGCTTACAAAGCCAAGAGTTGTTGTATCCTTAAGACGAACAAGAGCTTCGCAATTAGTAAAGCGCTGCTCTGCAATGCTGTAAATCGGCTGATAATACATTTCTATTCCATCGCTCTTAATTGCATTCTGCAAAAGCTTGTAGACAAGATCCTGTCTGTCGCGCTTCTGCAAAAGCTTTGCGTCTACACGATGAATGAATTCTGCGTCTTCGGAATAAGTATGACAAAGCTCAATAAATTCGAGCATCTGACTTGTAGAATTTTGAACGCCTTTTTTAAGGAACGGTGTATCCTGCGGGAACCGGATAAAATCAACATGTGCATTAATCAAAATCCTGGTGTTTTCGTTGAGGTTCCATTTTTCGTGAAATCTTTCATCAAGAACCTGCAGGTAATAATCTAATTTATCTTTGCTGCGTTCTTCAAAAATAACTGTAAAGGAATGATTGTTTATTTTGTAAACATTCTGACTAAATTGTTTTTCTACAAAAGTTCGGATCTCGGTCAAAACCTTTATAACCGCCTGGTCTCCAAACTGACGGCGCAGCTTTGATATTTCTTCCATATCGATATTTACAATGTAAAAAGGTTTTGCTTTATTCAGCTTATCAGAAATAACAAGGCGTAGAGCTTCGTAATTAAACGCTCCAGATTCTTTATCAACACGCTCTGCAGGGTTTCCAAGAGAAATTACAAGCAGCATGAGCATTGTAGAAATACTTACACTTGAAAAAAGAATCTGCGGCAGAAACAGTTGTGTAAGTCCAAAAATTATCCATACGCCCATAGAAAAAAGAACATAAGCTGTAACACGTCTTGTTGTAACATTTCGCAGAGCAAGAATTGCTTTTATTATTGTACTTAAGGTAAGAATGGTAATAATGATATATACCATATTTACCATCGTGCCATAGGAATATACTGCATCTTCGCTTATGTAATACTCAATAGGGGCAAAAATGATAGTAGCAATACTTAGGAACACTATTATCATTGTAAAGAATTTTTCAAAAAGCGAAAGCCTCTGCTGGTTACGCGTTGAAACATCAAGGAATACATAAATAAACAGGAAGGTGCCTTCAAAACCAAGTATAAAGCCCTGGTGCAAAAGACGTACTAACCATTTAGGAAAAGAATCAAAATAAACAAGAGAGAAAACTGTGGCGTAATCAAACAAAAGGTAAATTGTTGCACTTATAATAATGCAATTGAAGATTCTTGTAGAAAGAATTTTTATCTGTGGCCGCATAAAATAAAGAATTTCTACAACGACCAGCACAACAGTAGCTGCAATCTGAAAACGCAGATGATTAAAAATGAAAGAATTTAAAAACTGCAATTTCACGCCTCCTATTGTACGTTTAATTCAGAGTTATTTTAAAACCTTTCTTTCCAAAAAGCCTACAGCTTCTTCTGACCAGCTGTACTGACTCATAAATTCTCCTGTAAAGCTTTTGATGGCTTTTGTATCTCCCGCCAGAAAATCATAATAATCGCATTTTACTGCTTCGGGATTAATTCTAAAGCTGTTGTATTCTGTTATAAAGAAATTATGAATCTCAAGCTCGGAAAGCTTTCGTTTAACATCAATTATGAGGTTTCGCAGACTTCCACCATAACGGGCAGAATCGGCATGATCACCCCATAAAACAGAAATCAGTTCTTTTGTATTAACAGAACTACCGTATTTATATACAAGATATCCAAGAAGCTCGTTTGATTTTGTCCTGGAAAAATTTATAACCTTGTTTTCAAATAAAAGCGTAAAGTTTCCAAAGGTTTTTGCTTCCAGGTTTCGCTTTTGTTTTTTAAGCGCCCTGATGTATTTCTTTTCTTCCCTCCTTTTAAGAAGAGAAAAACAAAACATAAGAAGAACAATTAAGATGGCGTCTGCAAGTCCCGAAGCTCCAAAGGTTTTATAAATTACAGGACTCATTCCGCCTACTCCAATCAAAAGTCCAAAAAGAAATAGAAATGGTGAAAAAGAAAAAATACAAAGCGCTATAAGCCCGGTTATACAAAGTGTCAAAAATCCATTAAACGGCTGATTAAGAATATAAAAATTATACAGCGCGGTTCCTACCGACATAAGAAAAAGAACATGAAACGGCATTGTTTTAACTATGTATGCTTTTTCGCGGTCAACATTTTCAACCTTGCGCGAATAAATATACCCAAAAAGCGAAAAAACTGTAAAAATACTAAAATAAATGATTGAATAAAGATGCTCCCCCAGGCTGTGAAAATGCATGATTACTACAACAAGTAAATCAATTAGTCCAAAAGCAAAAAGAAATGGACATAAAAAAAGCAGGTGGAGTCTATTTGTTTCAGCAGTATCGGCCAGATCCAGCCGCCAGAGATGATATTTTTCCCGATAATCTTCGATCAGCTTCTTAAGTAACATTATTTTATTATACCACAACCCTTTTGGAAAATCACGAAATATTTTTTTTATATTTTTTTAAAATGTGCTGATTTTGTTCTGTTTTTTTTGGATTTTGTGCTGATTCTGTTCTATTTTTCAGCCTTTTTTGTGCTGATTCCGTGCTTTACACATTATATGATTACTATAGTTATTATGGAAAGCGGAAAATATAGAATGGATCTGAAAAAAATAATTTTGTTTGTGGTTCTCTTAGTTACACTTGCTCTTGAAACACTGTCTCTTTTGAGGCTGCAATAGAATTATTATTTTTTATGTAAATATATCCCGACATGGGAGAGAGTTATAAAACCTTTTGCCTCCTTTTGTTGAAAGGTTGTGCCCGGAGTTTTGGAGAGAACTTCGGGCATTTTTTTTAGTTGAAACATCTTTTGTTTTGTGGATAATACATACCATGATAAAAGCTGTAATTTTTGATATGTTTGAAACCCTTATAACGCTGTTTGAAGGCCGTACTTATTTTAGCGAAAACATTGCAGAAGATGTCGGTGTCTCTTTACAAGACTTTAGAACAGAATGGCATAAGACAGAGCATGACCGCAGCCTTGGTAAAATGACCTTTGAAGAAGGTGTTGCTAATACACTAAAAAAATTCGGTGTTTATTCAAAAGAAAAGGTAGATCTTGTTATGAAAAACAGGTTGGCAGCTCTTGGAGACACCTTTTCTGCAATTCCAGAGGCTTCTATACAGCTTTTACAGACTCTTCATCAGAAAGGCATTCTTATTGGTCTTATAACAAACACATTTTCCGACGAACGCGATTTGATTCGTGCCTGCCCGTTATTTCCGTTTTTTGATGCTGCAGTGATTTCCTATGAACAGGGAATGTGCAAACCGGATCCTGCTGTTTATAAAAAAATGATGTCGACTTTAAATGTTGCTCCAGAGGAATGTCTTTATGTCGGCGACGGAGGCTCTCGAGAGCTTTTTGCAGCAAGAGACATTGGCATGCATGCTGTTCAATGCACCTGGTTTCATGACAGGGCATTTGAACCTCATGTTCCATGCCCCCTGCTCGATGAATTTGAACATGTTGATACTCAGATGGACATTATAAAATTTTTGAATTGTTCTGCCAGCGGTTGTGTGTTGTAATAAACAAGCATTCTTCCGCCTGTCATTTTTACAATTGTCTGTTTGTCAGTTTCTGTCATTTCTTTTCTGTATACTTCAGGATAATCTTCATCTGTTGTTAAAAGGCAGGTTGGTGTCTGTTTAAATACAGCCGACAAATCCTTTTTGTTTAATTCCCTAAAGGCGCGATCCTGGGAATCTATGCTTTCTTTTGTTCCGCGTTTTGCAATAAGCATTTCTGCAACAACATCAAAATAGCCTGTCAGTGCATGTGTATAAACTGCCTGATCATAAATAAGCAGATCCATACGCACAAAACCGGTAAGATTCATAAAATGATAGAAATTTGCGTCGCGTTTAGCGTTCATTTTTGCAACACAAGACATCTGCTGCGGTGTAAAATTTGACCTTTCGCAGTAATCGTTGAGAATTCCTTGTGTAATCATGTCAAAACCAACAATTGCTTTTACATTTTTTCTATACGAAGCGACAAGCTCCTGTGCGTACAGGCCGGAAGAGCCTATGCTTAATATAGCCAGCGGCTTTTCATCGGTGTTATCGGAGTCATCTGTGTATCCAAGCGCATTCAAAAGAGAATTCAGTTCAAAAGCTATATTTTCGATTGTTCTAGGCTTGTCTGCGTTATCACTAAAGCCCTGACCAAGATAATCAGGTACAATCACTGTATAATCTTTTCCAAATTCTTCTGCAAGCTGGCGCATGGTCATAGTAGGAGCAGGATCTTCGGTATCACCCAAAAGAATAACGGTAAGCTCTCCTTCTCCTGTTTTGTATGAAGCCATTTTTTTGCCGCCAATATCTGTAAGCGTAACAAAACTGTTCTGATATTCCTTTACTTTGTTGCGCATTTTGTTTGTCGTAATATGACTTGTAATACAATAATAAACTAACGCAATCACTCCAATCACAACAAAAATAAGAACGGTTTTTTTCAGGACTTTTACTGCATGAAGTGTAAAAGGCTTTCCAATTACTAACGGCGGCACTTTTGATCTAACCAGCTTTATAAGAAATGCCAGAGGAATTGTAAGTGCTAAAACTACCAGAGTATAAAGCAGCTGGTTTTGAATATAATAAAGCGGTTTTCCTGAGCCTGTAAATTTTTCTGTAAACAGCTCTACAAAAAGCACATGAACAAGATAGATTTCAAGCGTCATGCTGCCAAAAAAATTTAGAACTTTGTTTTCCAGGCTTATTTTCATGCTTAAAAGAACTATAAAAACGCAAAATGCAAGTGAAGAAAAAATCTGCAAAACTGTCTGAATATTTTTTATTACAAGGTAATCAATTGCTTCCGGAGAATAAAATCTGCAGGCAATTTTATAAAGTCGTAAATCCTGAGCTGCAAAGAAAATCAAAACGGCGGAAACAATTATCGAAATTATCAGAAACGGGACATATCGTTTTTTAATTGACTCTGTCAGCTTTTCCTGTTTTTGTGCAAAAAGAATTCCTACAGGAAAAGCAAGCATGCTGTTATAAATATATGTCTCCATAGTAAGCAGCGCACAAATAATAATGCCTGCAATCACACAGCACAAAAGTACCAGCGGCTGATTTCTTTTGACAAGCTTAAAACAAAAATAAAATGCCGCATAAAGCACCATTATTACAAAAACAAACCAGCTGTAAGGATTTGCAGGAAAGGTAGAATAAACCCTTGAACTGCGTGCCATTTGAAAAATTATATCTGTGATAAAAAAAGTAATTAGAAGGGGAAGAAACCTCTTTCCAAAAAAGCCTTTTAGGTAATCCTGCTTGGAAGAAAAGCTTTTATAAAGACCATAACCTGAACAGAAAAAAAAGAATGAAACAAAAAGATATCCGCTGTATCTGAATGGTGCAAAAAAAGCCAGATCAAAGGAGGCCGGCTTTTGCGCAATATGATGTAAAACAATAAAAATTGAAAACAGACCGAGAATTGCCTTTGTCTGATTCAAGCCCATACATTCATCATTGAAAAGTCCTTTTTTGAAAAACCTGTCCCCTATTTTCATAAAATCCTCCGATTTTTTTGTTTTATTGTCGTGTCATTTCATATAAAATTATGCTTGCTGCCTGTGCTACATTCAAACTGTCTATACAGCTTTCTTTGCCCTGCGGTTTTCCTGCCCAGGGAATAATTACAAGCTCATCGCAGTTTTTTCTTACAACATTGCTGATGCCGTGTTCTTCGTTGCCTAAAATGATGAGAATTGGTTTTCGCGGTGATTTTGCAGCTGCGTTTGACAGAAAACTAACGGGATTTTTAGCTTCCAAAGCGGTTCCAACGCGTAGTACTTTTTGGGACAACGCTTCTAAAAGCCTTGCGGTTGACTTTACGCTGTAAATATTTACATATTCCATGCCGCCTTCGGCTACTCTATAACTGCTTGTAGTAATGCTTGTCTGTGCTTCGTCCAGCGGAATGATAATATTTTTAATTCCGAAAAAAGCGGCGCTGCGGACAATGGCACCAAAGTTATTTGCGTTGCCTATGCGGTCGAGCAGAACAGCATCTTCGCCTCGTTCAATCCAGCCGTCGGTAATGTCGGAATCAAGCGGTTGAATCGTTGGGGCTTCTATCATTGCAACAACACCCTGATGATGAACTGTACCGCTCAGCTTTTCCAGATCGGCTGCCGGCTTTTGATTATATATTCCATGCTGTTTGGCAAGCTTTTTGCATAAGCCTCCAAACTTGGGAGCCACTTCTTGAGTAAAATAAAGCCGGGTAATTTTTTCCGGATGATTTTTTTCCAGCTTTTTTACGGTCGCAAATCCGCAAACCGCCAGCTCGTTTTTCTGCTTGTTTTTCATATTTTAAGTATACAAGATTTCCCTCGTCATTGCGAGAGCAAATCCGACGTGTCATTGTCGGGCTTGACCTGACAATCCCTTGTAACTATCATATACTCTAATTGTTTCTTATATATACACGAGGTAAAATCATGTTCAAAAAAACTTTATGCTCTCTTTTTATGCTTGGTGGAGCCGGTATGTTGTTTGCGCTTCCCCCACATCTTGGAAAAGCAGATTATCCTGCATCATCAATTAACAATTTTGATTTCAATTTGAGCTGGGAAAATCTTCAGCTGGAATCAACAAGTGGTCACGAAATTGTCGTTGATATCTACTGTAACAAGAAAAAATTTGCTCCAAAGGTAAAGCTTACTTCAGACACACTAGTTATTGAATCAATTCCTACTGGCGTTCAGATTTTAAGTATAGAACGCAAAAACTGTACGGTTATCGTAAAGGTTCCTGATGAAAAACGTTTTGATAAAGTAAAGCTTCATACTTCCAGCGGTGACATCAAAAGCTCTGTCGTTTTTTCTGCCGACGAAATTTATCTTGAAGCCAGCAGCGGAAATATCAAGATGGAGAAACAGATTTCTTCATCAAAGGAAGCTTTGATTAAAACTTCAAGCGGAGATTCCTTTGTTGATTATGTCCAGACAGGAAAGCTTTCGGTACAGGCAAGCAGCGGTAATATCCGTATTGATGCCGGCTCGGCTAAAAATCTTTCTTTATCTGCTTCAAGCGGAAACATTACCTGTTCCAATTTTTCCGGTGGTGACAGTCTTATTAAAACAACAAGCGGTAACATAAAGCTTAAGAATTTTGAAGCCACTGACTTTGAAAGTTCAGCAAGCAGTGGAAGTATCACCGCCCAGGATTTAAGCTGCCAAAGCTTTAACGTTTCTACCAGCAGCGGAACAATCGGCCTTGAACTTACAGATTCTCCTGTTAAGAATTCAAGCGCCAGCAGTTCAAGCGGAACACAGTATATTTCTATGCCAAAAGGCTCCGGAATTAATCTTAGGGTCACAACTTCCAGCGGTGGCTTTACTAACGCCTTTACAAAAGAAAGAATAAGCTCTCATGCAGACTACAATAATGCTATCAACGGCGGCGGAGCAAAAGTAAACTTTTCTTCTACTTCGGGAAGCATAACTCTTGATGTTGGTTCCGGGGTTGCATCGCGCGGTGCAACAGGGATTCCTTCAGATGACGACAATTCTGTTGTAAATGTTGACCGCCCGATTTTTTAGAGTTTTGATATATGAAAAAAATAGCTGTTCTTTTTACAATAACTGTCCTTTCTCTTTTCCCGCTTTTTGCAGACAGCAGGAATATTGTTTACAACCAGAGCTTTGAAATTTTTGGAGTAGACTCTGTAGAAATCTCGCTTGTTTACGAAGAGCTCAAAATCTCGCGCATTTACGGAGACGAAATAAGCGTAGAAATTGGTTCAAACAATATTAAAAAAATTCCGCAGGTTTTGTGCCAGGACGGTGTTTTCAAAATAGAAAATATCGACAAAAAAGCAAAACGTGGAACCCGCTGCACTGTCTACCTTTATCTTCCGCAAGATCTGGACGCCATGTCTATAACAATAAACAACGTAAGCGGCAACATCCAGGCCGATATTCTGCGGGCACAAAACACAGTAGCTATAGGCAATGTAAGTGGCCGTACCGATATTGGAGCGTGTGCCACCGAGCTGTACAACGTAACAACTGTGTCGGGCAACGCCACATTGCAAAAGGTAACCGCAGAATATTTTGATTTTAATTCTACTTCAGGCAACATTTTTGCCGAGCTTGAGGCTGTCCCTCTTGCCTCTTCGGGAATTACAAACATTTCGGGTAAGTCCCAGCTGTATGTTCCAAAGGGTGTAGATTTGAAGCTTACAACCTTTTCTGTTAGCGGTGGCATTTCAAACAATGTCGCTGCTTCTGTAAATCCCGCCGCCCCGCAGATTACAATTACAAGTGTGTCGGGGAAGATTGAAATCAGGGAATATTAAAATAATTTCTACAAATAAAAAAGCCGTTCCTTCAAAAGAGGGAACGGCTTTTTCCTTTTAAAGCGTTAACTTAGCGCCAAGGATTTTTACGTTCGCTTCGCTCACTACCGAGTTTGCCTGTGGCAAACTCGCGTAGGACGATGCATTCTATTATGCCCATGGATTCTCAGTAGGGTATCTAACTCCCTTAGGCTGGTTGTAGCC
>JAEEGL010336391.1_pt1 | contig 10398 bp, 12 predicted proteins | sample 9134231 | NCBI WGS metagenome assembly JAEEGL01 (sample SAMN16246548, study PRJNA631951) | gut metagenome | biome: gut microbiome; feature: rumen; material: fiber-attached | host: Bos | place: Iran: Karaj | collected 2018-10
ATGTTTCTGTTTCTTTAATAGAGAAATCATATTTATCACTATCATATTTCTTTATTACATCAACAAAGGCATTAACAGCGAATGAATAGTGTTGAGATGATACACAAAATGAGCTTTTTGTATAGTCATTTTTATATTTCTCATCTAGTAAATTAGCTTGCTCAAGTATTTGTCTTGCGTAACCTAAAAATACCTCACCGTCAGTTGTGATTGTTACACCCTTATTTGTTCTATTAAATATTTTAATATTATATTCATTCTCAACCTCATGTATTTGATTTGTAAGTGATGGCTGAGATACAAATAGTACCTCCGCAGCCTTAGAGATACTTCCCGTTTCGGCTACGGTGATAACATATTTTAATTGTAATAAAGTCAAAGTTAATCAACTCCTTACTAAAATAAAATGAAGTATATAATACTTCACCTTATTTTAAAGATTTCCAGCTTGAGCCTTCTTTAGATTTTCTCTTAATTCTTTTTCCTTCTGAGTAAAATCGCTTGATTCTTGACGATTCTTCTCTAGGCGTTCTTTTCTTACTTCCTCAAGATGAACCTTAGCAGATTCAGCACTTCGTCCAATGTGAGCCTCCTGAACAAGAATAGTTGCGAAATCATCATGATACTCGAAAATTCCACTTACAATAACAACATATAGCTCCTCATTTCCTCTAACAAGCTTAACATAGCCTGTATCCATTACGGAAATAACAGGAACGTGATCCTTCATTACTGCATATTCTCCATCAGAATCACTATGAACAACAACATAATCTACTTCTTCATCATAAAGGTTACCTTGATGTGTTGAAACTACTATTCTCATTATTTTACCAATTCCTTTGCCTTTTTAACAGCGTCATCAATAGTACCAACTAAACGGAATGCTTCCTCTGGTAAATCATCATGCATACCATCAAGAATTTCCTTAAAGCCTCTTACTGTTTCACTAACTGGAACATAAGCACCAGGAACACCAGTAAATTGACCACCGATGAACATATTTTGAGATAGGAATAATCTTACTCTTCTAGCTCTATGAACTACTAGCTTATCCTCCTCAGATAATTCATCCATACCTAAGATTGCGATAATATCAAGTAATTCATTATATCTTTGAATGATTTGTTGAACTCTACGTGCTACCTGATAATGCTCCTCACCAACGATAGATGGTTGAAGTGCACGAGATGTAGATGCAAGTGGGTCTACTGCTGGGTAGATACCCTCCTCTGTAAGCTTTCTTGAAAGGTTTGTAGTTGCATCTAGATGTGTAAACGTAGTAGCTGGAGCTGGGTCAGTATAGTCATCTGCAGGTACGTAAATAGCCTGAATAGATGTAATAGATCCATCCTTAGTAGATGTGATACGCTCCTGAAGCTTACCCATTTCTGTAGCAAGTGTAGGCTGATAACCTACGGCTGATGGCATACGACCAAGTAAAGCTGAAACCTCAGAACCTGCTTGAGTAAAACGATAAATATTATCGATGAATAATAATACGTCCTGATGCTCCTGGTCTCTAAAATATTCAGCCATTGTAAGTCCTGTTAGGGCAACTCTCATACGTGCTCCAGGTGGCTCATTCATCTGACCAAATACCATGGCAGTATTCTTAATAACTCCACTTTCGCTCATTTCTTTATAAAGGTCATTACCTTCTCTTGTTCTTTCACCAACACCTGTAAATACAGAAATACCATCATGCTCCTGAGCAACGTTATGAATTAATTCCTGAATAAGAACTGTTTTACCTACTCCGGCACCACCGAATAGACCTATTTTACCACCCTTAATGTATGGTGCAAGTAAGTCTACTACCTTAATACCTGTCTCAAGTATTTCTACATTTCCTGATAATTCATCAAGCTTTGGTGCTTCTCTATGAATAGGCATTTTAAGCTTAGTATTAACCTCACCCTTTTTATCAATTGCTTCACCTAAAACATTAAATACTCTACCTAATGTTTCGTGACCAACTGGTACAGTGATAGGTGCTTCCTTAGATACAACCTTCATTCCTCTAACTAAACCATCAGTTGAATCCATGGCTATACATCTAACCTTTTTTCCACCAATATGAAGTGCAACCTCAAGTGTAAGCTTAATAGCTACGCCATTATTATCTTCTTTATCAACATCAATTGTTAATGCATCATTAATTTTAGGTAATTCTGAATCCTCAAATAGACAATCTACAACCGGTCCTTTTACTTCAACGACACGTCCAATCACTATTTGTCACCCCCTATAGCATTTGCTCCACCAATAATATCGATAAGCTCATTTGTAACAACAGCTTGGCGGGCTCTATTGTAAAGTAATTCTAGCTTATCAATAACCTCTTCAGCATTATCAGTGGCATTCTTCATAGAATTCATTCTTGCAGAATGCTCTGCTGTTTTTGCATCAAGGATAATTCCATAAATTATATCCTGAACATACATTGGTAAAATTATATTTAATGTTTTCTCAATGCCTGTTTCATATACATAATCTATATTAGATTTTTTAGCATCTACCTTTTTAATAGGTAAAAGCTCTTCAAATCTTACCTCTTGTGTAAGACTATTGATGTAATGGTTATATACTATTACAAGCTTATCAATTTCTCCTGCTAAATATAAATCAACAAATTTCTTAGCAAGTGGAACGATATCAATAAACATTACATCATCACGTACATACGTAGCACTATCCTGAATTAATGGATAGTTATTTCTTTTTAGATATGCAAAGCCTTGCTTACCTATAGCAGCTGTAATAAATTCATTATTGTCCTTGTGGCTTTCCTTAATTCTTTCGTCTAATGCTTTAAATAGTGAAGAATTGTAGCTACCAGCAAGTCCTCTATCTGAAGTGATAATGAAATAAGCTGTTTTATTAACCTCACGAGGCTTTAATAATGGATGTACCTCATCAACCTCGTTATCTAAAAGCTCACTAACCATAGAAGCTATTCTTTGCATAAAATCCATATATGATTTATATGTTTTTTCAGCCCTTTTTACCTTAGACTGACTAACCATATACATAGCCTTTGTTATTTGTGCTGTAGACTTTGTAGAATTGATTCTAGATTGCACAGCACGAAGTGAGTTTGCCATTATTTCACCTCACTTACATGAATCTTTTCTTGAAGTCTTGGAAATATGCGTTTAATACTTCCTTATCAGGTAATACCTTAGATGTTCTAATCTCCTCAGCAATCTTCTTACCTGTCTCGTTTACCTTCATATCTCTATATAATGAATCCTCAAACTTTTTAAGATCCTCAACTGCAATATTATCTAGGAAGCCTTGTGTTAATGCATAAAGAATCATTGCTTCCTCTTCCATGTCGATAATTTCATGAAGTCCTTGCTTTAAAACCTCTTGAGTTCTCTTACCACGCTCAAGACGTGCCTTTGTAGAAGCATCCAAATCACTACCAAATTGAGTAAATGCTTCAAGCTCGCGGTATGAAGCAAGGTCAAGTCTTAGTGTTCCTGATACCTTCTTAATAGCCTTAGTTTGGGCAGCACCACCAACACGTGATACTGATAAACCTGCATTAATAGCTGGTCTAACACCCTTATAGAAATAATCAGCCTGTAGATAAATCTGTCCATCTGTAATAGAAATTACGTTTGTTGGAATATATGCAGAAATATCACCTGCTTGTGTTTCAATGATAGGAAGTGCAGTGATTGAACCTCCACCTAATTCATCATTCAGCTTAGCTGCACGCTCAAGTAATCTTGAATGTAGATAGAATACATCACCTGGATATGCTTCTCTTCCTGGTGGACGCTTTAATAATAGACTCATCTCACGATAAGCAACGGCATGCTTAGATAGATCATCATAAATAATTAAAACATCCTTGCCCTGATGCATAAAATACTCAGCCATACTTACACCAGCATATGGTGCTAAATATAGTAATGGTGCAGGGTTTGAAGCACTTGCACTAACGATGATAGAATATTTCATCGCATCATTATCCTTTAATGTTTCATATACACTAGATACAGTAGATTCCTTTTGTCCTATAGCAACATAGATACAAATAACTCCTGTAGTCTTTTGATTTAGAATTGTATCAACTGCGATAGATGTTTTACCTGTTTGTCTATCACCGATAATAAGCTCACGTTGGCCACGTCCGATAGGTACTAACGCATCTAGAACCTTAATACCAGTTTGAAGTGGTGTATTAACTGGGCTTCTATCCATAACACCAGTAGCCTTAACCTCGATAGGTCTAGTCTTATCTGACTTAATTGCACCTAAGCCATCAATTGGCTGACCAAGTGGGTTAACTACTCTACCTAGGAATTCCTCACCAACAGGAACCTCTAGAATTCTACCTGTACACTTAACTAGGTCTCCTTCTTCGATTTTACTTGATTCACCTAGAAGAATGGCACCTACAACATCCTCTTCAAGATTTTGTACCATACCATAAACATCATTAGGAAAAACAAGTAATTCACTAGACATAGCCTTCTTTAGTCCATGAACTAAGGCAATACCATCACCAACCTGAACAACATGTCCAACGTTTTCTGTTTGAATATCATCCTTATATGATTTTATCTGTTCTTTAATAAGAGCAGCAATCTCAGATAAATTAATATTTGCCATTGTTCCTCCTTATTGTAGTGATTCCTTTAATCTCTCTAGGGTAGATTTCAAGCTAATATCAATTGATTCTCCATTAGCTATAACCTGTATTCCACCTATTAAGGAAGGATTCACAAAATTCTTAATTTCTAATTCTTTTCCTTCGTATTTAGCCTCAAGTGCTGGAACGATATTATCCATTTGCTTATTAGATAGCTCCTTGGCGCTAAATATATCAATTCTTACAATATTCTTGTTTAATCTTACTAGCTTTCTATACTGATGTCCGATATCCTTAAACATATCGATTCTATCATTATCAACTAAAACTATTAGGAAATCTCTAAATGTATTATCAATGCTTTTATAAACCTTATTGATAATATTTCTTTTTTCTGACTTCTCAATAGTTGGAGTCTTAAGAAGCGCTATAAAATCATCACTTAATGTATTGTTTATACTAACGAAATATTCGTTAAATAAATCTACTTTTTTCTCTTCCTCTGCAATTTCATAAATAGCCTTCGCATACTCTAAAGGGATCATTCAGCGATCGCTCCCTTCAAAATATCATCAACTATATCAAGATATTTATCCTGATTAATTTCCTTTTGAACAATCTTTTCAGCGGCTTGGAAGGCAATATTAACTATTTCTTCTCTAATTTCCTTTTCCATAGACTTTTTCTCTTCGATTAATTCCTGCTCGACATTTTCAAGTCTACGCTTTGCTTCATCCTTAGCTGCATTAATTATTGTTTCCTTACGAATATTAGCTTCTCTTTCTGCAGTATCAATCATTTCCTTAATCTTAGCTTTAGCCTCATCTAATTCCTTTTGAAGGTTAGCTTCGATTTCAATAGCGTTTTGCTTTGCCTTTTCAGCATCCTCCAAATCCTTATCGATTTGGCTTCTTCTTGCCTCTAATATTTTAGTTATTGGCTTCCAGAAGAATATTGCAATTACTACGAATAAAATAACTGTTGCACAAATTTGAATACCAAAATCTATTACGAAATTTAGAGCTTGAGCACTTAATTGATTTGTATCTGATAATAGGGCGATTGGTCCAAGACCCTCCTTGATTGCTATTTGAATAGCATCAGAAGCTTCGCCTAATCTTTCTGCTAAGCTTAAAAACATAATAAACTCCTCTTATGCACTGAATACAATTAGGATTGCGATAATTAAACCATAAAGACCAGTTGTTTCAGAAACTGCTTGACCGATTAACATTGTAGTTCTGATATTACCAGCCATTTCTGGTTGACGAGCCATTGCATCTACTGCATGTGCTGCAACATTACCTTCACCGATGGCAGCTGCGAAACCTGTAAATACGGCTAAGCCGGCACCAATGTATTTAAGGCCGTTACCAACTCCTATATCTTCTACTAAAAATGTTAAAATACTGTTTAAAATTGTCATGAAATCCATATTTTTTTCTCCTTTTATTTACTATATATTTTTTCTTCATCTTTAATCTTCATGGATGTAAAGATAATAGACAGAATGACGAATACTGCTACTTGAATGACACTAAATGCTATATCAAATAACAGATTGATAAATGGCATTACTGGTACTGCAAACCAGCCAAGCACATGTTTAATTAGTATTGAAATACATGCACCACTTATTACATTACCAAACAAACGTAATGATAATGATACTGGCAATGTTATTTCGCTAAATATATTCATTGGTAGCATTATAGGTGTAGGATCTAAGAATCCCTTCAAATATCCAAGTGGACCATTAGATATGATACCTGCAAGCTGTATTACTATAAACGAGCATACGGCAAGTGCGAATGTAACTACTACATAGCCTGTTGGGTTTTCTAAGAAATATACCGCTGATATATTTGCAAAGAATATAAATATTACCAATGTTAAGAACCAAGGGGCAAATGCTTTCCACCTTACTCCTATATTTTCCTTAACAAAACCATTGATTAAATCAACTATCCATAAAAATGGTATTAGCCATAATGGTGTCTTTCCCTTAGGATCTACCTTCCTTATAAAGAAATACAACACAATGAATAGAATAATTAAACCACAAGTTATATAAATTGTTGAGGCGATGGGACTAAGCGGATCAAATTTGTACCCATCTAAAAATACCATCATCTCTCACCCTCTTTCGAATTTAATTAGGAAGAATATAAATAGCATTTTAATTGTTAAGTAGCCACTTAAGAATAAAATAACTATTTGTAATTTATCAGGACTATTTTTGATATCTCCTAGGAAGAAAATACCAGCAATTAATCCTAAAGCTATCACTATCCTAAGAACATACCATAATATTGATGATTTCTTAGGATGAAATGTTTCTCTACCATATTTAGTAGAAATTGTATTATACATACTTCTATTTTGAATAGTCATAAGCACATGAGTGATTATAGCTATTAATGAACCAAATAGATAATATATAAAATGCAAATTACAGAAATATAAAATTGTCATTACTATAGCTGATATTATTACTGCGATTGGAACAAAAAATCTATTCATCTTTGATTTTTGCCTTTCCTTCCTTATCAGCCATCTTAGCTATATAAAGTAAACTAATCATTAAATTAAAAAAGCCTATAATTAATCCTACAATAGCTAATGTAACGGGCCAAAACGAATCCTTATCAATGTAATAGCCAATAAAAAAGCCAACAACAGAAAATATAGCCATAGAAAATATACCTTGAGTTCCCAAGGCATAAACCTTGGCGTATTTTCCGAATTTCATTATTTAGTTCCGAATAATCTGTCTCCACAGTCACCAAGGCCTGGAACGATATATCCATTCTCGTTTAGCTTTTCATCCTGTGAAGCTAAATAGATATTAACATCTGGATGAGCCTTTGATAATGCGTCGATACCCTCTGGAGCACCAACTAAGCCAACATATCTAATGTCCTTGCAACCACGCTTCTTTAGCATTTCGATAGCTGCGATAGCACTACCACCTGTAGCAAGCATTGGGTCTACTACTAATACGATTGAATCAACAATTGTATCAGGGAACTTTGCATAATACTCATGTGGCTCTAATGTTTTCTCATCACGATACATACCGATGAAGCCTACCTTAGCTGTTGGAATCATTGATCTAATTCCTTCAACCATACCAAGACCAGCTCTTAGGATTGGAACGATTACTACATCATTTGCAATTTCATATTGAACACACTTACAAATAGGTGTTTCAATTTCTACTTCCTTAAGAGGGAAATCTCTAGTGATTTCGTAAGCCATTAAACCAGCTATTTCCTCAACATGCTGATAGAAATCCTTAGTCTTAGTCTCCTTCTTTCTAATGTTTGTAAGCTTATGCTTAACTAATGAATGGTTTAAAATAGTAACTGACATTTAAAACTCCTCCTCATATTTACTAATTTTATCAATACGTCTTTGATGACGCTCATTGTGTGAAAACTCAGTATTTAGCCATACGTCAACAATTTCCTTTGCTAGAGCATATCCTGTGTATTTTGCAGATAATGCTAAGCAATTAGTATCATTATGCTCTCTTGTTAATTGAGCTGCATCCTTACTACCAACTAAAGCACATCTTACTCCCTTAACCTTGTTGGCAATAATTGACATACCAATTCCTGTAAAGCAAATTACGATTCCTCTATCAGCTTTTCCATCCTTCAAATCCTTAGCAACCATATAACCATAATCAGTGTAGTCGCAAGAATCCTTAGTGAATGTTCCCTTATCAGAAATCACATGACCCTTTTCCTCTAAATATTTAATTAATTCATTTTTTAACTCTAAAGCTGAATGATCACAGCCTATTGAAATTATCATAACTATTACTCCTTAAATTTCATTTTACATACTTAATATAATTATACCAAATATAAAGTCATTTTAAAATATTATATTTTAAAAAGAAAACTCCAGTATTTCTACTGAAGTTAAACTTACCTTTTTATTATTTACTTGACGCAGTAAAGTTATATTTAGTTAAGAAATTATCATTCTTACACTTATTGATAAAATCATTCTTCATACTATTTATCTCACCACTACTAACATCAATTCTATATGTTTCATAATGGTTTTCTGTTATAGCTGTATTACTATATACTTTACCATCTAATCCTAAGCTTTGGAATTTAGCATCATCAATATATGCTGGCTTAGTATTAGCACTCCATAATGTTTCTGATTTTTGCTTAGTTACATCATCAATCTTATGATAATCATAAGATAATGAATATTCTGCATCACCTATCTTAGTATCCTTATAATTTAACCATAATTCAGAATAATAATAAGATCCTTCAAAAGCCTTAAGCATATCTTTTGCTCCATCTGCTGATAAACCCATATCCTCTACCATTTTTATTGCGGTATTTGATGTATTAAGCTTAGACTTTAATATTAAATACTTATCTGTTAATTCAAAACTATTTTGATAATAATCATCAGTTACACTTGTAAAAGGATTTTTGCGACTCATGCTAGCAATATAATATAGACCATAATAACTGCTAGATGGATAATAATTTACAGTAATTGGAGAATTTATTGTGATATCATTATTAGTAAAATAAATATCATTCTTTTCTGCTTTATATGTTGCATTATATTCATTTGGTGTTTTCCAACTTGAGCTATGATATAGCTGTCCATATTCACTTAATAATGAAGTTTCTGAACCTCTAAATCTAATACCCTGGTTTTGTTCATTTGATGCATATTCAACTGTACCACCTTTTAGTGAACCATCAAATCTATAATATTGACCCTTATTAAGTCTTTCATCACTAAAGCTGCCAGAAACAGTTGTTCCTGTAGTACTTGTATATGATTTTTTTTCATCATACTTATAATTTTCTAAATAGAATGATTCATTAACATCAGTATAAACTGATAATAATGCATTAGCATTTACAACTGTTGTTTCTTCAGTTTCAATATCACCTGCTAAATATTCACCATTACGATTTTCATTTACTTTACCAGAACTATCTTTTTCTACTTCTCTATAAATAGCATTTTTAGAGCTTATTTTTCGGTTTCTTGAAGCATATTCATAATAAGGATAACATTCTTTTTCATTACTCTTTGGACCAATTAAAGTGCTACCAAATGCGTTAAATATTTTTTCTGATACCTCATCATAAGTATCACTGCTCTTAATAGTAATATTATCAACCTTACCATTATTTAAATACTCAATTGAAATATTATCAACTGAATTACCTTTTGTAAGGTTATTCGTGTATATTGTAGTTGATGCACTCTTACCACATGAAGCAAGTGTTAATGCACCAAGTGCAACAAATGCTAAACCAATCAATCTCTTTTTCATATTATTTTCTCCTTTTTTCTTTCAAACCTTATTATAGCACTTATTTAAAAAATAAAAAGGCTTAACAGCCTTTTTAAGTGAATATTTAAAAAAATAGATGTATGATATATAGCTTTAAAAAAATAGGTGTAAAGCTTTAAACTTACTGGTGTATTTTAATGATAAAAGAAAAAATACCTCTTTGTTATAATATAGTTGACCAAAAAAACTATAACAGGAGGTATTTTATTTATGGACAAAGAATCCATATCAAGATTATGCTTGAATTTTATTAAAAACATTGATTTAGATAAATCAGATGAATTATATGATCCAAGTACTAATAATCATATCATAAAATTAAAACTTAATAAAGGTGAGGACTTATATTGTCCTTATTGTGGTCTCATCACAAACTTCAAAGTAAGAAGTTCCATTACACAAACAATTAACCACTCTTCTATTTTAGAGAACA
>JAEEGL010885691.1_pt1 | contig 10398 bp, 10 predicted proteins | sample 9134231 | NCBI WGS metagenome assembly JAEEGL01 (sample SAMN16246548, study PRJNA631951) | gut metagenome | biome: gut microbiome; feature: rumen; material: fiber-attached | host: Bos | place: Iran: Karaj | collected 2018-10
GGGATACTCAAAAGAAAAGAGTATCTTGCAGCCGCTATTCTGCCTGCCTTTGAAAATAAACCGCTTGCTATTGTTAACCCTGAACGTGAAAACCCGGGCAGTGCCGCTAACCCTTGTGCCACTGCCATTATTATGGCTGTTTTTAACGATATTTTCTCTTCTTTTTCCTTTACCGTATCTGAATATTTTTCTGCACAAAATAAATAAATACCTGTAATAATTAGCAGAAAACCTACAACATCAGGTCTTGTCATTAATGTTTCTGCCGTATTGTCAACACAAAGCGCAACAGCAATAGTTACTATTGTACCTAAAATAATGTATAAACCTAATTTTGTATTATAATCACTGTAATCTCTTGTTCTTATCCCTTTAACAAGCGCATTCCATATCTCAACAACCTCTCTCCAAAAGAAGATAAAAACAGCGACAAGTGTGCCTATATGTAACATCATACTCAATACAATATCGTAACTTGATTCGTCAGGTATCGGGTTCCCAGATATTATTTGTAATATATGTGATGTGAATACAAGGTGTGCTGAACTTGAAATAGGCAGAAATTCACTCAAACCCTGAACTATTCCCATTACTATAACTTTTATTAATGCTAACATTTATTTTCTCTCCATTTATTTTATTGTTATGAGATGCTGAAACAATTTCCGCATGACAGGTTTTGTTATTCCTTTTTTAACTTTCCACTTGATAACTTTGCCGGACTGTTTCGTGCAAAGCACTCGCAGTGACTTTGATAATCAGGTATATAAATCCATTTTTATTTACCCCCCACCACTAGTCTTCAAAGTAACTTGCGCATGATGTCGAAGTTTCCCATATAGAAATTTTGCTGATTTGTGGAATAACCTCTTTCATCTTGTCATAAATATACTTTGCCAGTGTTTCACTGCTCGGACTTATTCCCTTGAAATCAGGCAATTCGTTTATGTCTTTATGGTCAAGTAAGTCTAACACAGATTTTAAATGACGTTTTAAAACCTTGTAGTCTATTAATATATTGCTTTTATCTAATTGAGTACCTTTCACATAAGCCTCTACAAGCCAGTTGTGACCATGCTGGTTTTCACACTCGCCCTCATAATTCAAAAGATGATGTGCTGCCGAAAAGTACATTTGTGCTTTTATTTCGTACATAATTTTCTCCCTCGGTTTCTATTTTAGCATAAATATATAATTGTTTACCCACCATACATTAGCGTATTATAAAGGTCTATAACTTTTTCTTTAAAGGTTTGTTTTTGTGGAATAATGCCTTTTTCTGACATTATTTCAAAGCCTTTACTTCTCTCTATCCATTTATCAAATTCATCCCCTGAAAGTTCCATATCGATTGCGTTATCTATATTCGTAGTCTTTAAAGGAAGATGTCGTTTTCCGTTTTTGAGTGCGTTAATATTTTCTTTTATGACAGCGCAAAATAAGGTCCGATTTCCGTCAAAAAAGTATTTGTCCCCATCTTTTGCCAGTACCGGCTCGCTTTTTGAATCAAGAATGTTCGGGTAGTAAGTTCTTAAATCGTTGAGTGCGTTATAAATATCTTTCATTGTCCGTACTTCTTCATTACAATGTGCTTTTGGTCTGAACCCCATCATCGTGTGGAAGTTTACGGCAGGGAAAAGTGCGCATAACGGCATCGACTTTAACCCGTTTCTGTTTGCTTCTTCACACGCTGCCTGTAATAGTCTGATTTGTACTCCGGAATATTCATCATTATGTTTTGACCTGATGAAACCCCCTTCAAACTCTTTTGTTTTTGTATATGGGTTCGTTCGTATCCCAAAAGTTTTTGAACCTAAATATGAGTTCCCCTCTGATAAATATGCATAATATTTTAACATGTGTGTTTCATTTTCACTTTTCCCGTCAATAAATTTGCATTTAAGATCAATATTTACCGGTTTTCCGGTTTTTAATGATTTGACTGTTGTCGTATTTGATTGGGTATGTTGAGGACGAAAAACATCCGTGTACAGTTCATCAAGCGTTTTTGAATGAACCGAATCAACAGACTCTTTAAGCACTTTCATTGAGCGTTTATAAACATTCTCTAAAAGTTCTGTCTGTGGGTTATAATTTACTGTCACACTCGGTAAAATCATACTTCTATAAAACATCTCAATATAATTATTTGCCATGTATCAGTGAATAATTTATAAAATTTCATATTTATTGTATAATGTTCTTGAATTTAAGAGGTATAAATTATGACTGTTAAGGAAAAAACACAGGAAAATAATGTTAATACTGCAAATGTGGTGCAAAAGAAAAAACCATCAGACAAAGAATGTCTGCGTAAACCTGAATTTTATAATATTTGGCGCAGAATATTGCAATATATCGCTATGCATATAGTGTATAAAATTATGTATAAGGTTATGTACAGACTGGAAGTGCATGGACGTGAAAATTTGCCAAAAGATAATGCATATATCGCAGCATCTAACCATTTATCCGCTCTTGACCCGCCTCTTGTTTGCGGAGTGTTGAATAAAGGCGGGGCGTTTATGGCTAAAAAAGAATTGTTCGATAATCCTTTTTTAAGGTTTTGGTTAAATGTGCTCGGTGCATTTGCCGTTGACAGAGAAAAATTAAGCATTGATACTCTTAAAACAGTTATGAATATTAAGCAAACAGGCTGGGTACTTGGTATTTTCCCTCAAGGTACAAGGCAAGATCCGGGTAAAATTACCGGTGTAACCAAAGGGTTTGCTAACATAGCAAAGAAAACAAAATGCGCTGTCGTTCCAATAGGTTTAATCGGGACAGATAAAAAAGCAAAATTTCCGTTTAGCGGAAAAATAATTGTAAGAATAGGAAAACCTATTCCATATAGTGATAACATTCAGGAAGTGGTTGACAAGTGGGGATATGCCGTTCAGGAATTAACAGGATATGAGTATATTCCTGCCGAAAAGTAGTTTATTATATTAATTTTGGGGAATTATAGCATGGATACAAGAAATTATAGCAGACGTTATGCAAAGGAGTATGGACTATTTCGTACGATATTTTACAGATTGTTTTTGTTCCTTGTTGTTTTAACTGTTTCAAAATTGCAATATAACATAAAAATTGAAGGTCGTGAGAACCTTGTAAAAGGAAAACAATATCTCTATACGGCAAATCATACCTCTTATCTTGATCCGCCATTCGTTTCTCTTGCGGCAAACGAAACGGTTGCCTATATGGCAAAACAAGAATTGTTTACAGATAAAAATTGGCTGCTTCGTTTCATTGTCAAAATTTTAGGCGCTTTTGCAGTTAACAGAGAAAAACCTGAACTTGCTACCTTTAAAACAGTTTTTGATATTACTAAAAATACAAAATGGTCATTGGGTATTTTCCCTGAAGGTCAAATAAGAAGAACCGGCGTGCTTGAAAATATCCAAAAAGGGTTCATAACTATTGCAAAAAAAGCAAAACTCGATATTGTTCCAATCGGTATTAGCGGGTTTGACGGTTATGCAGGAAAAACTTTGTTCCAAAAACATATTAAAGCGATTGTTGGTAAACCTATTTCCTATGAATTGTCCGAAGATGATATTTTGCAGGAATGGGCAAAACAAATTTGTGAATATACCGGCTATGAAAATAAAGCAAGTTTTGCAATTCATGATACAGATGGGAACTCAAATTCGACTGAACCCCGAAAAGAAGAAATTAAATCATAAAAAAAAGAGGCTTTGCAAAGCCTTTTTTTTCTGCGTCATTGCAAGTAAAAGTACGTTGTCTCACAAAACAAGTAAGTATTGTTTTATGAGAGGTATGTTTCATCCGATTTGATTATATAAATATATTAATCAGACCTGTCAGGTTTCATGTCCGTTCGCAAAGATTCCAAGTATTTGTATTGTTGAGCAAATATGCCCACAATATTCTATTTTAAGACTCCTGAAATTCCCAGTATCCCGGCACCTTTCTCTATTTAAAGATTAGCAGAGAACTGCGGTGAGGTATGAAATATTTTGTGGCAAATAATTTTTTCATACACGTTTAGGCATATATGAGAATATTCTTAAATACGATATCAACCACAAATTTTACGGGGAAACAAAGAAATAATACCCCTCAAATTGAGTTGTATGAGGAATTCAGACAGGGAAAAAGACCTGTTGTTGCGCCTTATTCTGATAAATCGACAGAAAGACTCGATATGTTGGCGAAACGATACAGAAAATCCCCGACAATAAAGAACAAGCGGGTATTATTAAACCACGAACGTAAGATGCTTTATGAAGAACTTGAACACCCTGAACTTACATTAGCGAGGAATTATTCCTGCATTGCACCGATTATCCCTCAAAAAACAAAACCTGAAGTTGTTGATAATATAATCAATAACTTTAACCTGACAGGGCTTGCAAGGATAGAGAAGATTTCTAAACCCTTTGAAACAAGATACACAAATAAGAAAATGAAACTGCTTGATAAGGTTTATAACTCTGCTGACGAGAAAAAACGATTTGGCAAAGAGGTTCAGTATAATGCCCTTGCGGCAATCGATGGGGTAAACTTTCAGAATAAGCACAAAGTACCCCTTGAGGATGAGGACTATGTAAAGACTTTTATTGATCTGTATAAAGAACTCAAAGAACCTGATGCGATGCAGGGAATAATGGTTTTTGGGAAAAAAGAGAACAAAGCAGAAATTACAGGTGTTATAGAAGATGCACTGACCTCAAAAGATACGCATCCTCAGGCAAAACTTTATGCAATATGGGGCGGGGGTAAGTTTCGTAATGATAAGATTTTTGGATTATTGAAAGGAATTGCTTTGGATACAGAATCCGAAATCATGCCGAGAGAATTTGCTATTCATTCACTGGCTTTGTATTTAAGGGAACGACCGCAGGAGGTTGCCGGGGTAATGGATAAGATTAGTGATGACGGCTCTGTTTTTGAACCTTTGGGAAAGGTGCTTAAAGAAAGGATTACAGGAAGTTATCACAACCAACTTAACAGGGAATATAAAACACTTACAAAAGAAGAAATCAATGCTATTGACGAATTCAAACGACATCACTTGTTTTATGATTTAAAACTGAACCGCCGAAAACAAAACATTATAGATATGGACCTGATAAACTATAAAAACCTTATAGTTGAGGGAAGTTATGATTTTGCACCGATAGCGGTAATACGTGACACTTACACAAGAGTTTTTCCAAATGAGGCAGGAAACAGACATTTTAATCAGGGATTGAAGAATAGCGGTTGTTTTGCTGATTCTGTCGAGGGAGTGCATACCCCGAGTGCAATAATTCTGAAAAATGATTTGATTGCTGACGAAGGTTATATCTCGTCCGTCGGGCATGAAATGGGGCATGAATTGGCATGTTATCTCACTGAAGAGCAAGAGTGCCAACTAAATAAACTTTATGAAACCGCTATCAAAGAGGACAGATTATTAGGTGACTATGCGGGCAGAAATGTTGACGAATATTTTGCCGTGGGTTGCGATTCTTATTGTTCTGTTTACAAACCGCACCGCAACCTCCTCAACGGTGACTATAAAAATACCCGCTATACCCTCATGGCTAAAGACCCCGATTTGTATAAGTTTATTAAAAATTTACTTAAAAAATAGTTTTTTATTATTTCTTAATCGGTGTTTAATATTTATGTTATACTAATCAGAGAGGGCTAAATTATGGATATTAACAGATATATTGAACATACTTTGTTAAAGCAGGATGCTACAAAAGAAGATTTTGAAAAATTGTTTGAAGAAGCAATAGAAAATAAATTCTTCGGGGTTTGTGTAAACCCTGCCTACGTCAAAGATGCGGTCGAAAAAGTGCAAAAATACGGGGTTAAAGTGGTTACCGTTATCGGTTTCCCTCTCGGTGCAAATTCAACGGAGGTCAAAGTGTTTGAAACTAAAAAGGCTATCGCTGACGGGGCTGACGAGGTCGATATGGTTATTAACGTATCTAAACTCAAAGATAAAGATTATGACTATATAATTAATGATATTAAATCAGTTAAGCAGGCATGTCCTAATAATAACCTGAAAGTTATTTTAGAAACTGATTTATTAACTAAAGACGAAATCGGAACAGCATGTGAACTTTGTATTAAAGCAGGTGCTGACCTTGTAAAAACATCCACAGGATTTGTAAAAGGCGGAGTCGGTGCAAAAGCGGAAGATGTTAAACTCATGGCAGAAACCGTTAAACCTCATGGTCTTATGGTCAAAGCATCAGGTGGTATTCGTGACAGAGATGCCGCTATTGAAATGATAAACTCCGGGGCTGACAGACTCGGTACGAGTTCCGGTGTCAAGATAGTTAAAGGATACTAGAATGTAAGCAGGTTGGGCTTACTTGCCCAACAACAGATAAAAGGAGAAAAAAGTGTTAAGAGCAGGTATAGTCGGGTTACCAAATGTAGGAAAGTCAACATTATTCAATGCATTGACTTCGTCAATGAATGCGCAGAGTGCAAACTATCCGTTTTGTACTATTGAGCCGAATGTAGGTGTGGTTACTGTCCCTGACGAAAGACTTGAAATACTTGCCAAACTTTGCAAAACAAATAATATTATCCCAACTGCAATAGAGTTTGTGGATATTGCAGGACTTGTTAAAGGTGCAAGTAAAGGCGAAGGACTTGGAAATCAGTTTTTGCATAACATAAGAGAGGTTGATGCCATAATTCAGGTGGTTAGATGTTTTGATGATGAAAACATAGTAAGAGAAAACAAAGTTGACCCTCGCAGTGATATTGAAATTATTAATACAGAACTTATACTTGCAGACCTTGCCTCAATAGAAAAACGTCAGGCAAGAATACTTAAACAGGTGAAATCAGGCGATAAACTTGCTGTGTTAGAAGATAAAGTGCTTGCTAAAGTGTCTGACCTGCTTTCTGAAGGCTCTTTTATTAACCCTGAAGAACATTTTGACGATGAAGAAATGGGTGTGTTAAAACAAATGAACCTCATGTCTGTTAAGCCTGTAATCTATTGTGCTAATGTTGCGGAAACAGATTTGCAAAGCGGGAATGAATACACAAAACTCGTTGAAAAATATGCATCTGAACATAATGCTAAAACTGTTGTTATCTCTGCTAAAATCGAGGAAGAACTCGTTGCACTCGGAAAAGAAGAGGCTAAAGAATATCTCGCAGATTTAGGGGTAGAAGATAGCGGTATTGATAAAATGATTAAATCTGTTTATTCATTACTAAAACTCCTTACCTTTATTACAGCAGGTGAAAAAGAGGTTAGAGCATGGACTGTCAAAGAGGGTACAAAAGCACCTCAGGCCGCAGGCGTTATTCATACCGATTTTGAAAAAGGGTTTATCAGAGCAGAAATTACACCATATAAAGATTTCGTTGAACTCGGTTCATATCCTGCCTGCAAGGATAAAGGCGTAACCCGTATTGAGGGTAAAGAATACGTAATTCAGGACGGTGACCTTGTTCACTTTAGATTTAATGTATAAGGTGTCTATGCACTAAACCCCTCGTCTGTCTTTAAATTATTACCATTATATGCACTGACAGCCAGACGGTCGCAAATTTCGTTGAATTCGTGTCCGGCATGACCTTTTACCCAGACAAGTTTGACCTCATGTCGTTCCATGGCTGTAATCAGACGTTTCCATAAATCAATGTTCTTTACAGGCTTTTTGTCTGACGTTTTCCAGCCTTTAGCCTGCCAATTATCAAGCCATTTCTTCTCGATAGCATCTATTAAATATTTACTGTCAGAGGTCAGAGTAACTTTGCATGACGTCTTTAAGGTTTCCAGTGCAACAATAGGTGCAAGCAGTTCCATGCGGTTATTAGTAGTATTTATAAACCCCTCTGCTAACTGTTTCTCTGCATACGTACCGTCGCTTTTTTTGTAACGCAATACTGCACCATACCCGCCCCTGCCGGGGTTGCCACTGCATGCCCCGTCTGTATATATCTCTACTATTGGTTTACTCTCTTCTGCCATATATAAATAATATCAAAAATAAGATAAAATAATAAATGGTAACAATATTTTAATATTTTGTTGTGTTTAAATTTTTATTATGCATATAATGTGTATATCAGATTAAAAGGTAATGATAGTATATATTTTAGTCTAATTGTAAATAAATGTAACAAGTGCGTAACACCAACTAGCAAATTAATTTTTTACACTTGTTCATGCAAACATAAGACAAACATACATAGTATCAACACACGTTATTATAATAGAAAATGGAGGATTAATTATAATGAACATCAGATCTTTAAAAACAATGGCAGTAGCAGGTTTAATGGCATTCAGCGCAGGTACAGCAAAAGTTGCTGCACAAACAGCACAAGGCACATTAAACAAAGCAAGTGAAATAGTAGTAAAAGACTCAGCAAAAGTTGCTAAGGATTCTTTAGGTTTCGCTAAAGAAGGCGTTCAAGACGCTCGTACAATTTTACTTAAAAAATACAGCGGACATTTCCAAGGTTCAGTTAAACAAGGCAGAATTGCTGACGGTAACCTTGAATATGCTGAAAAGGGTAAAACAATTTTAGCACCATCAAAGAATGCTAACAAAATCAACTTTGCACTTGATGCAGGTGTTACAACCGGTTCTGAATTATGCAATAATGTTGGTTTGAGATTCCACGGTTCTGCTAAAAAACACAACACTAAGTTTGACGTAACCGGTATCTATGCAGGTAAAGAACCTAAGAGCGATTTCATCGCTAAGGCTAGTGCTACTCAATACTTCCCACTTAATAAAGACGTATCTTTATTAGCAAAAGGTGAAGCTGAAGGTGTTATCAGACGTGTTAGAGGCGGTGACTCTTTCGGTGAAGCTTGGCCTCAAGTTTTAGGTGGTGCTAGATATGAACACAAATTTGACAACGGTATGAGAGTTGCTCTTCAGGGTGAAGCAGGTGCTGCATTCAAAATCACTGAAAAAGAACATTCTTTCCACGATATTCCTAAGTCAAAATTCGTTTATAACGCTGAAGGCGAATTTGGTATTAACCAAGTTTCAGGTTTCGTTGGTGCAGGTAATGATGCAGCAGCAGGCAGAGGCGTATACGGTGGTGTTAGATTTAAATTCTAATCGCAAATTATATAATCAAATAAGAGTCGAACGAAAGTTCGGCTCTTTTTGTTTGGGGGATTTTTGTTTAAACGTAGTTAGGTAGTTAAGTAGATTAGTAGAGCCGATAAGATTTGTTATATTTGGGGATAATAACTTGATTTTTCTTAACTACTCAAATACTTAACTATTTTTCCGAGCAACGCTCGGTAAACAATAATTTACCCCTCTTTGCTATCAAATTTTGTTTTTGATAGAATTAATTTGTTAGATAAAGAAGAGGTAATTATTATGGATTTAATGAAAGGTAAAAAAGGGGTAATCTTTGGGGTGTCTAATACCCATGGGATTGCTTACGGTATAGCAAAACAATTACATGACGCAGGTGCTGACATAGCATTCACTTATGCAGGTGAAACTATGGAAAAAAGAGTTCGTCCTATCGCTGAAGATATGGGCGCAAAAATTATTATGTCTTGTGATGTTACTAAAGAAGACGAAGTAAAAGCAGTTTTTGATGCCTGTGAAAAAGAATACGGAAAAATAGATTTCGTTGTTCACGCTGTTGCTTTTGCTAAAAAAGAAGATTTGATGGGTAAATTTATTGATACATCACTCGATGGCTGGAACACTGCTATGGGTGTCAGTGCGTATTCATTAGTTACTATCTGCCGTAATGCTCAACCTATTATGAACGAGGGCGGTTCTATTTTAGCACTTACTTATCTTGGTTCTCAATATGTCGTTTCTAACTACAACGTAATGGGTGTTGCTAAAGCAGCATTAGAATCTTCAATGAGATATTTGGCTATGGATATGGGTGCGTATGGCGTTCGTGTTAACTGCTTGTCTTCAGGCGCTGTTAAAACTCTCGCTGCTATGGGCATCAGCGGTTTCCCTAGAATGTTGAAGGCTGCTGTTGTTAAAGCACCGCTCAAACGCAACGTAACATTAGAAGACGTTGGCAGAGCAGGGCTTTATCTCGCTTCTGATTTATCCAGCGGTACAACAGGTCAGGTTCTCTATTGTGACTGCGGTTGCCACTGTGTTTACGGTTCTTCTGAAGAAATGGAAATTATTTCCAACAACGTAAATATGTAATTTTTTTAATATTTAACCATAATTTTAAAAGGGGCATTATGCCCCTTTTTTCATTATGATTTTTCTATTCCTGTCTGATATTTTTACCCCTAATTGTTACATTTTAGTGTGTTTGTTACAATTTTTCTTATGTAATTGACATGTTTTTTATATAATTGATATACAGTATGTAAATTTTGTGAGGATAGCGAATGATTAAATTCGATTATAGCGGAGTTGACTCCAATATTATCGGGAA
>JAEEGL011063830.1_pt1 | contig 10398 bp, 4 predicted proteins | sample 9134231 | NCBI WGS metagenome assembly JAEEGL01 (sample SAMN16246548, study PRJNA631951) | gut metagenome | biome: gut microbiome; feature: rumen; material: fiber-attached | host: Bos | place: Iran: Karaj | collected 2018-10
AGGCAGCCGGATGCGGCGAATGCCTGGAGGGCTACCGCGGGCGGACGGGGCTCTTCGAGTTCATGGCGGTCGGGGAGGCGACCGCCGAAACCATCCGCCACGGCGCGTTCAACGCGGCGGCTCTCCGCGCCGCGGCCAAAGGCGAGGGGCGGTTCGTCTCCCTCGCCGAGGACGCCGTCCGCAAACTCGCCTCCGGCGAGACCGATGTCCACGAAATTTTAGGAGTCCTGTAACCATGGCCGAACCGAATGTCCCCGCCCCTGCAGCCCCCACCCCGCCGGACGAATCCCGGACCGGAGGGTCCGAGTTCGCCGCCGTCTTCGGCGTCTGGCGCCGGATCGACTGGGCGCTGTCGGGCGTCGTCGCGGTGATGGCGTTCACGCTGCTGGGCATGGCGAGCGGCCGCATCGTCTATCCGGACGCCTCGTCGCAAGTGGCCGCCGAGCAGCTCGGCCTCGTGCCGAACGTCTCGCCCCTGTCCCCCATCTGGTGCTGGCTGCTGCGGACGGTCGCGGGGCTGGGCCCCGCCGCGAGCGCCGTCTTCCGCCTGCATCTGCTCGGCCGTTTGTGCGCGACGGTGACGGCGGTCCTCGTGTACCGGATCGCCTTCGGCGTCCTGCGCGGCCTGCTCTTCCCGGCCGGCATCACGCGCGGATATGCGCTGGCGATGGGCGCCGTCCTGCGGTGCTCCTCGTTCGGCTCCTCGCTGCTGTTGCTGTGCCTGCCGGTCTGCCACGCGGCGAGCGCCCCGCACGCGGCCATCTTCGCCGCCATGCTCGCCTGCTGCGTGGGCGCCACGGCGCTCTGGTTCGTGGAGCGCCGCACTCTCCCCGCCCTCCTGCTCTACGCCTTCGCCGCGGCCGTCGGGTGCGTCGAATCCCCGGCCGTGGCGCTCACCATGCCCTGGTGGATGACCGTCGTCTACCTCGCCCCGGACGTGGAGAGCCCCGACGGCGGGATCGTCGGCTGCACCGTCGGCAAGCGCGTCATCCTGTCCGGCTGGTCCTCGATTCTCTGGGGGGCCGTGGCCGTCCTGGTCGCCGCGGCAGGCGTCTATCTGGTGGCACAGTCGTTCGCCGCCACCGCCGGCGCGCAGCTCGCCCACATCGACACCCCGCTGAAAGCCGTCCCCTTCTTCGTGCGCCGCTACCTCAGCGAGCTGCGCCAGGTCTATCCGGCCGGCGGCACGTTGCTCATCCTCCTCGGCGTGCTGGCGCCGGCCGGGCTCGCGGTGACGCTCAGCCCCGGATTCTTCGCGGACCGGCGCTCCGTCTGGCACGTCCTCTTCTACTTGGCGATCGGCGTCGTGTCGGCCTCGCAGATCCTGCCGATGAGCCGCCTCTGCCTGTGGATGTACATCCCCTCGTCGGTGATGCGCACCGGCGCCTGCGTGCTCGGCGCCCTCTCCTTCCCCTTCGCGGCCGGCTTCTTCCTCGTCACGACGGTCCGCGAGCTCTTCCCGGCGCTCATCGCGCTCCGGCCCGGCCCCGACGCGGCCGAGAAGGCCGCCCTGCTCGGCGTCGAAAAGCCCCTGCAGCAATTCCTGCGCGGCCTCTCGTTCTCCGCCGCCGCCGTGGTCCTCCTCGGCCTGCCGGTCGCAGGCGCCGTCTACCAGCACCGCTACTCCGACGGCCCGACGCTCGCCGTCATCGCGGACTACCTCGACGAGCTCGTGGCCGACATCGCGGGGCGGCCGCTGACCGTCACGGACCGCGCCTTCGACAGCGCCCTCCTCGTCGAGGGCTACGCCCTGGGCTCCGAGGTGGCCCCCCTCCCGTTCGCGCTGCCGCAGGACTCCGCCGAGCGGCGGATCGCCGCCTCCTACCTCCCCGACGCCGTCGACCGCGACGACTACGCCATCGGCACGGGCACGATGTTGCGCGAATGGACGCGCCACGCCCCGGAGAAGGTTGCCCGCGTGACCGTCCTCGCCGCCCCGAACGTCTGGAGCCGGACAGGCTACAAGCTCGTCCCCCACGGGCTCGTCCTCCGGCCGATGCCCGACGCCACGCCGGTCGATCTCGACGCGCTGCTCGCCGAGCAACGCGCCGTCTGGGGCCGTTGGACGAACCGCGTCGACGACCTCCGGCCCGGCAACCGCATCCTCCGCCCGCTCCTGCGGGCCATCACCCGCCAGCTCTCCCTGACCGCGAACGAGTTCGGCTACCTGTGCGAGAGCGAGAACTCCCCCGAGACGGCGGAGGAGGCCTATCTGGCCGCCCGCGCGCTCGACTCCCTCAACCTCACCGCCCGCTACAACCTCCTGGACCTGCTCGGCCCGAACACCCCCGACGGCATCCGGGAGGAGGTCGACGAGCTGCGCGCCGCCTTCGACCGCGTCCCCATCAGCGTCCTCATGAACCTCCAGGGCCGCATCCACAGCGACGTCCTCCGGCAGAACATCGCGCTCAACGAGATCACCCGCACCCAGATGCGCACCTCCACGGGCACGTTCCTCTCCCTGCTCCAGGAGTCGTCGCACGACAGCCGCATGGGCGGCCTGCGCGCCAGCGCGGCGATGGCCTCCACCTTCCTGGCCCGCCGCGAGTGGGACAAGGCACGCGCCGAGTACGAGACCATCCTCGCCGAGGCCCCGGACTTCATCCCCGCGCTCTACGGCATGGCGACGCTCTCCGCCCAGGTGGCCAAAGACGCCGACGCCGCGGACCCCTGGCTGGAGCGCCTCCGCCAGGCGGGCATCGGCGAGGAGCCGGCCCTCGTCTTCAAGGGGATCCTCCTCAAGGAGCTCGGCGACGCGCGCGCGCTCCAGGCGTTGCTCGAGCCGCTCGTCAACGCCCAGCAGGAGAACCAGGACATCTGGCTCCTCTGGGGATGGGCGGCCGTGCAGCTCGGCAACGACGCCGCCAAACGCACCGCCTACTGGCACCTCACCGACCGCGCCAACGCCCGGCGCCTCGAGCTCTACGCCGCGTTGCGCGACGGCGACCTCCACGTCATCTCCGCCAAGCAGCGCGCCCTTCTGGAGGACACGCCGAACGACACCACCCTCCGCAAGGCGGCCATGGGCGCGGCCTGGGCCGACCAGGATCTCACCACGGCGCGCCGCCTCGCGCGCTCCGTCCTCCAGGAGGACGACCGCGACGGCCCGGCCCACTTCGTGCTCGGCATGGACTTCGCCCTCAAGGGCAAGCCGGGAATGGCGCTCACCCACCTGCTCCGCGCCGAGGAGTACGGGCTCTCGACCGTGCCGCTCTACAACAACATCGGCATGGTCTACCTGGAGGCCGGCGACCCCGAGCACGCCCTCGTCTACGCGCGCCACGCGCACGAGCTCGCCCCCAATTGGCCGGAGGTGTCCGACACCCTCGTCGCCGCCGAGATCGCCCTCAAGCACTTCGACGACGCGAAGAAACACCTCGAGGAGGCGCTCGAACTCCACCCCGACAACCGCTCGCTGCGCCTGCGCGCCCGGAAGATCCCGGGGTTCGTGATCCGCCCCGCGCTCGCCACCCCGCCCCCCGCGGGCGGCGCGAAGAACGACCTGTGACCCCCTGTCCCCCGGACGCGGAAGGCTCCATCCATGAATCTCACTGTCTCGCAAAACCATCGGTTTCTCCAGTACGCCGATGGCCGCCCTTTCTTCTACCTCGCCGACACGGCCTGGGAGCTCTTCCACCGCCTGGACCGCGAGGAGGCGACGCACTACCTCGAGACCCGCGCCCGCCAAGGGTTCACCGTCATCCAGGCCGTCGCCCTCGCCGAACTCGACGGCCTCCGCGCCCCCAACGCCTACGGCCGGCTCCCGCTCCTCGACGAGAACCCCGCCACGCCCGACGAGGCCCCCGGCGGCTATTGGGAACACGTCGATTTCATCGTCCGTGCCGCCAACCGCCTCGGCCTCTTCGTCGGCATGCTTCCCACCTGGGGCGACAAGTGGAACCAGGCCTGGGGCAAGGGGCCCGAAGTCTTCACCCCCGACAACGCCCGCGCCTACGGACGTTGGCTCGGCGCCCGCTACCGCGACGCCGACCTCCTCTGGATCCTCGGCGGCGACCGGCCCGTCGAGACCGACGCGCACCGCGCCATCGTCGAGTCCCTGGCCGCCGGACTGAGCGAAGGCGACGGCGGCGCCCACCTCCGCACCTTCCATCCCGCGGGCGGCCGCGGCTCCTCCGAATGGCTCCATGACGCCCCCTGGCTCGACTTCCACATGCGCCAGAACGGCCACGTCGCCGGCTATCCGCGCTACGCCAAGACGCGCGAGGACTACGACCGCACGCCACCCAAGCCCGTCCTCGACGGCGAGCCGCTCTACGAGGGGCACCCCATCGACTTCCACCCCGACGACAACGGCCACAGCGTCGCCGCCGACGTGCGCCGCCCCCTCTACTGGGACCTCTTCGGAGGAGCCTGCGGCCACACCTACGGACACCATTCCGTCTGGCAGATGTTCGACCCGGCCAAGAGCGAGCCCCGCAACCGCCCGCTCTGCTCTTGGCGCGAGGCGCTGGACGCCCCCGGCGCGCGGCAGATGGCCCACGCGCGCCGCCTGCTCGAATCGCTCCCGTACTTCACGCGCGTCCCCGACGACTCGGTCCTCGTGCCCGATCCGCACCCGTCCCTGGTCCCCGGCGCGGGCGACCGCCGTTTCGCCGCCACCCGCGACGCCGACGGCGCCTACCTCCTCGTCTACGCCCCCGTCGGCGTCCCCTTCCAGGTGCGGCTCGACACGCTTCGCGCCCCCGTCTGCCGCGCCCGCTGGATGGATCCGCGCACCGGGGAATTCCTCGACATCGGCCGCATCCCCGCCCGCGAAGGCCCCCGCACGTTCCTTTCCCCGACCCCCGGCGAGCTCCTCGACTGGGTGCTCGTGCTGGAGGCGTAGCCCTCCGGACAGGGCCTTCCGGAGCCTTTTCCTTGTTCCGAGCCCCCTTTTTTGGTACGATTTCCGCCGTCCCAAGACTCCTCCCCATGGAGAACGACACCATGCCCGATTCCTCGCTTTCCGCCCCGCCCCGGCGCCGCGGCTTTTTCTCCCGTATCGACTGGGCCTCCTTCTGGACCGCCACCGCCGCCTCGTTCCTCGTCTACTTCCTCACCGTCGCCCCCTCCGTGACGCTTGAGGACGCCGGCGAGCTCGTCACCGCCGGCGACCATCTCGGCGTCCCCCACCCTCCCGGCTACCCCATCTGGACCGTCTGCGCCTTCCTCTTCGCGCGGGCGCTCGGCTTCGTCCACTACCTCGGCCAACCCAACCCCGCCTGGGCGATCGCGCTCATGTCCGGTTTCTTCGCGGCGATCGCGGCCGGCATGACCGCCATGCTCATCACCCGGACGAGCGCCGACATGCTCGACGAGTTCGACCGCACCGGCGACCCCGCCGCCGACCGCGCCCGCCACGCCCTGCTCTCCTGGACCGGCGGCGTCGCCGGCTCGCTCGTCTTCGCCTTCTCCCCCGTCGAATGGTCCCAGGCCACCATCCCCGAGGTCTACACCCTCAACGCGCTGTTCCTCATGTGGGTGTTCCTGCTGAGCTACCGCTGGATGCGCCGACCCTCCGACAAGGTCCTCTGGGCCACCGCCTTCCTCTTCGGCCTCGGCATCACCAACTACCAGGTCCTCGTCTTCGCCATCGTGCCGCTGGTCGTCATCATCCTGCTGCGCGACATCGCTCTCTTCCGCGACTTCGCCCTGGCCACGCTGCCCTTCCTCCTGACGGCGGGCATCCTCATGCTCGGCGCCGAGATCTCCCGTCCCGGCTTCGCCAAATGCCCGCCCTTCCGGGGCTTCGAGGAGTTCCTCGGCCCGCCGTTGGCCAGCCCCGCCCTGTACGTCGCCGTGCTCGTCCTCCTGGCCGCGGCCGTCGGCATCGCCCTCGCCGTCGGCGTCCTTCGCCGCCGCGGGGCCCTCGACAAGGACACCGCCCTCTACTGCGCCATCGCGCTCGCGGCCGTCGGGTTCGTCGCCGTCGCCGTCTGCCACGCCTTCCCGACCGCTCCGGAATTCGACCTCACGCGCATCCCCGAGGAGAACATCTTCCACTGGGGCAAGCCCGCCGCCGTGTTCGTCGCGCTGCTCGCCGCGACCTGGGCGCTCGCCTGGTTCGCCCCGGGCGGCCGCTGGTACGCCGGCGCCGTCACCATCGTCGAGCTCGCGCTCGCCATCCTGCTCAAGAAGGGCTGCCTGCTCGGCCTCACCCATCCGCAGACCGGATGGTTCCTCTTCTATGTCACGCTCAACTTCGTCTTCCTCGCGCTCGCCTGGACGCTCCTGCCGCGCGGGCGCTCCATCGCCGTCGCGTTCCTCTGCGCCGAGGCCGGCGCCGCCTTCTACGGCTACATGCCCATCGCCTCCGACACCCATCCGCCCATGAACTGGGGCTATCCGCGCACGTGGACCGGCTTCAAGCACGCCATCTCCCGCGGTCAATACGAGAAGATCGTCCCCACCAACCCCTTCGCCCCTATCGTCGTCGAGCAGCTCGGCTCCTACTTCACCGACCTGCGCAAGCAGTTCACGCTGCTCCTGGCGCCGCTCGGCTTCCTCCCCTTCGCCCTGTGGTCGCTGCGCCCCGCGCCGGCGCCCGTCGCCCCCAACGACGCCGAGGACGCCCCCTCCGGCGGCACGGCTCCGGCCGCGGCCTCCGGCGGCACGGCCGCGCGCGTCTTCCGCTGCTTCCCCCTCGCCTTCCTCCTCGTCTGCGCCGTCGCCGCGCTCGCCGCCATCGACCGCCTCTGGAACAAGGCCGACGCCTTCGTCCCGCACACCGTCTTCACCGGCATCCTCGGCATCGTCCTCCTCTGCGCCGGCATCGGCTTCGCGGTCGTCGTCCTGCGCGCGCTCCACGGGCTTCTGCGCGCCGTCCTCGACCCTGCGCGCCCGCTCTCCGACCGCGTCACGTCCGGACTCTGCCTCGCCGTGACCGCCGTGATCCTGCTCGTCGCCGTCATCGGCATGAGCCACGCCGTCTGCGCCTTCCACTTCGTCGGCTCCACGCCGACCCCCGCCGAACTCGACGCCGCCAAGCCGACGATTTCCGCCGCCACCGCCGCCCTCGCCGTCGTCGTCCTCGCCGCCCTCGTCGCCCTCGCCGCCCTCGCCTGCCGCCGCGACACCCCCGTCGGCCTCGCCATCGACGACACCGCCCAGCAGTGGCTCCTCTCCACCTTCGCCTGCTTCCTCGTGATGAGCTTCCTGCTCATCGTCATGGCCGCCCCCAAGGGCGACCTCCAGGACAACTTCATCCAGAAGGTCAAGTTCATCTCCTCCCACGCCATCTTCTCCCTCTGGATCGGCTACGGCATCGCCTTCGGCATCGCCACCGCCGCCCGTCTCCTGCGCGCCGGCGCCTCGCCCCGCCTGGTCCGCGCGATCCTCCTGGCCGCCTCCCTCCTCGTCCTCGTCGGCGCCCCCCTCATCCCGATCTACGAGAACTACTTCAATGACACGCTCGTCGACGAGACCAGCTCCGCCGACCAGACCGGCCACGACTTCGGCTGGCAGTTCGGCAACTACCAGCTGCGCGGCGCCGAAGCCATCGCTGAGGAGCTCTCCCCCGACGAGGAGCCCCTCCCCAACCCCGACTTCCCCCCCGCGATGACCACCAACGCCGTCTTCTACGGCGGCACCGACCCGGGGCGCTTCGTCCCCACCTACATGATCTTCTCCGCCGACGTGCGCCCCGACGTGTTCCTCATCACCCAGAACGCCCTCGCCGACAACACCTACATGGACACCATGCGCGACATGTACGGCGACCAGATCTGGATGCCCACCCAGAAGGACAACGCCAACGCCTTCTCCGAGTACGTCGAGGACGTCCGCGCCGGCCGCCGCCCCAACTATGGCGACATCTCCTACGAGGGGGGCCGCGTCCAGGTCACCGGCGCCCTCGCCGTCATGGAGATCAACGGCATCCTCACCGAGCAGATCTTCCGCCAGAACCGCGACCGCCACGACTTCTACGTCGAGGAGAGCTACGCCATGCGCTGGATGTACCCCTACGAGACCCCCCACGGCCTCATCATGAAGGTCGAGCACGACCCCGTCAAACTCACGCCCAAGCACGTCCGCGACGACCTCGACTTCTGGGACTGGTACTCCCGCCGCCTCCTTGGCACGCCCGCGTATCCGCGCGACTTCACCGCGCGGAAATCCTTCTCCAAGCTCCGCAGCTCCATCGCCGGCCTCTACTCCGCCGTCGGCTTCCCCGACGAGGCCGAGCGCGCCTTCCGCGAGGCCGTCCGCCTCTACCCCGCCAGCCCCGAGTCCAACCTCCGCCTCGTCCAGGAGATCCTCATGCCCCGCCGGCGCTTCGCCGAGGCGCTCCGCCTCCTGCGGGAACTGATCGCCCGCGACCCCAACAACAAGCGCATGCCCGCGATCATCGAACAGATCGAGGGCGCCGAAAAAGCGCGCCTGCTCGTCGAGAAATTCGGCGACGGCGATCCCGCCGCCCTCGATGCCGGCACGGCGCTCGACCTGGCCTCCGCGCAACTCGCCGTCCAACGCCCCGACCGCGCGCAACGCACCCTCCGCTCCCTCCTCGAACGCCTCGACGCCCTCCCCCCTCCGGACGCCTTTGACATCGGACGCCTCTGCGCCGCCGCCACGATGCCCCGCGAGGCCGCGCGCGCCTTCGCCGCCGTCCCCCCCGACCAGATGGACGCCCTCGCCGGCTCCTCCGACGTGCTCCAGTCCGTCATCGCCGCCCTCCTCAACGGCGGCCGCCCCGTCGAGGCGGAGAACGTCATCATCCACCACCTCCGCGCCGACAAGGACGACTGGCGCTGCTGGCTGGAGCTCGCGATCGTTCGCCGCCAGCGCGGCCGTTCGAAAGACGCCGCCATCGCCTTGGACCGCGCCCGCAAAGTCGTGGTCGCCCGCCCCGATCAGGCGGAGGCCTTCCTCCAGATGCTCCAAAACAACCCCGACCTCGCCGAACTCTACCGACAGGTCTACCAGCCCGCCGACGGCAGCGCCGCCGGCGCCCTCCCCAAACGCTCCGCCCCCTAGCCCCTCCCTCGGACCCCCCCCACCGCACCCCGCCATGAAACACGACAACCCCGCCACCACCCCGCACGTCCCCAAACTCCAGACCCGGCAGTTCCTCCTCTGGACCGCCGCGCTCGTCCTCGGCGCCATCCTCGGCTCCCTCGGCCTCGCCAAGCTCAACGAGTTCATGGACTTCGTCGCGTCGGCCTACACGCGACTCTTCCAGTTCGTCGCCATCCCGACCGTCTCCCTCGCGATCCTGACCGCGATGGCCTCGCTCGGCGAGGGCCGCGCCATGGGGCGTGTCTTCGCCAAGACCTTCACCCTCACCGTCTGCACCTCCCTCGTGTCGGCGTTGGTCGGCCTCGGGCTCTTCCTTCTCGTCCAACCCGGCACCGTCGATCCGAGCGTCGTCCACGCCGTCGCGGAGAACGCGGACGCGATGGCGCAGATCTCCCGCGCCCCGGAGACCGTCTACGGCCACATCCTCAACGCCCTGCCGAACAACCTCGTCAACCCCTTCCTCACCGGCAACGTCCTCGCCGTCGTGCTGATCTCCGCCGCGCTCGGCATCGCCATCGCCCTCCTCGAACGGAACAGCCCCAACGTGCGGGCGCTCCATCAGACGCTGAACGGCCTCCAAGAGGTCTTCTTCGGCCTCATCAAGGGCTTCATCAAGGCCCTTCCCGCTGGCATCGTCGCCTTCGCCGCGCAACTCGCCGCGCAGATGTCCGGAGGCGTGGACGTCGGCTCGATCGGCAAATACGTGCTCGTCGTCCTCGGCGGCAACGCCCTCCAGTTCTTCGTCGTCCTGCCGCTCTTCTGCTTCCTGTTCGGCGTGAACGGCTACCGCGTCATGCGCCAGATGTCCCCCGCGCTGCTGATGGCGCTCTTCACGAAGAGCTCCGCCGCCACCCTTCCCGTCACGGTCGCCACGGCCGAGTCGAACCTCCGGGCCAAGCCCTGGATCGCCCGCTTCATCCTGCCGCTCTGCTGCACGATCAACATGAACGGTTGCGCCGCGTTCATCCTCGTGACGTCGCTCTTCGTCATCCGCAACTCCCCCGAATGCGGCATCGCGCTCACCCTCCCCACCATGCTCACCTGGTGCCTCATCGCCGTGCTGTGCGCGATCGGCAACGCCGGCGTCCCGATGGGCTGCTACTTCCTCACCCTCTCGCTCATGGCGGGCGTGGGCGGCAACCTGATGATCCTCGGCGTGATCCTCCCGATCTACACGATCATCGACATGATCGAGACCGCCGAAAACGTCTGGTCCGACTGCTGCATCTGCGCCGTCGTGGACAAGCAGATTCCCGCCACGGCCCCGTAGCGGCGCGGGACTGGCGGCTCGGCGCGCAGCCCCTTTGTGGGTTTCCGCCCCGTTTCTGACGGACGTTCCTCGGTAGGGGCCAACCGCCGGGCGGCCCGCAACGGCGGGCC
>JAEEGL011234055.1_pt1 | contig 10398 bp, 3 predicted proteins | sample 9134231 | NCBI WGS metagenome assembly JAEEGL01 (sample SAMN16246548, study PRJNA631951) | gut metagenome | biome: gut microbiome; feature: rumen; material: fiber-attached | host: Bos | place: Iran: Karaj | collected 2018-10
CATCTCGCTGGGTGCCTACAACGTGCCGCAAGGTTCGGTGAAGGTGACGGCCGGTGGCGTACCGCTGACAGAGGGTAGCGACTATACCGTCGACTACTCTGCCGGCGAGGTGACCATCCTCAACCAGAGCATCATCGACGCAGGTACCAGCGTCAACGTATCGCTGGAGTCGAACACCGAGTATGGCATGCAGCGCAAGCGTATGTTCGGCATCAACTGGGAGTACGACTTCTCGAAGAATTTCCAGATTGGCGGTACGCTGATGCATCTGAGCGAACAGGCGCTGACGTCGAAGGTGACGATGGGTTCGGAGCCCCTGAAGAACACACTGTGGGGACTGAGCGTCAACTGGAAGACGGAGAGCCAGTGGCTCACCAACATGCTCGACAAACTGCCCCTGCTGCACTGTACGCAACCCTCGCAGATCACCTTCACCGGTGAGTTTGCCCATCTGATAGCAGGTACGGCCAGTGGTACGCAGGATAACGCCTCGTATATCGACGACTTCGAGAATGCCAAGAACGGCATCAGCGTCAACGAGCCCAAGTCGTGGGTGCTCTCCAGCGTGCCGTCCAGGTTCCCTGAACATAACGACAAGGAAAGTGTGGCCAGCGGTTACAACCGTGCCCTGCTGGCCTGGTATAATGTCGACCCGCTGTTTACCTACCGTTCCAGCAGCCTGACACCTGACCATATCAAGAGCGACCTCGACCAGTTGTCGAACCACTATGTGCGTTCGGTGTACGTCAACGAGCTCTATCCCAACCGTGACCAGTCGACCTACAGCGGTGCGACGAACACGCTGAACGTGCTCGACCTGGCGTACTATCCTGACGAGCGTGGCCCTTACAACCTGAATACCGACGTCACCGAGAAGGGTAGGCTCACCAATCCACAGAAGCGCTGGGGCGGTATGATGCGCAAGCTCGACACCAACGACTTCGAGTCGGCCAACGTGGAGTATATCGAGTTCTGGCTGATGGACCCCTTTATCTATACCGCTAACCAGCAGGATGCTGCCAGCTATGGCGGCGACCTGTATATCGACCTCGGCGAGGTCAGCGAGGATATCCTGCGTGACGGTAAGAAGTTCTATGAGAGCGGTATGCCTGTCGACGGCACAGGGTCGTTCTCTGAGACCCAGTGGGGTAAGATACCCATACAGCCTACGCAGACCTATGCCTTTGCCACCACCGCAGGCTCACGTGCCAAGCAGGACGTCGGTCTGAACGGTCTCACCGATGAGGAGGAGCGCTCCTATGCTGCCTATTCCGACTTCCTGATGCAGACACACGTCAACGACTCCGTGCGCCAGGCGTGGAATGCCGACCCTGCCAACGACAACTACCACTACTTCCGTGGCAGCGACCTCGATGAGCGCAGGGCGAGCATCCTCGAGCGCTACAAACGCATCAACATGCCACAGGGTAACTCGCCCGACAGCGACCAGCAGACCGAGGGCTACGACACCAGTTACAAGACCTATCCCGACGTCGAGGATATCAATCAGGACTTCACCCTCAACGAGTACGAGCGCTACTACGAATACCACGTCAGCATACGTCCTGAGGACATGCGACTGGGCTATAACCATATCACCGACATCCGCGAGGCTTCCGTCACCCTGCGTAACGGCAATCGCGAGACGGTGAAGTGGTATCAGTTCCGCATACCGCTGTCACAGCCCGACGGCAAGGAAGGTAGCATCTCCGACTTCACCAGCATACGCTTCATGCGTATGTTCCTCACACAGTTCCAAAAACCTATCGTCCTGCGCTTTGGCTCGTTGGACCTCGTGCGTGGCGAGTGGCGCATCTACGACCAGCCGCTGACCACGGGCAGCAATAGCGGTACGTTTGAGGTGAGTGCCGTCAACATCGAGGAAAACAACAACAAGCGCCCCGTCAACTACGTGCTGCCACCAGGCATCTCACGCGTCACCGACCCCTCACAGCCCCAGTTGACAGAGGCTAATGAGCAGGCGCTGAACATGGTGGTCAAGAATCTGTCGAAAGACGAGTCGAAGGCTGTCTACCGCAACACCACGCTCGACCTCCGACAGTATCGGCGCCTGCAGATGTTCGTACATGCCAACCACCTCGTCGACGACGCCACCAGCCTGCAGAACGATCAGCTGGCGCTCTTCGTACGTCTGGGTAGCGATTATAAGAACAACTATTACGAGTATGTCATCCCCTTGAAGCTCACACCCGACCGCAACGACTATAATAAATATAATGTGGACGACTGTCGTGCCGTATGGCCAGAGGACAACATGCTCGATATCGACCTGAGCATCTTCACCCGTATCAAGAAAGCGCGCAACAAGGCCCGTGCACTGGGTACGGCCAGCTATACCATGCTCTTCAGCGACTACGACCCCGACAAGCCCAACAACAAGGTGAGCGTGATGGGTAACCCCACGCTGGGTGAGGTGAAGACCATGATGATTGGCGTGCGCAACCTCTCAGGAACCATCAAGAGCGGTGAGGTCTGGGTCAACGAGCTGCGCCTGTTGGATGTCGTCAACAAAGGCGGTTGGGCTGCCTCTGGTGCCATGAATATCCAACTGTCTGACGTGGGTACTGTCAACCTGACGGGTAGGATTATGACCGAGGGCTTCGGTGGCTTGGAACAAGGCGTGCTGTCGCGCTCGAAGGAGGACTACAAGACCTATTCTGTCACTACCACGCTGGAACTGGGCAAGCTCTTCCCCGACAAGATGAAGGTGACGGCACCGCTATACTACTCGGTCACCAAGGAGGAGACACGCCCGAAGTACAATCCGCTGGACACCGATATGGAGTTGGACGACGCCCTGGAGAGTATGCCACAGCACGAGCGCGACTCCATCGAGAGCATTGCCGTGACACGCTCTACCACGACGAACTTCTCGCTGAGCAATGTCCGCTTCGGCATCAAGACCAAGCGCCACCCGATGCCCTACGACCCTGCCAACTTCTCGCTGTCGTACAGCCACTCTCATCGCCACTCTTCGGGCGAGACAACGGTCTACGAACGGGAGGACCAGTGGCGTGGCGCCCTGAACTACAGCTACACCCCCGTCTATAAGCCCTGGGAGCCTTTTAAGAAGTCGAAGAGCAAGTCGAAGTGGATGGCACTGCCCAAGGCCCTCGCACTGAACTGGTTGCCACAGAACATCACGTTCAACTCGGAGATGACGCGCTTCTATAACGAACTGCAGGAGCGCGATATGGACAACCTCAGTGGTGCACAGCGGCCGGCCACGTTCAACTCGCAGTTCCTGTGGAGTCGCGACTTCTCGCTGCGTTGGGACCTGACCAAGAACCTGCACATGAACTTCCAGTCGGGCACGCAGGCCGAGATCGAGGAGCCGTACAGCGACAAGCCTATCAACAAAGACTTGTATCCTGACCGCTATACAGCATGGAAGGACTCGGTATGGACGAGCATCAAGCACTTTGGTCGTCCGCTGGACTATCGTCAGACGTTTACCGCCTCCTATCAGGTGCCGCTGAACAAGCTGCCCATCTTCGACTGGGTCAACAGCGATGCCAGCTATTCTGCCACCTATAACTGGGTGCGTGGTCGTGAGAAGGAGGACGGCACATCGCTGGGTAACACCATCTCAAACAACCGTCAGGTCAATATCAACGGAACGCTCAATATGGAGACGCTATATAACCACTGGCCTTTCCTGAAAAAGGTCAACGAGCGATTCAAGAAGGCCATACCGAAGCCGACAGCTGCCCAAAAAGCCGCTAAGAAGAAAGCTGCCGATGCCAAGAAACAAGGCGACGCCGCTCAGAAAGCTGCCAATGCCAAGAAACAAGGCGACGCCGCCCTTCCCAAGAACAAGAATGCCTACCAGCGCGAACTGGCGCTATTGCCCGACAGCACCTTCAAGGTCAGTCACGGCAAGAAGTCGAAGCGCCTCATCGTGACCGCCAAGACGCAGGACGGCAAGAGCTACCCTGTGAAGTATAAGGTGATAGACCAGAACACCATCGCCGTCAAGGGTACCGATAGCGTCAACATCAAGATTAGCGTGGTCGCCAAGCCAGCCCTTGAGAACGAGTGGTGGTACAAGCCTGCACAGAGCGCTGCCCGCCTCTTGATGATGGTACGCTCCATTGGTATCTCGTATCGCAACCAGTACTCCATGTCGCTGCCGGGCTTTATGCCTAATGTGGGTGATGCCTTCGGACAGCGTACAGGTGGCGTGATGGCGCCCGGCCTGGGCTTTGCCTTCGGACTGACTGGTGACGAGTTTCTGCAGAAAGCTTCTGACAACGGCTGGCTGCTCAAGGCCGACAGCATTGCCACGCCGGCGACGACCAATTCGACTACCGACCTGCAGTTGCGTGCTACGCTGGAACCCATACGCGACCTGAAGATCGATCTTAACGCGTCGCGCACAGAAAGCAAGTCGCGCAGCATCCAGTATATGTATTCGGCAATGCCGACGACACAGACGGGTACGTTCAACATGACCACCGTCTCTATCTCGTCGTCACTCGAAGGAATGGGCGATGCTAATAGCGGCTACCCGTCGAAGGCTTTCGAACGCTTCTGCGACGCCCTGCCACGCTTCCAGCAGATGGCCGCCGCCCACTATGGCACCGATGTCAACCCCTATAGTGCCGTGGTGATGATTCCCGCCTTCCTCGACAGCTATACCGGCAGTGGACGAGGCAGCCTGGACCTCATACCCACGCTCACCAAGCTGTTGCCCAACTGGACCATCCGCTATTCAGGACTGTCGAAGCTGAAGTGGTTCAACGAGCACTTCAAGTCGGTCAACCTCAACCATTCGTACAAGAGCATCTTTGCCGTGGGCAGCTATACCAGCAGCACCGAGACGGCGTCGCTGTTGGGATGGAACGTGCCGACGGTGAGCATCAACGAGTCGTTTGCCCCGCTGATAGGTGCCGACGTCACGTTCCTCAACAACCTGACGCTGAAGGCTGAATATCGCCGTACGCGTGTGCTCAACCTCTCGATGACCAGCGTGCAGATCAACGAGTCGCGCTCCAACGATTTCGTCATCGGACTTGGCTACAAGATCAGCGACTTCCGCCTGTTTGGTAGCGGCACCACGCGTAAGATCAAGAAGGCACAGGGTGGCAGTCGCAAGAAGAACGACAGCAAGCAGGCTTCCAGCAGTTCGTCGGCTAAGAAGTCGGGCGTCAACCACGACCTGAACCTGCGCCTCGACATCTCGTTGCGCGACCAGGCCGCCATCACCCGCGATATCGCTACCCGCACGTCAGCAGCCAGCAGTGGCAACTCAGCATTGAAGGTGTCGTTCATGGCCGACTACACCCTGTCGCGCCTGATGCCCCTGTCAGCCTATTACGAGCGTCAGACCAACAAGCCTCTGCTGTCCTCCAGCAGCTATCCTACCACCACCCACGACTTCGGCCTCTCTATGAAGTTCTCGCTGACGCGATAACTCGTTTCGCTCACAAAAAAAACGGCGGGGCCCGAAGGCCCACCGTTTACTCCTCGTTCTCTACCGGTCGATGCAGGATAATCTTCTTCTTGCCGTCGACTTCGATGGTCTCTACCTCGCCGACGTACTCCAGCTCGCACTTCGCGAGGAATGCCTTCGACGTGAGGTTGCCTATCTGCTCCGACCAGGGGAGTATGCGGATGTGGATGCCCTGGATGTGCTTCTGCACGGAGAACTTCGTGGGGTCGGTGACACCCTTCGACTCCAGTCCGGGGTAGAACGTGCCCAGTCCGTCGAGCTTCACGCCGACACCCTGTGACAGCAGTTCGGGAATACACTCGCAGAGCTTCGACAGTACGCTGTAGACGCGGCCTTCGTTGCGCACCAGTCCGTGCTCGGTCATGTGCTCTGCCAGTCCGCGCGTGCCCAGCACGGTGGGGTTGAATCGCTTTGCGTAGTACTTGCCTGACCTCTTGGGGTTGCTCGACTTGTCGATCTTCAGGTAGTACTGATAAGGTACTTTCTTTGTTGCCATTGTTTGAATTTTTAGTTAAACATAGATAATTAGTTACTTGTCGCCCTTCCGGTTGTCTGTTCATCTCGGGCCATATCCTTGGTCATCTCGGGCCATATCCTTGGTCATCTCGGGCCACCTCGGAGGCCATGAACTTACACTTCCCTTCGTTCCGGACCGTTGGTCGGTGTATCGGTTGATTGACAATGCAAATTTACTACTATTTTCGGGCACTTCCAAATATTTCGCACTTTCTGCCTGCAAAAATGCGAAAAACGGGGTGTTTTTGCGATTTTTCGATTTTATTTTTCGGAACGTGCGCACATGGAGTGCACAGAGGATTGCAACGCCACACTCTCAAAGAGAGAACTGTCCCCGTGTGCAATTAGAGGGGGTAAGGGGGGAGTCAACCCATTCAGCAGTCGCTGGCAACGTTCTTAGTTGGGGTTGGGTTTTTGAGGAAGATAGAGACACTCTTTTTCGGTAATGATGGCAGATGGCAGATGGCAGATAAAAAACAGCCACCCCCTCACCTAAGCCTTATGAAGGTATTATATATATAATATTATAATATTATATATATAATAAAATATTTTTACATTCTCTACATCCAAATTATCTTCTATACCCCCACCGATTTTCTAACTGCCATCTGCCATCTGCCTTAAATTTTTCTTTTCTATTATCAATTTGGGGAGGAACAAGAAAACTTCCTTATGCTTTCACACGCGAAGGTAAGAGCGCTAAAAGCAACTGCCAGAGCGGCTTTTGTATGGACGTTATTCTATTTTAACAGCAAAAGGATTCGATATTCTCGTTTTTTTCGTACATTTGCAACTTGAGAATAGTAATATCATAAACACATCAATGATTTCTTTTGATTGCGACTACAACAACGGGGCCCATCCCAAGGTGCTCGAAAACCTGGTAAGGTATAACTCAGCCAAGCCCACGCCTTACGGCTTCGACGAGTTCTCGGAGCGTGCCAAACAGCGTATCCGCGAGGCCTGCGGCATGCCCGACGCCCAGATATTCTTCTTGACGGGAGGCACACAGACCAACGCCACCACCATAGACTCGATGCTCTATCAGTATGAAGGCGTCATCTGTGTGGACACGGGTCATATCAACGTTCACGAGGCCGGCGCTGTAGAGTTTACGGAGCACAAAATCATCACGCTGCCTGGCGAACATGGCAAGATGAGTGCCAAGACGCTGGACAAATATCTGGACGACTTCATGCACGACGGCAACAACGCCCATGCGGTATTCCCCGGACTGGTATATATCACCTTCCCCACAGAGTTAGGGACGTTGTATACTGCTCGGGAGCTGGACGACATCTATCAGGTGTGCCTGCATTACAACATCCCACTGTATATTGACGGGGCACGACTGGGCTACGGACTGATGGCCGACGGCTGCGACGTCACCCTGCCCTACCTGGCACGTCATTGCGACGTGTTCTACATCGGAGGGACAAAGATTGGTGCGCTCTGTGGCGAGGCGGTGGTGTTCACCAACCGCCAGGCGCATAAGCACTTCTTCTCGATTCAGAAGCAACACGGGGCTGTCATTGCCAAGGGGGCACTGATAGGCTTGCAGTTCGAGGCGCTATTTACTGACGACCTGTACTTCAAACTCTCGCGCCACGCCATTGAGATGGCCATGCAGATGAAGCGGATATTCAAGGAGCATGGTTGTGAGTTCTTCATTGACTCGCCCACCAACCAGCAGTTTGTCATCCTGCCCAACGAGGTCGTCGAACGTTTGTCGCACGACATCGTGTTCACCCATTGGGGCAAGGCCGACAGCCACCATACCATGTGCCGCTTTGTCACCAGCTGGGCGACGACTGCCGACGAGTTAAACGAACTGAAGCGCCTGTTGTAATGGCGCTTCAGCTTGTTGCTTTCAGAATTTAATATTTAACTTGTACTGCGGGATAATTTCCACGTTCCGTATGTCAACGACGGCACCGTTCTTGAAGTCGGGAACAGCCTCTTTAGGCAGGTCACGCAGGAAGGGTGCATTGCCACGCAGCGGACGGAAGTAGAAGGTCAGCGGGTCGTTCTTCAGGTCATCATAGTAACGCTTCAAGCCTATCGTCCACGGCTCTCCGTGATAGAACTCGTCCTGTACCAGCTGTCCTTTCATGAAGGCCATCGCCACGTCGCCAACATAGTTGATGCGAAGGAAATACTCTTGGACAGTTGACAGGTGACAGGTGACAGGTGACAGGTGGACGCTCATGCGGCGCGGACCAGCCTTCTTCACCTCGAACTGTGGAGTGACAGCCTCTACGGTAGCGGTCTGTGCCTTGAAGCCCTGCTTGGAGGGATAGACGATATAGTCAACGGTGTTACGTCCCAGGCGGAGCAGGTCAGCACCATCGGCTGTGGGCAGTACGGTAGCATCGGCTATCAGCAGCTTGCCATTGACCTTCAGCGCATTCAGCGCCTGCTGGCGGGTAAGCGTCGTCACACGGATGGTCTTTCCCGTTGAGGTCTTGACGCTAAATGTCGATTTTAAGCCTGCAACAGGTGCAAACTTGTTCTTTCCTCGAACGGTGGCCTTGTCGAACACATATTCCGTAGCCATACCTGTGGGTGCAAAGAAGAAATAGTGGTCGGTGCTACGGTCGTCAATCTTCATCAGCAGCTGTGCGGTGGCATATTTCAGCATGGCACCTTGCACCTCGAAGTTGAAGGGCAGGATGACGCTCTGGTCTTTGGGCAGTGTAAACGTGCCGCTTTCAGGGATGCGTAGCGTCTCGCCCTTCAGGTTCAGTTTCAGCTGGAGGTCCTTCATATCGTGGCGCAGCGTGTCGTGGTCTTGGAAGTTGATCATGAACACAAATCCCTTGCCGTCCTTCATGCGTGCTGCATAACGCAGGTCGTCGCGGTTGTCGGGCGTCATCTTCTCCCAGCCTTCAGGCAACACCGTTTCCATCGGAGCCAGACGGTCGCCAAAGTCGGCGAGGAAGGAATGCAGCAGACGCAGGTTACGGTACATCTTGCCCTCGAGTCCAAACTCGCCAATGGGAGCCTGGAAGTCGTACGACACCTTCGGCATGCCCATCGGTTCATCGTTGAACGAACCCACGCCACCCATCTGCTTCGGCGTAGAGCCACCGTGATACATATAGTAGCCGATACCGTTAGAGCCACTGCCCAGCGTACGCACCATCAGACCCTCGGCGGCTTCAGCCGTCACAATAGGACGGGCAGAATAGATCATCTGAATGCCAGCGCCCATCTCGGCACAGAACGAGGGATAGTCCTGCGGGTTATAGCGTGTCGGTGCATAGTCGGCCTCTTTTGTCAGGTCTTTAAACATCAGGAACTTCGACATGTGGGGCTTGGCCCAGAAAGGATAGGTATAGGCTGCTGTCACGGGGATGGCCTCGCCCTCGATAACGGCGGCATTGCCCCAGCCCGTAGCGGTATAGAACGGTGTGACAATACCCTCGTCCTCGGCCATCTTCTTCAGCAGTTGCATGTGCAGCGTACCCATCTCCGCCCCTGTGGCCTTGCGGACCTGCTGGCCGACGCCTATCATGGCCTCGCCGGCATTGTACGACGCTGCCGTGTGGTCTTTCGGTTCTCCGGGGTAGCAGATAGCCCAGGGCGCTGCCGAGTGCTGCATCTCGTTCTCTATCTGGCAGCCGATAATCGGTCCACCATCCTTATAGTAGAGGCCCTTCATCTGCTGGCCTATCTCGTGGTAGAGCCGACGTACATATTTCAGATACTCCGGATCGTTCGAGCGCACCTCCAAGGGCTTGGCAAAGAGCCAGTCTGGGAAGCCGCCACTGCGTATCTCACCATGGCAGAACGGGCCGATACGCACGATGACCGGCATATCGTGCTTCTTGCACAGCTCCAGGAAGCGGCGCAGGTTGCGCTGTCCGTCCCAACGGAACTGTCCCTCCACCTCTTCGTGCAACGACCAGAACACATACGTCGGCAGCACTGTCACACCACCCGCCTTCATCTTCAGAATCTCCTCCTCCCACTGTTCGGCTGGGTAGCGTGAATAGTGGAACTCGCCCATCACAGGAATGGCGGGCCGTCCGTCTATCGACATGTAGAAGTTGTTCACACTGATGCTTCCGCCCGTAGGACTGGTGCCACCCATCCGAAGATGGCTGTCCCTGATCATTTTCGGTGTGGCGGGAGCCGTTAGTTCATAAATCTTCTGACCCCAGCCCTGTTGAACGAGTAACAGGGTCAGGATAATACTATAGATTCGCATTGATTAGTGTTCTAAATTGTTGGATGCCCTGGTGGTTGTTGTCGAGGGTTTCAGCCTCCGTGAGGTATTGCAGGGCTTTCTCCTTGTCGCCCATGCCATAGTAGCCGAGGGCGAGCATGTACTTACAGTGGATGAGGTTCTTCGTGTCGAGCGAGTCCTCCCAGATAAGCAGGTCGGGCAGCGAGACAGC
>JAEEGL011762663.1_pt1 | contig 10398 bp, 5 predicted proteins | sample 9134231 | NCBI WGS metagenome assembly JAEEGL01 (sample SAMN16246548, study PRJNA631951) | gut metagenome | biome: gut microbiome; feature: rumen; material: fiber-attached | host: Bos | place: Iran: Karaj | collected 2018-10
GGGTACAAACGAATACGTTTCCGCAATTCTGGAAAACGCGGACGGCGAGGCGCTGTATTACGGCAGATTGGCGCAGCCGGCAGATGCAGCAGGAACGGTAACGTTTACCGTTCCGGAAGGGCTTGCCGAGGGCAATTACGTATTAAAGCTGTTCAACGAGCAGTATAACGGCGATTTCAATACCGATTATGCGAGCGCGTTTTCGGGCGTGGTGATTTCGGTTGGTGAGAATATCACCTACGCCGTCGGCGATACCATCGAATTCGGCAGTTATCCGCAGCCTTGCGTAACGGATGAAAATACGATCGTTGCACTGGACGCCGCGGAAAAGGTGTGGACAAGTTACAATTATTATTCCGGCACCGGCCAGCGGGACGGACAGATGCAGCCCGGAGACTGGATGCAATTTGCCGACTTATATTACAACGGCGAAAAATACCGCGCAGTGGCAATTGATGAATACCGCCCGTCGCAAACCTATGCAAGCAACCCCACGGGAGGCTTTCAGGGAAGAAACGGGTATGAAAAAGGCAATATTTACTATTTCCGATATGAGCCGCTTTTATGGCGTGTGCTCGATCCTGTTGCCGGACTGATCCTTTGCGAATACGCGATCGACGCGCAGCCGTATCAGAATTTGATTTATTCAACGCAGGTGGGAAAGTTTTATCAAACAAAAAACTGCGATACTTACCCCAACGATTACGTAACGTCTTCGATCCGCGCATGGCTGAACACGGACTTTTACGAAACTGCGTTTACCGAAGAACAAAAAGCAAATATCAATACTTCAACACTGAACAACGATTCTTTTGAGTATCCGGAATATAATTCCGGGGAGACGTCGGATCATGTTTTCCTGCTCTCCTACACGGAGGCAAAAAACGCGGCATACGGTCTGGGCGATGATGCGGACAGAATTACCGTCGGTACTGATTACGCGAAAAGTCAGGGGAATGAAGTAAAATCCGGATATTCCGAATGGTTTCTGCGATCTCCGGGCCATAACGGAACCGTAGGTATGATCCATATAGAGGGAGGGCGCTCCGCCGGCTGCTTTACCTGTTGGGCCGCCATGGGCGTCCGTCCCGCCGTTTCGCTTTCATCGCTTGCGAATGATCCTGCCGTTGCCCTTACCCTCTATTCGCATGCAAAGGAAGGCCATACCGTTGCCGATGCGGTTATTGAAAACGAAAACGCAAATACCTGTCTGGAGGACGGCAGTTACGACATCGTGGTTTATTGCTCCTGCGGCGCCGAACTTTCAAGGCAGACCGTAACGGTTCCTGCGCCCGGACATCATACGTGGAACGCCGGCGAGATCGTCACGCCCGCCACCTGCGCCGCCATGGGTGAAACCAAATACACCTGTACGGTTCCCGGCTGCGGCGCAACCGAGACGTGTGCAGACGTGGCAATCGACGAAAACAATCATAATTGGGATTACGCCAACGCCGTATTCAACTGGGACGGCTACGCCTGCCTCACGGCCACGGTGACGTGCAGAAACGACGGCAGCCACACGAAAGACGTTGACGTGAACGTGACGAGCGAAACCACCGATCCCAAATGTGAGGAAGCCGGCAGTACCGTATATACCGCAAGTTTCACCGTGGACGGCGAGACCTACACGGGCACAAAGACCGAGCCGCTGGAAGCCACGGACCACGACTGGGATTACGCACACGCAGTGTTCAACTGGGACGGTTATGAATGCGCAAACGCTACGGTGACCTGCCTGAACGACGAAAGCCACAAACGCAATGTTGACGTGACCGTTACGTCGGAGACCGATCCCGCCACCTGTGAGGAAGGCGGCAAGACCGTATACACCGCAAGTTTCTCCGTAAACGGCGAGACCTACGAGGATATCGAAGAGGAAACGCTCGAAGCCACCGGCCACCGGAACACCACAACCGTTGACGCGACGGATTCCACCTGCGTTACCCCCGGCTATACCGCGGGCGTTTACTGCAACGACTGTAAAAAATGGATCTCCGGCCACAATGAAAAAGATCTGGCCGACCATACGTGGAACGGCGGCGAAACGCTTCTGGCCCCGAACTGCACCGAAAAAGGGCTTGCGCGCTATACCTGCACCGTGGAGGGCTGCGGCAAAACCGAAGACCGCGAGATCCCCGCGGTCCCCGACGCGCACGTTTACGAAATCACAACGGTGGCGCCCACCTGCACCGAAGAGGGCTATACGCTGCACGCCTGCGCCAAATGCGGCCATTCGTATAAGGACGAACGCAAGGCCGCGATCGGCCATCAATGGAACGCGCCGGTGTGGAAGTGGAGCGGCGCTTCGGCCACGGCCACCTTCGTATGCAGAAACGGCGACCATCCGCAAACCCTGAACGCCGCGGTCACGTCCCAAACGGTGAAAGAACCCACGGACACCGAGCAGGGCAGGGTGGTATATACCGCCACCGTTACGTTTGAGGGCCGGACCTACACCGATACCGCGGAAAAAACGCTGCCCTCACTGAACGAAGGCCTCTGTAAGTGGTGCGGCGAACGCCACGAGGGCGTATGGGGCACGATCGTGGGCTTCTTCCACAGCATCCTTTACTTCTTCGCCCATCTGTTCGGCAAACGCTGAGCCTATGTTTTGAACGGGCACCGGATTTCCCCGCGGAGATCCGGCGCCTTTTGTTTTTTTACGGCATGATCTTAATAAATATACTTGAATTCCCGATAATTATACGATATATTAAAATAAGATGAATCCGTCGTCCGGAGGAGGAACCCAAAATGCTCCAGTTGCTTCGCGCCTTTCTTTCCGTTTTTGTTGCGATCGAAATGTTCATCACGGGGCTCGCCGCGCGCGGGAAGCCCGCGGCGGACGTTCCCGACGGCGGCGCCGCGGGGCTTTCGGCTTACGTGGACCCGCTGATCGGCACGGGCGGGATCCCCTGGACCTGCGGGATGCTCAGCCCCGCCGCCGCCGTGCCCTTCGGGTGTGTGCGCGTGGGGCCCGATACCTCCGCCGTGAACGGCGGCGTTAAGATCAAAACGAACACCTCCGGCTACTATTACGAGCACCGGCATATCCTCGGCTTCAGTATGAGCCGGCTTTCCGGCACCGGCGCGCGCGATTACCAGATGTTCCGCGTTACGCCCGCGGCGGGGCCCGCCTGCTCGGCGAAGCCCGGCCCGCTGGCCTTTGCGCACGAAAACGAAACGGCGTCGCCCGGTTATTACGCCGTTTACCTGCCCGGCGCCGCCAGCCTCTGCGAAATGACGGCCGCTTCCCACGCCGCGCTGCAGCGCTACACCTTCCGGGGCGACGCCGAAGCGGGGCTTTATATCGACGCCTCCTCCGGCGCGGGAGAGGACGGCGCGCGGGACGCCTTTATCCGCGTGGACCCCGCCGCCAACAGCCTTACCGCATATTGCCTGCTCACCGGCGCGTTTTCGGACCGCTACGGCGGCCTGCCGGTGTATCTCTACGCCGAATGGGATCTGCCCGTAACGGGGGTAACCGCCCACACTTCCGCCGGCGATACCGAAGGGACCGAAGCCGCCGGCGACGGCGCCGGCGTATTGCTGCGCTTCGGCAGCCGGAAAAACGAAAGCGTGACCCTGCGCATGGGCGTCAGTTTTTTAAGCGCCGAAAACGCGCGTGAAAACCTTTCCGCGGAACTGGGCGGCGCGGATTTCGATACGGCGCGGCAAATGGCGGCGCAGGCCTGGGAAAGCCGCCTTTCGGCTGTGCGGATCAACGCGGACGAGAACACGAAAAAGATCTTTTACACCGCGCTCTACCACGCCATGCTGATGCCCTCCGATTTTACCGAGGCGGACGGCAGATATCTCGGCTTCGACGGCGAAGCCCACACGGCGGAGGGCTTTACCTACCGCACGGATATCTCGCTCTGGGATACCTGCCGCTGCGTGCATTCGCTTTACACGCTCATTGCGCCGGACGTGCAGGCGGATTGCCTTCAGAGCCTGCTGCTTATGGCGGAGCAGGGCGGCTCGCTGCCGCGCTGGCCCATGGGCGCCGGCCGCACGAATTCCATGTTCGGCAACCCCGCGAATATCGTGTTTACCGAGAGTTATCTCAAGGGCCTTCCGTTTGACGCCGAAAAGGCCTACGGGTATATGAAACAGGCATCCGAAAGCCCGCAGAGCCGCGAGGGCGCGGCCGAATATCTGGCATACGGCTACCTGCCCTATGACCTGACCGAAAAGCAGTCCGTTTCCAAAACGCTGGAATACGCGTGGGAAGACGCCGCCACCGCCGTTCTGGCCGAGGCGCTGGGGCATGCGGACGAAGCGGCGGTCTACAGGCAGCGCGCGGCGAACTACCGCAGCCTGTGGGATGCGCAGACGAAATACTTCCGCCCTAAAAACAGCGACGGCTCCTGGGGCCCGCTTTACCCGAAGCAGACCTCTTTTTACGACGAAGTTTTCGGCACGAAATTCGCCGCGGCCTACTGCGAGGGCGGCGCGCAGCATTGGCGCTGGAGCGTGCAGCAGGATATCCCGGGCCTTATAGAACTGTTCGGCGGCAGCGAAGCCTTTGTGAAGGAACTGGAATCTTTCATGGAAGGCGCCTCGCTCACCCGCGCGGCGATCGACCCCGGCGCGGGCTACTGGATCGGCAACCAGCACGATATCCACACGCCCTATCTTTTCAACGACGCCGGCCGGCCGGATCTGACGCAGAAATGGGTGCGCTGGACGCTTAAAAACCGCTTCAGCACGGACGTGAACGGCCTGGACGGCAACGACGACGGCGGCACGCTGAGCAGTTGGTATATCTTTTCGGCGCTGGGCTTTTATCCCGTGGCGGGCACGGACCGCTACTGGATCGGCTCGCCGAACGTCCGCGGCGCCGAACTGACGCTCCCCGGCGGCAAAACGCTGAAAGTGACCGTGAACAACCAATCGGAAGAAAACGTGTACGTGGCCGCGGTCACGTTCAACGGCGAACCGCTCGCCCGGCCTTATCTTACGCACGAAGCGCTGGCCGCGGGCGGGGAACTCGCGTTTGAGATGTCCGCGCGGCCCGCGTCCCGCTGAGGCGCCCGCGGCAGCCCCGCCGTTCCCGGCTGAAAATACGCATATAAATAATATCCGAGGCTGTTATTGCGCAGCCTCGGTTTTTTCGGTTTTATGCAAACGCTTGTCATTCCGCCGCGTCCGCCGGATACAGCGCCGCGCGGATCTTTTCGGGATGGTCCGTCATAAGCAGGTCGGCGCCCGCGGCTGCCAGAAACTGCGCGTCTTCGGTGCGGTCCACGGTCCAATACTGCATCGAAAGGCCGTATTGATGCGCGTAGTCTATAAATCCCGCTTTGCCGAGATTCCCCACGAGCAGCACGCCGTGGTCGTGGTAATAGGGCATCTGCAGCGCGGTATACTTAAAGGTTTCGCCGCTGAGGTCGTCGTTTCTCGTGTAGCAGCCGTAGAGGTCCACGATCTCAAAGGGATTCGCGGACCGGTTGAGCCTGCCGCCGTAGTGCAGGTCGATGTAATCCGAAACGTCTGGCCAGAAACTCGCAACGATCACCCGGTCCGCCATATCGTACTGCGCGAGCAGTTCGTAGATGCCGTCCACGATCTTCGGCGCCCAGGGATGCGGGTATTTTACCTCGATAACGTATCGGAACACCCCGGGGGCTTCGGTTTCAACGCAGCCGAAAACGTCGCTGAGGCGGGTGATGCGGATCTCGTCCGGGATCGCCTCTCCGCGGAGGCCCCGGTAGGGGTATTCGCCGTCGGCTTCAAAATTCTCTCCCATGTTGAGGCCGCGCAGTTCTTCGTAGGTCTTCATGAAAACGGGCGTGTTTCTGCAGCCGAAATATGCGGCGCTGTTGCTGTTTTCATCCAGATAAAGGCTGTGGTAAAGCACGATCACGTCGTCTTTCGTGAGCTGCACGTCCATCTCGATGATCGCGGAATCCGTTTCGGCGTAGATCAGGTTGGATCTGATCGCCATCAGGGTGTTTTCCGGCGCTGCCCCCTTGCCGCTCCGGTGCGAGGAGATCAGGGTGTGGCCGTAATCGGGGCGGAAATAATCGCCCGTATCTTTGTTCGGGTTGCGGGGTTCTTCATACGAAGGGGCGCTGAGCATCCCGATGCACATAAAGCCCGCAACAATGAAAAGGACGGTTTTCCGCAGGATAAGATAAAATACGTAATACGTTTTTTCCAACATACGTTTTTCGCCTCCCGTGCGCCCGGTTTAACGGCCCGTGAGCGTCCGCAGGACCGCGCAGAGGGAATTGAAGAGCATCTTCAGAAAATCGAAAACGCCGAGGCGCGCCAGCGCGGTATCCACCCCGGCCGGAACGCTTTTTTCAAACGCCGTTTCGTGCAGGGCGCCGGTATAGGGCGAAGCGGGGTCGTAGGCGGGCGGCGCGCCGTTTACGAGGGTAAACACGAGCGTTCTGCTGCCGAGAGGCGTTGCGCTGCCGATCAGCGCATAATTCACCGTGATATCCGCCGTGGTGAGGCTCGTCTCCGGAATGCTTCCGCGCAGCGGCAGCGCGCAGGATTCCCCGGGCCTGAGATATACGGGGGTTTTTACGTCGAAAGCGGCGTCGATCCCGTCCACGGAGACCGAGATCAGCCGCATCGTATATTTCCCCGAAAGGTTCGTCACCGTGAGGGCGGCGTCATCGCCGCTCCAGTAGCCCTGGGGCGAACGGTCCAGCGCGGCGGTCACGGCGTAATTGAGGCTGGAACTGTATTTGAACTGCGGAAATTCTTTACTGGTGTAAACGTCCATCCGTTCGTTTGAGGAAAAGAGCGTTTTGCAAAGGGCCTTGCAGTATTCGTCGTTCCAGGTGTTGCCGTGGAACATGCCGTTTACGATCCAGGTGTGGTCGGGCAGGTAACCGCAGGAAACGTCGATGCACATATCCGGCGAAAGATGGTTGTGCGATGCGTTTTCGCAAACGCTGCGCGCCGCGGGGTATCCGTCCGCAAAGCGGCTGCCCCAGGGCGCGGTTTTCGCGCCCGTGGAGGCGTTCACCGTAACCACCATATCGGATTGCTCCCTCAGGCCCGTAACGGCCGGCACGCCCGCGCCCGCAACGATATAGATGTTCATCCCCGCGTCCAGGCAGGCCGAAAAGGTTTTTGAAACGTTGGCAAGGATCTCGTAGTGGAAGTAATCGCTCTTCGCGATCAGACCGGCGCTCTCGCCGGGATCGAGCAGTTCGTTTTTCAGATCCTCATAGTACTGCGTTGGAATAAAATCCCAGATGCTTCCCCAGTAGCCTAAAATGCCCTTCACGTAGTTGTGCACGAGAAGGTTGCATACGTCGTCCAGAATGCCGAACCGGTTCGCGCGCATGAGCCAGTTTACGTCTTCTTCCATAAGTTGGGTGTTTTCGAGGTAATACGCCAGGGTTTCCTCGTCGATCTGCGCGGTTTCGCTCATTAGGTCGTAGGCCGCCGCCGCGCCGCCGATGGCCGGGACGATCAGAAGAACGTTGTTTACAACGTTTTTCCGCAGGCCGTACATCGTGAGGTAAGAGGCCACGGTCTGCCCGCCGTGGCTCACGGCCAGGATATTCACCTTGTCGGCGCCGGTAAAGGCCAGAACGTCGTCGATATACTGATCGAGAGAGGCGGCGCAATCCACCATGGACCGCCTGAAATCCTGCTGGTAGGCGAAAAGATGCTCGTAGCCGTTTTCCCCGTAAAGTTTTGCGATATCCTTCGCGATATCGTGCTCGTGCACGTGCTCGCCGCCCTCTTCGGAACGCAGATACGAATACTGCGTGTGCGCCGGATCCCGATCGTAGGTGACCACGTTATAAACGCTGGTGCCGTCCGGGTGCATGGCCAGTTTGCCCACGTAGTTCACCATCTCGCGGCCTACCAGGTCGCTGATGTATTCCGGGCGCTGCAGCGCGAGTTCCCCCAGGCCTCTGCCGAACTGCGCGATTTCGGAAAGCACGGTGTTGATAATGGCGTCCTTATCCAGCCCCCAGAGTTTTTCGCCGTCCAGATAGAGATCGGAAGACGAATACCCCGGCACCACGACCGTGGGGTAATCAAACGTATCCGCCCGCGCCGTGCATACGGGCGCGAGGGCAAGAAACGCGAGCGTAAAGCATAAAAGCAGGGCAATCGGTTTTTTCATTGTTTTCTCTCCCCTTAACAATAAATTCCCTTTTTTATATCCGTTTCATAAATGCCGCGTACGCGGGAAATTCCTCTTCGGGTTCCCTGAGTTCCGGGTGCCAGCGTTTTTCCCATTCAAGGCTGAAAAAGCCGGTATAGCCGCCGTCCAGAAGCATCCGCACGATCGCCGCCACGGGGAGATTGCCCTCGCCCGTATTGCACAGGTCCTGTCCCACGGCGTCTTTAATGTGTACGTGGCGGACGAGCCCTTTCGTCTGTTCCCAGAAACGCGCCGGGTCCTCGCGGCTGTGCATGATATCCCAGATCACGCCGAAGTTTTCGCAGCCCACCGCGTCGGCGGTTTTCAGGATCCGCCCGGAGGTGTTGAAATCCCCGTGCACTTCGAGCAGGATCTCCACGTTGCAGGGGCGCGCTTTTTCGCAGAGCGCGCGGATCGGCGCGGCGATCTCGCGGATCTCACGGTCTTCGTTTCCGGTGACGAGATGATTGCCGAAAACACGCACGTACGGAATGCCGCACGCAGAGGCGACCTGTACCGCCGAGAGGGCTTCTTCTGTATTTTCTTCCCGTTTATCCGCCTCGTGAAAAGAGGCGGAGGCACCGAAGCAGCAGAACGCAACGCCCTTTTCTTTTGCGAAACCGAGCGTTTCGGCGCGGTTTTCGGGCATGAGTTCCGGAATGGCATCCGCGCGGAGGCAATCCCTTACCCCGCGGATCTCGATCGCCTGAAATCCGAATTCATGCGCCTGCCCGATGGCGTGCCTGAGGGACCAATTGGGGCACCCCAGAGTGGAAAATGCAAGTTTCATCGTATCACTCCCGTGTCATCAGCCTAAACCGGCCGCGGCTGACGCGCAGTTCCGGTTCTTCTCCGCGGAGGAAGCGGCCGATATCTTCAACGATTGCCCGCGTCATCTCCGCGCCCGCGGCGGCGGCCGCGGCATGGGGCTGGAGCAGCGTAACGTCCGCGGCGGCAAGCAGCGCCGGGTCCACGTTTCCCGCGCCCTCTTTTTCATAAACGTCCAGCACCGCGTAGATCTTTTTCTGCCCGAGCGCCCGCAGGAGCGCTTCGGTATCCACAAGGGCGCCCCGCGCGGAATTGATGAGCACCGCCCCCGGCGGCAGCAGCGAAAGCGCCTTTGCGTCGATCATATGGCAGGTTTCGGGGGTTTTCGACGCGTGCACCGAAACGATGGGGTTCTGCATGGCGGTTTCAAAATCGCAGAACCGGGCGAAGGGCCGCCGGGCGAGCGCGTCTGCGGGCGCGTAGGGGTCGTAAACCGATACGCCGCAGTGAAAAGGTTCGAGCAGGCCGAGCAGGTGTTTTCCCACTTCGCCGAGGCCGATCAGCCCGATCCGTGCGCCGTACAGGGAGCGCTGCAGGGTTTCGTGTTTTTCCCATCCGCCGGCGCGCAGAATGCCGTCCGTTTGGAGGAAGCGGTGCGTCCCCGCGATCATATACCCCAAAACGCTCTCGGCGACGTACCGTGCCATAATGGGGTTCGCGCTCAGCACGGGGATCTGCCTGTCGTAGAGCGCTTCGCTCGCGATATCCGCAACCGACCCCGCCGCGTGCGCAACGAGGCGCAGCTCGGGCGCGTTTTCAAGGATGTGTTCGTCGATCCGCGGCGTGCCCCAGTGCGTGATGAGGATCCCGGCGTCGGCAATTTCGCGGCGGAGTTCTTCCGGCGTAAAGGAACGGCCCAGCGGATTGCGCGCAACCTCGCCGAAGCCCCGCAGACGGTTTATGACGTCCGGCGGGAAATACCGGGCGAACGCAGGAACGTCGGGCGCGGTGATCAGTATTTTCATGATTGCCTCACAAGCGTGGTTTTTATATATTTATAGCACAATTTGTTCAACTTTTCAATCGGAGGATGTTTGATTTTTCATAAATATTCAAAATATGGTATATAAAAAGAAAAAAAGACGGGGCCTAAAAATCACCCGGAACCGAAAGAAAAACGCCGCCGGAAGATATTCCGGCGGCGCCGCGCTGTATGAAAATGAAAGTGATTTGCGTGAAATGCTTTTTGGTTTCTCCGCTTTCCGGTCTGTTGGCTTACAGCTGCCCCTGCGTTTCCGTGTACGGAAGCAGAGAGATCTCCAGGTTCCCGTTTTTGGTGCGGAGCGCGTCGATAAAATCTTTTTCCTGCGCCGGGTCCTTCATCTGCACCTTGTAGGAAAGGCGGAACATGCTGCCCATCTCGGTGGTTTTTACGCCGGCGTTTTCGATCTTTTTGAGGTAGCGCGAAAAGATCTCGTCGAAGGTCCCGTTATACGCGA
>JAEEGL012291676.1_pt1 | contig 10398 bp, 8 predicted proteins | sample 9134231 | NCBI WGS metagenome assembly JAEEGL01 (sample SAMN16246548, study PRJNA631951) | gut metagenome | biome: gut microbiome; feature: rumen; material: fiber-attached | host: Bos | place: Iran: Karaj | collected 2018-10
CATCCTCGTCCCCACGGAGGGCCGGGTGCTGGTGCGGGGGATGGACACCCGGGCGGAGGACAACCTTCTCCCCGTCCGGCGCACGGTAGGCATGGTGTTCCAGAATCCGGATAACCAGATCGTCGCCAACGTGGTGGAGGACGACGTGGCCTTCGGGCCGGAAAACATGGGCGTCGAGCCGAAGGAGATCCGCCGCCGGGTGGACGACGCCCTCACCAGCGTGCAGATGTACGAATACCGGAACCATGCCCCCCATCTTCTCTCCGGCGGACAGAAGCAGCGGGTGGCCATTGCGGGCATCCTGGCCATGAAGCCCAGGTGCATCGTGCTGGACGAGCCCACCGCCATGCTGGACCCGGTGGGCCGGGGCGAGGTGCTGGATACCATCCACCGCCTGAACCGCCAGGAGGGGATCACGGTCATCCTGGTGACCCACCATATGGAGGAATGCATCGAGGCCGACCGCCTTCTGGTCATGTCCCAGGGCAGCGTCATCATGGACGGCAGCCCCAAGGAGCTGTTCCCCCGGGTGGAGGAAATGGAAAAAGCGCATCTCGGCGTGCCGGATACCACCCGGCTGCTGTACGCCCTGGGCAAGGAGGGCATCGACCTGCCCCTGGACGCCCTGACTACGGAAGAATGTGCCCAGGCTCTGCTGAAGGCATTTCGATAGAGGAGAACGGGACCGTGGCACCTGTTTTGCAGACTGTTAAGCTGACCCACCGCTACAGCGAGGGCACCCCCTTTGAGCGCCTGGCTGTGGAGGGCGCGGATTTTGCTGCCCAGCGAGGAGAATTCATCGCCATCATCGGCCATACCGGCTCCGGAAAAAGCACCTTTGTCCAGCATCTGAACGGCCTGCTGAAGCCCAGCTCCGGTCAGGTCCTGTTCGACGGCAGCGATATCTTCGCCTCCAAGGAGGCCACCAGGCAGGTCCGCTTCCGGGTGGGGCTCCTGTTCCAGTATCCGGAGTATCAGCTTTTTGAGGAGACCGTATACCGGGATATCGCCTTCGGCCCCAGGAACATGAAGCTGAAGGACGACGAGGTGGACGAGCGGGTGCGGGAGGCCGCGGGCTTCGTGGGCCTGTCCGAGGACCTGCTGGAGAAATCCCCCTTTGACCTTTCCGGCGGCCAGAAGCGGCGGGTCGCCATTGCCGGCGTCATCGCCATGCGCCCGGACGTGCTCATCCTGGATGAGCCCACGGCGGGCCTTGACCCCAGCGGCCGGGAGGAGCTCATGGAGAACATCCGGCGCTACCACGACGGCGGGAAGCGCACGGTGATCTATATCACCCACAGCATGGAGGACGCGGCAAGGACCGCCGGGCGCATCGTGGTATTCGACCACGGGCACATCGCCATGGACGGCGCCCCCGCGGAGGTGTTCCGCCGGGGCTTCGAGCTGGTGCAGATGGGCATCATCGTGCCCCAGATCACCCGGGTGATGATGCGTCTGAGGCACCTGGGTCTGGACGTGGACGACGCCGTGTATACCGTGGAACAGGCGAAGGCCGCCCTTCTGCGTCTGAAGGGAGGCGGGGACCGTGCTTAAGGATATCACCCTGGGCCAGTTCTATCCCGGCGATACCCTGGTCCACCGCCTGGATCCCCGCACCAAGATCGTCATGACGGTGCTGTATATCGTCGTCCTGTTCCTGGCGGTGAACTGGGTCTCCTATGCTCTGGTGATCCTGTTCCTGGGGGTGAGCATCGCCATATCCCGCATCAGGATGAAAACCATCCTCAGCGGTCTGAAGCCGCTGGTGATCATCGTGCTGATCACCGCGGTGCTGAACCTGTTCTATACCCGGGGGGAGCGGCTGCTGGTGCATTTCTGGCGCATCAGCATCTACCTGGAGGGCGTGCGCACCGCCGCGTTTATGGCGCTGCGGATCATGCTCCTCATCACCGGGACCCTGCTCCTCACCTATACCACCTCTCCGCTCCAGCTCACGGACGGCCTGGAAAGTCTGCTGGGGCCGCTGAAAAAGCTTCATGTGCCGGTGCATGAGCTGGCCATGATGATGTCCATCGCCCTGCGCTTCATCCCCACCCTGATCGAGGAGACGGACAAGATCATGAACGCCCAGAAGGCAAGGGGCGCGGATTTCGATACAGGCGGCCTGATCGCCAAGGCAAAGGCCCTGCTGCCCCTCCTCATTCCCCTGTTTGTCAGCGCCTTCCGCCGGGCGGACGAGCTGGCCACGGCCATGGAGAGCCGCTGCTACCACGGGGGCGACGGGCGCACGAAGATGAAGCAGCTGAGCATGCAGCGGCGGGACTGGCTCTGCTTTGCCCTGGGGGCCGTCCTGCTGGCGGCGGTGATCCTTCTGCGGAGGCTGGGCCTGTGAGGACCATTGCCCTGCGCCTCAGCTACGACGGCTCCGCCTTTCACGGCTGGCAGCGCCAGAAGCGGGAACGGACGGTGCAGGAGACCCTGGAGGAGGCCCTGACGAAGCTCTGCAAGGCGGATACCCATGCCGTCGGCTGCGGGCGGACGGACGCCGGGGTGCATGCCAGAAAGTACTGCGCCGGCTTCCGCACGGAATGCCTTGTCCCGGCGGACCGGCTGCCTCTGGCCCTGAACGCCCTGCTGCCGCCGGACGTGGCGGTGAGCGACGCCTGCGAGACGGAGGCGGACTTCCATCCGGTGTTTTCCTGTCTCCGCAAGGAATATACCTATTATATCCGCAGCGGGGAGATCCGGGACCCCTTCGAGCGGGACCGGGTCTGGTTCCGGCCCGGCAAGCTGGAGCTGGAGCCCATGCAGGCCGCGGCGGAGCAGTTCCTGGGCACCCATGATTTTTCCGCCGTCCGGAGCGTGGGCACGAACGTAAAGACCACGGTGCGCACGGTCTACGATTTTTCCGTGGAACAGTCCGGCAGCCTGTTCACCTTCCGCATCTGCGCCAGCGGCTTTCTCTACAACATGGCCAGGGCGATGGTGGGCACGGTGCTGTACGCCTCCCTGGGCAAGCTGCGGCCGGAGGACGTTCCGGATATCCTGGAGCGGAAGGACCGATGCCTGGCCGGACCTACGGTCCCGCCCCAGGGACTGTATATGACCGGCGTGTGGTATGAGGGGCCGGCAGGGAGGATGATGCAGGAATGAGATCCCTTTTCATGCGTATCCTGAAAGGCATAGGGGCTCTGTGTCTCCTGGCCCTTGCCGTGGCCGCGGTGGTGGGCATCGTGCAGAGCAACCGGGAACAAATCGCCGGGGAAAGCGTCGGAACCTTTGCCTTTGACTTATACGCGGAAAACAGGTATACTCCCGTAGGCCGGGGACTGCTGGTGAGCTCGGACGCCGGTCTCAGCCTCTTCGACGGAGAGGGCAGGCTCCTGCGGACGGACGCGGTGAACTATACCTCCCCCCTGACCGCCGCCTGCGGCAGCCACGCCGTGGTCTGGAGCCAGTCCGCCACCGGCGCCACCAGGCTCAACGCGGAGGGGGAGACGCAGGATCTGTCCCTGCCGGGCAATATCCTGGGGGCGGACGTGAACGAATCCGGCTGGACGGTGTTCCTTGCCAGGGAGAGCGGCACCAAGGGCGCCGCCATCGTATGCAAGCCGGACGGGAAGGCCGTATACCGGGTGCGCATGGGTTCCAGCTACCCCGTGGATGCGGATATTTCCCCCGCTGCGGACAGCCTGGCCCTGCTGACCCTCCAGGGCAGCGGCAGCCACGTGGGGATCTACGGCCTGAGCCAGGAGGCGGAGCAGTACGGCTGGACGGGGGAGGAGGAGGTGTTCTTCGAGCTGGAGTACCTCCAGAACGGGAACCTGTTCCTTCTCAGCGCGGACCACGCCGTTTTCCTGAACGGGGACGGCGAGCTGCTGCAGGATTACGCCTTTTCCGACGAGTACCTGAAGGACTACGCCGTTTCGGACGGCGGCTTCATTGCCCTGGTCCTGGGCAGACACCGGACGGGCAGCGCCGCCCGGCTGGTCACTCTGGACGATTCCGGCCGTGAGCTGGCCTCGCAGGAGGTCCAGTGGGAGGTGGAGAGCCTCACCGCCGCCGGGCGGTACCTCTCCGTCCTGTACAGCGATCGGACCGTTATATATGACAGTGCCCTACAGGAGACCGGCAGGCTGGACGACACCGCCGGGATCCAGGCGTCGCTGGTGCGGAGCGATGGCAGCACCATCATCATCACCGGCAGCGGCGCCGCGATCTATGAACCTTAAGGAGGCACCCCATGGAATACCTGATGAAAGTGCTGGAAAATCTGCACTGGGTCATTGACGTCATTCTTCTGCTCATCCTTCTGGGCTGCGCCTGGAAGGGCTTCCGCAACGGCCTCATTCCCGGCATTTTTATGCTCCTTGCCCTGTTTGCCTCGCTCTACGGGGCAAAGATGGTGGCGGAGACCTATTCCGAGGAATTCACCTCCGTGCTGGAGCCCTTCGTCAGCGGCGTGACGGACCGGGCCATGCGGACCGTGGCGGAGGATATGGAACCGGACGCGGAATTGGACGTGCGGGCGGTGGCGGAGGCCGCGCTGAAGGAGATCGGCATTATGGGCACCGCTGCGGAGACCATCACGGACCGTCTGGTGCTGGAGGTCAGCGATACGGGCCATATGCTCAAAACGGCCATGGTGAAGCGCCTCTGCTCCGACGCGGCGTACGTGCTGACCCTCACCATCGTGTTCGTGCTCCTGGCCGTTGGCTTTGCCGTGCTGGGGAATCTGATCAACATCTCCTTCCATATGCCGGGCATCGAGCTGGTGAACGGCATCCTGGGCATCCTGTTCGGCGTCGGCGAGGGCCTTGTGTACGCCTTCTTCATCACCTGGCTCAGCCGGTTCGGCGGCATGCTGCTGAAGCCCGAGATGGTGGAAAAGACCCACCTGCTGAAACGGCTCCTGGAGCTGAACCCCCTGGACCGGCTCTTTGGCCTGTAATGCCTGACCTGGCAGGCGTTTCATTTGCACAGACACGGTTCTGATGCTATAATACTCAGGAAAATACTAGGCAATATCCCGCAGAACGCCCGATCGGCAGAAGCTCCGGCGCGCACCGACTCAGCGGCGATACCCGGAAAGGACGGTGGACATATGCAGCCCCCGATTTGCTCCAGATGCAAGAAAAACGTGGCCGTGGTATTCATCACAAAGATGGAGAACGGCAAACCGGTAAACGAGGGCCTTTGCCTCAAATGCGCAAAGGAATTGAATATCCAGCCGGTACAGGACCTGATGCAGAAAATGGGCATCTCCGATGAGGACCTGGACGGCATCAGCGAAGAAATGACGGAAGCGCTCAACGGCGTGGACCATATCCCGGACGCCGACGGCGGCGACGATGAAAGCGGCAAGACGGCGACCTTCCCCTTCTTCAACAAGCTCTTTGGCGGCAATCCGCCCCCCAGCCCGGAACCGCCCCGTCCCAACCGGGACGGCCCCAGGCCGGAGAACACGCCTCCCTCCGCCCGGGGGCAGAAACGGAAGTTCCTGGAAAACTACTGCCAGGATCTCACCGGCAAGGCCCGGGCCGGAAAGCTGGACAGGATCGTGGGCCGCGCCACGGAGCTGGAGCGGGTCATCCAGATCCTGAACCGGCGGCAGAAGAACAACCCCTGCCTGATCGGCGAACCCGGCGTGGGCAAGACCGCCATCGCCGAGGGCCTGGCCCAGAAGATCGTGGACGGGGAAGTGCCCTATAAGCTGAAGAACAAAGAGGTCTGGCTGCTGGATCTCACCGCCCTGGTGGCGGGCACCCAGTTCCGCGGCCAGTTCGAGAGCCGGATGAAGGGCCTGATCGACGAGATCAAGAAGCAGGGCAACGTCATCCTGTTCATCGACGAGGTGCACAGCATCGTGGGCGCCGGGGATGCGGAGGGCAGCATGAACGCCGCCAACATCCTGAAGCCCGCCCTCTCCCGGGGGGAGATCCAGGTCATCGGCGCCACCACCTTTGCGGAGTACCGGAAGCATATCGAGAAGGACAGCGCCCTGGAGCGGCGTTTCCAGCCGGTGACGGTGACGGAGCCCAGCATTGAGGAGAGCGTCCGGATCATCAAGGGCATCGCCCATTACTATGAGGAATTCCACTGCGTCCGTATCCCGGAGGAGATGTCCCGCCAGGCGGTGATCCTCTCCGAGCGGTACATCATGGACCGGTTCCTGCCGGACAAGGCCATCGACCTGCTGGATGAGGCCTGCAGCGACGTGAACCTGAAAAACCCGGATATCGCCCGCAGCGCGGAGATCCATCAGGAGCTGGAGAGCATCGCAAGGGAGCGGGAGCGGATCCTGGGTGCCCCCGGGGAAGAGGGGAGCAGGGAATACGCCCGCCTGGCGGAGCTGCGGAGCAGAGAGCTGCAGCTGGATGAGGAGCTCCATGCCCTGGAGCAGCGGGGCTGGCCGGAGCTGACCATGGAGAATCTGGCCCGGGTCATCGAGCTGTGGACCAAGATCCCCGCCAGCAGCATCAAGGAGGATGAATTCCAGCGGCTGAGCAAGCTGGATGAACGTCTGAAGGCCCACCTCATCGGCCAGGACGAGGCCGTTGACGCGGTGTGCGCCGCCATCAAGCGCAACCGCGTGGGCATCTCTCCCAAGCGCAAGCCCGTGTCCTTCATCTTCCTGGGCTCCACGGGCGTGGGCAAGACGGAGCTGGTGAAGCGGCTCGCGGCGGACCTTTTCGACTCCCCCGAGTCCCTGATCCGGCTGGATATGTCGGAATTCATGGAAAAGCATACCGTCAGCCGTCTGGTGGGCTCGCCTCCCGGCTATATCGGGTATGACGAGGCAGGCCAGCTCACGGAAAAGGTGCGGCGCAGGCCCTACAGCGTCATCCTCTTTGACGAGATCGAGAAGGCCCATCCGGACGTGATGAACATCCTCCTCCAGATTTTGGACGACGGACGGCTCACGGACGCCCACGGCCGGAACGTAAACTTTGAAAACACGGTCATCATCATGACCACCAACGCGGGCAGCGGGGACAAGAGCGGCAGCGTGGGCTTTGGCCGCACCCTCTCCGAGCAGGGGAAGGACAAGGCGCTGAAGGCCCTGAACGAATTCCTGCGTCCCGAATTCATCAACCGGGTGGACGAGGTCATCACCTTCAACCGCCTGTCGGAGGAGAACTTCACGGAGATCGCCCGGATCATGATGAACGAGCTGCGGGACAGCATGGCCGATAAGGGCTATACCCTGACCTTCAGCGAGGAGGTGCTGCAGTACCTTGCCGGAAAGTCCTACTCTGTCACCTACGGCGCCCGGAACCTCCGGCGTCTGATCCAGAAGGAAGTGGAGGACGTCATCACCCAGCAGCTCATCCGGAACTATGCCGTGCGGGTAAAGAGCATCGCCGTCACCATGCAGGACGGCGCGGTCCAGGTGGTCACGGCGTAAGGATACGGAGCACCGCGGCAGGACGCCGCGAAAAACAGATCACGCATCCCGGGGAGGCACGGCGCAGGCCGGGCCTCCCCTCCGCTTTTCCGGCTTTGCGGGTTTTTCGGCATTTTTCTTCCAAATCAAAGAAATGCTTGTCCGCGGCGCCGTTTTTCCGTACTATATTGAGTGAAGCCGAGCAGCATGGCGGAGAGGAGGGAGGCTGTGGAGGATCACGCGATCATCGACCTGTTCTTTGCCCGGGATGAAAGCGCCATCCTGGAGACCGAACGAAAATACGGCGCGTATCTCAATCAGGTCGTATACGGCATCCTCCGTTCTCCCCAGGATACGGAGGAGATCGTCAGCGATACCTATTACGGCGCGTGGGAGGCGATCCCGCCGGCCGTGCCGAAGGTCCTGAAGCACTTTCTCGCCCGTATCGCCCGGAACCTGTGCTTCAAACGCCTGGAATACCAAAACGCGGCGAAGCGCGCCCATGCCCAGACAGCCCTGGACGAGCTGGAGGAGTGCATCCCGGACGCGGCCCACGCCACGGAGCGCCTGTGGGAGGCGGGAGAGCTGGCCCGCCTTGTCAACGCTTTTCTCGACGGGCTCAGCGACCTGGAATGCGCCGTTTTCGTATCCCGGTACTTCTACTGCCGCACACTGGCGGAGGTGGGGGAGCGGTACGGGATCAGCGAGCGCAGGGCGAAATACCTGCTGTCCAGGCTGCGGGCCGGACTCAGAGCTCTGCTGGAAAAGGAGGGGATCGCACCGTGAAAGCCGAAACGCTTAAGGAAGCCATGGGACTGATCGACGACCGGCATCTGGACCGGGCGGACCGGGCGGAGACGCCGAAGAAGCGCGCCGGGTGGGTGCGCTGGGCAGGCATGGCGGCGGCGGTGCTGGCCGCGGCGATCCTGCTCATCGCCCTCCCCGGCAGAGATCCCGCCCGGACCGCCTATGCCGTCAGCGAGGCCGTCTACCCGGAAATGGAGGAGTACCCGAATTCGGGCCAGCAGAAGCAGGTGGAAAAATGGAGAGCGGATTACCGCAGACAGCGGTCCTACGATGGGGCGGGGAAGGACCTGGACGCCTTCTTCCGCGCCACGGCGCCGCAGTTCCTGGCCGGCGCGGAGGGGGAAAACCGGGTGTACTCTCCCCTGAACGTCTATATGGCCCTGGCGATGCTGGCGGAGATCACGGGCGGGGAGAGCCGGGCCCAGGTGCTGGAGCTGCTGGGAAGCCGGGAGCTAAAAGCCCTGCGGACCCAGGCCCATGCAGTCTGGAACGCCAATTACCGGGACGACGGCGCCGTTGCCAGCATATTGGGAAATTCCCTCTGGCTGAACGGGGACCTGCAATATAAGAGATCCGTGCTGGATACTTTGGCTGAAACGTACTACGCCTCCTCATATCAGGGGGAAATGGGGTCGGAGGGATTCAGCGCCGCCTATCGGGAGTGGCTCGACAGGCAGACCGGCGGACTCCTTGCCGATCAGATCCGGGATAGATCCCTTGCCGAAGGTCTGGCTCTGGTCCTGGATTCCACGATCTTTTTCCGGGCAAAGTGGGATTCCGGCTTCGCCTCCGCGGATACGGCCAGGCAGGTGTTCCATTCGCCGGAGGGGGACAGGGAAACGGACTTCATGCACAAGACGGATACCGGCGGCAGCTACTGCCGGGGACAGCGATTCTCCGCGGCGGAGCTTCCCCTGAAGGAGAAGGCGGGGAATATGTGGTTCATCCTGCCGGATGAGGGCTTTACCCCGGAGGACCTGCTTTCGGATGAGGAGGCGCTGCTGTTCCTCTCGGGCCCCGGCCGGGAGAATGCCGTAAAGCTGAAGATCAACCTGTCCCTGCCAAAATTCGACGTCCGTTCCCAGATGGACCTGAAGGCGGGGCTGGAGGAGCTGGGGATCACGGACGTGTTCGACGGCGCCGCCGCGGATTTCACCCCGCTGCTGTCCGCCGGACAGGCAGCGGCGCTGTCCGCAGTGGAGCACGGGGCCAGAGTCACCGTGGATGAAGAGGGAGTGACCGCCGCCGCGTATACGGAAATGCCCGTGTATATGGCGGGGATCGCGCCGGTGAATGAGGTCGATCTTGTCCTTGACCGCCCCTTCATCTTCCTGATCTCCGGGCCGGACGATCTGCCGCTGTTCATCGGTATCGTCAATCAGCCTTGAAGATTCAGACATAGAGAAACAGACGACGCCTGCCGGGACCGGCAGGCGTCGTCTATATACGTACAGGGTAGGGAGACATCCCGGCTTTTACAGCCCGGCGAAGATCGCGGCGCCCTTCGTATCCAGCCAGCGCAGCAGGCAGCAGCCCGCGGCGGCGAACGCCAGCGTCCAAAGGCCCATATACGCCGCCGCGCCCAGCCTGTGGCCGAAGGCCAGGTACAGGCCGCCCAACAGGAGGATGATCGCCCAGCCGCCGAATATGGTGATCGCCACGGCGGCGCTCTGCTTGATTGGGGCCAGCTCGGTGGTCCAGCTCAGCAGGGGCAGGCGGGTGCCGACGGCCGTTCCGAACATGGCGGAATAGAAGGCGTACCCCAGGGGCAGAAGGATGCAGCAGAGCTTTGCCGCAGGGGAGGCCTCCAGCACGACGACGGCGCATACGGCGGCAAAGAGAAGGGGCACGGCGGTGAGGATGAGCTGCATGGCGGCCTTGGCCCGCAGGGCGTCCCTGGGACGGAGGGGCAGGGACTGGGGGATCCAGATGCACTTGCCCTCCAGGGATACCGCAGGGGTGGCCATGTTGTTCATGGCGGCCAGCATGCACAGGACCCCGGCGGTCAGCATGGCAGCGGTATCCTGGCGCCCGGCAAGGGCGGCGTTCACCGCCGCGCTCAGCTCCCTTCCCTTGAACAGCAGGAATATGCCCAGGATAGGGAGGAGCAGGATGGGCATTCCGCAGTTGAGCATATAGGAGGGGCTGGAGGTGAAGCGTCCCAGCTCCTTCACCAGCAGGGCGGTCCCTGCGCTTTTCCCCCGCACGGCCTTTTCCCGGTAGCGCACCCTTTCCCCGCCGCC
>JAEEGL013027256.1_pt1 | contig 10398 bp, 9 predicted proteins | sample 9134231 | NCBI WGS metagenome assembly JAEEGL01 (sample SAMN16246548, study PRJNA631951) | gut metagenome | biome: gut microbiome; feature: rumen; material: fiber-attached | host: Bos | place: Iran: Karaj | collected 2018-10
CGCTGGACGCAAATCCCTCCTCGGTGCTTTTGCGCGCCGCTTGGATGTACGACATGCCGATGTACGGCGTCAAAAACCGCGGAAACTTTTTGATGAACATGCTCAGGAGCCCGTCTCTGTCCTTTTAGTCCACGGAAATGCGCTCGGTCACCTATGTGCGCGAGGTTGCAGGGCTGATCGCAAAGGCCGCCGAACTGCCGGGCGGCGTATACAATTACGGCAGCGAAAACGATCTGAGCATGCTGGAAACGGCGAAGTGGCTGGCAAACGAGCTCAAATTGAACATTACACTCACCGACGCGGGCCCCCGGCGCAATCTCTGGATGGATACCGCAAAGCTGAAAAGAAACGGCATTTCTTTTCTCAGCACCGTCGACGAGCTCAGGCTCTGCATAAGCGATTACGCCCTGAAGGACCGATGAACGATTTACGGATAAAGGAGAAGGAACTATGAACTGGATCGACGAAGCGACGCGGCCGCTGTGCGAAAAGCTGGAATCCCTCGGCCGGACGAAGCTTTCAAAAATGTACCGCAAGTGCTTTGCCAGCACCTGGGACACCACGCTTCAGCGCGCGGAGGGCACCGTTTTCCTGATCACGGGCGACATTCCCGCGATGTGGCTCAGGGATTCCTCCGCGCAGGTGTATCACTACCTGCCCTACGCAAACAGCTTCCCCGAGGTGAAGCAGGCCGTCTCCGGGCTTTTGCGCCGGCAGCTGTTCTACATAAACCTCGACCCCTACGCCAACGCCTTCAACCGCGAGCCGAACGGCAAGCGCTACCGCGACGACGACACGAACTGGACAAGGGAGCAGAAGCCCTGGATCTGGGAGCGCAAGTACGAGATCGACTCCCTGTGCTACCCCATCCGCCTGTGCCACGCCTTCTGGAAGCAGACGGGCGACACCTCCTGGCTGGACGGCGAAGCGCGCAAGGCCTTTCAGACCATCCTTTCCACCTGGGAGACGGAGCAAAACCACCCGGAAAAGAGCGCCTACATCTTCAACCGCAGCGACTGCCGCCCCTCCGACACGCTGCCCTGCGCGGGAAAGGGCAATCCCGTGGGCTATACCGGCATGACCTGGAGCGGCTTTCGCCCCAGCGACGACGCCTGCAGATACGGCTATCTCGTGCCGTCCAACTTCTTTGCCGCAAAGAGCCTTGAACAGATCAGCGAGATCGCACGGACGCTTATGAACGACGAAGAGACCGCGCTTCGGGCAGAAAAGCTCAGAAGCGAGATCCTGGACGGCCTAAAGCGTTTCGCCGTCGTGCACGACGACGCCTTTGGCGACGTATACGCCTACGAGGTCGACGGTCTGGGCAATCGGCTCTTTATGGACGACGCCAACGTGCCGAGCCTGCTCAGCCTGCCCTATCTCGGCTGCGTGGACGCGGAGGACGAAATCTATCTGAACACGCGCAGGATGATCCTGAGCAAGTCAAATCCCTACTACTACGAGGGCAAGTGCGCATGCGGCATCGGCAGCCCGCACACCCCCGAGGACTATATCTGGCCGATCTCCCTGTGCGTGCAGGGGCTGAGTTCGAAGGACGAAGGCGAGATCGTAAGGCTTCTGAACACCCTCGAAAACATCGACGCGGGCACCTGCCTCATGCACGAGGGCGTGCACAAGGACGATCCCTCCCGCTTTACGCGCGAGTGGTTCGCCTGGGCCAATTCCATCTTCAGCGAGTTCGTGGAGAAGGCGGCTTCTTACCTCGCGTAAGCCTTTTTTACCGAAAGCATAACCGACCAGGAAAGGAAAAAGCGCCATGAAAAAACTCGGCCGGCTCGTAAAGACGCTGGAGACCTCGCCCGAAAACCCCAGAAAGGGAGAGGGCAGCTTTATAAGATTAAAGGACGGTACGATCATGCTCGCCTTCACGCGCTACGTAGGAGGCGGCTCGGACCACGACTATTCGAGGATCGTGTGCATCCTTTCCTCCGACGAAGGCGAAAGCTGGAGCGAGGAAAGGGAGCTGTTCAACGACGATACCGACTGCCGCAACAACATGGCTGTCTCGATGCTCCGCCTGCCGGACGGAAACCTGGGCGTGTGCTACTTACGAAAAGTGGACCGGCCGGGCGGCATCATCGCCTGCCAGCCCGCGTTCCGGCATTCCGAAGACGAGGGCCTGAGCTGGAGTCCCTACACGGACTGCATCGACCGCTTCAGCTACTTCGCGGGCACGAACGCGGCCTCGATCGTCACCAAAGCCGGGCGCATCATCACGCCGTTTTCCGACTGCGGAAACACCGTGCACAAATACGACCTCGACCCGGGCGTCGTACGCTTCGTGTGCTCGGACGACTGCGGGCGCACCTGGAAGGAAGATATGAGCCCCATCGCGTCCCCGTACGGAGACAAAACGGGCCTGCAGGAGCCGGGCCTTCTGGAAATGGACGACGGGACGCTGTTTTGCCATATGCGCACGGCCTACGGCTTTCAGTACCAGTCCGTGTCGACCGACGGCGGCAAGAGCTGGTCGACCCCGGAGCCCGCGCTCCTGTTCCCCTCGCCGGACGCCCCCATGCGCATAAGCCGCGCGGGCGAAAGAGTGCTCGCGGTCTTTAACCCCCGCACGCACAACCCCGCGGACGGTCCGCAGACGCCCTGGGGCTCGCCCGCGCGCACGCCGCTGATGATGGCCGTATCCCGTGATGGCGGCGCTTCGTTCGTTTGCCGGGCGAAGGATTTCAATTTCAGAGCGTTCAAAGCGTTCAGCGCGAATTGCAGAATGCTCGAAAACGACCCCTGCGACAGCTACTGCTATCCCGCGATGATCGATACCATAGACGGCTGTCTGGTGACGTACTACTGCGACGAGGGCAGCGGGCGCGTGCTCAACGTCTCGCGCGTCCTCAAGCTCACGAACGCCGAACTGGACGGAGAAGAATAAAAGAACGATATTTCAAACAAACGAGGGAGGCAGATCATGACCAAGAGAGAACGCGTTACCGCGGCATTTCAGGGAAAAATCGTCGACCACGTGCCGGTATGCATGTGGAAGCACGTCCCGCAAAAGTACTGGGCCGACGACAAGGAATTCGCGGCCTTTCAGCTGAACGCCTGGAAGCAGACGGACGTCGATTTCATGAAGCTTTCCGGCGACAAGTACTTCCCCTGGCCTTCGCCCGAGCTTGAGAACGTAAAGAGCGCGGACGAGCTGTACAGGCTGCAGCCCCTCGGCGCAAGCCACAGCTACATCCGCGAACAGATCGAGCGCGCAAAGATCGTCGTTGGCGCGCTGGGGCCGGATTGCGTCACGCTGCAGCTCGTCTTCGCGCCCCTTTCGTACTTAAGGCTCAAGGTGGGCTACCCCGCGATGATGCGCCTGATCCGTGAAAACCCGGACGCGATGAAGCACGCCTGCGACGTGATCGCCGAAGACGTAAAGCTGCTCGTCAGGGGCCTGATCTGCGAAGCCGGCGTCGACGGCATCTTCTACAGCGTGCAAAACGGCGAGATCGACCGCTTTACCGCCGACGAGTACGCCGCCTGGGTACGGCCGAGCGACAAAAAGGTCCTGGATTACGCAAATACCCTGAGCGCCATGAACGCGATCCACTTCTGCGCCTGGGAGCAGATCCCCAACCGCCTCTCCGTCTGGGCGGACTACAAGGCCCCCGTGGTCAGCTGGTCGCGCTACATGGACATCATGGACATAGACGAGGCGAAAAAGCACTTCGGCTGCACGGTATGGGGCGGCTTCGACAACCGGCCCGGCACACTGCTCTACACCGGCACCAAAGAGGAGATCGAGCAGGAGGCGCGCACCCTCATCACCAAGGGCGGCAAGAGCGGCTTTATTCTCGGCGCGGACTGCAGCATCCACAACGAGCTGAATCCCGAGCGCATCCGCTGGGTGGCGGACGTTGCGCACGACATCTGATCCACCAAAGCCCGCAGGGGCAATACCGACAAAAGGAGAAAAGCCATGTATACACCCGACGAACACCGCTATGAACACAGCGGCTTTTACCGCAGATGCGGCCGCAGCGGCCTCATGCTGCCCGCGATCTCTCTGGGCCTTTGGCACAATTTCGGAAACATCACGCCCTTCGGACAGCAGCAGAGCATACTGCGCACGGCGTTCGACTGCGGCATCACGCACTTCGACCTCGCGAACAATTACGGCCCGCCCTACGGCGAAGCCGAGCGCAATTTCGGCATCCACATGGATCGCGACTGGCACAGCCACAGGGACGAGCTCGTCATCTCGACAAAGGCCGGCTACGACATGTGGCCCGGCCCCTACGGGGATCACGGCAGCCGCAAGTACCTGATCGCGAGCCTCGACCAGTCCTTAAAGCGCATGCATCTGGACTACGTGGACATCTTCTACCACCACAGGCCCGACCCCGCCACGCCCATAGAGGAAACGATGGGCGCGCTGGATCAGATCGTAAGGAGCGGAAAAGCCCTGTACGTGGGCATCTCCAACTACTACGATCCCGTGCAGGCCGAGACCGCCATCCGCACGCTCAGGGCCATGGGCACGACGATGCTGATCCATCAGCCCAATTACTCGCTCTTCAACCGCTCCATCGAAAACGGCCTGGGCGAAGTGCTCGAAAGGGAGGGCGTGGGCTGCATCGCGTTCGCGCCGCTGGCAAGCGGGCTTCTGGCCGGCAGGTACTTAAACGGCATCCCCGCCGATTCCCGCGCCGCGCACGACGCCAGATACTTAAAGCCCGAATCCATCACCGAGGAAAAGGCCGCAAAGACGCGGCGCCTCAACGAGATCGCCCTGTCCCGCGGGCAGACGCTGGCCCAGATGTCGCTCAAATGGGTGCTGCGAAACGACGTGGTGACTTCCGCCCTCATCGGCGCCAGCCGCCCCGAGCAGATCACCGAAAACGTAAAAGCCGTCGACGGCAGCGATTTCACGAAGGAAGAGCTCGATCAAATCGACGAGATCCTGGCAAAGTAAAAAAACGCCGGGCCCGCACAGCCCGGCCAAACACAACCGTTCCGGAGCACGAATACCGTCTTCGCGCCCCGGAACGGCTTTATAAACCCCGAATCCGGCCGAAAGCGGAACGCCTGAAGAGAACAAAGACGCAAGGGAAGAATTCTTTAGCGACCTGATCGCCCATGACGTCAGTATGATCGGCGAATGAACCCGGATCGAAGATGACTTCTCGAAATACGAACCGTTCCCGGTCGAAGAACGGGAGTACACGGCCTAAGCAGACGCCGTCTGTCATAAAACTCACAAAACACTTGCAAGTACAGCCGTTTTGATTTATAATACAAATCATCAACGCAAAGGAGAAAAGAAATGAAGCTTTCCATGTCATCGGCCCCGGCCTTCAAAAAGACTCGCGCAATAAAGCTGACGGCGCTGGTTTTGCTGGCGACCCTGTGCGTCCTCTTGCTGTCTTCCTGCGGGGAGGAAGATTCAGACGGCTACTCGAGCCCAAAGGAAATTGCTTCAAACTATCAGGCCATTCTTCAAGGCAAAACGCAAAGCGGCCTCACTCCCGCAGAAGCGTATTGGAAAATGATCAGTCCGAAGATCAAGCAAAACGTCTATTTTAATAACTTCGAGGTCTTTGAAAAAGAGAACAAGAATTATCTGTGGGATCTGGAATTCGGGACATGGGTCAACGACATATCGTACGTCAATTATGAAACGACGGACAGCGGCGACGGTGTCGAGATCGGAAATCTCACGCTCCTGCTGTCGGATCCGACGCCCTCGAATTCAAGAAGCATGCGCTATGTGATCGAAGTGGTAAAGGTCGACGGCAGATGGTACCTCCGAAACGAAAAAGCGGTTCCCATCAATCCATGATCCCATAAATCCTGAAAGCGCTTTCCTCGGGAAGCAGCATCTGTCAAAGGAGAGAGTGTCATGTTATTCACTTATACCACAAAGCCGGGCACCCCGAGCAAGGTTTTGATCATTGTTTGCGTCGTGATCCTGCTGCTTTGCACGGGCGTGTTCTTTGTCACTAAATCGCTTGACCATGAGAAAGAAGAAAAAGCATTGAACGACGCGCAGAGCGTAGTCGATATGTACGAAAAGGTCGCCGAGACCATCGCCCTGCACAGCGATCCTTCTTCGGCAAACTCAGCGCAGACACAGCGTCAAATTGCAAGATGGGAGGAAAAATGGCCCGACTTTACCCGCTGCGTCGCAACCTATTCAGACGATCCCGAAGGTTTGCAGCGTCTGACAGAAAAAGCCAAGGCTGAAAGAGACGCGCGTCGGGAAGAGTATGCGGATAAAGCGGCCGCCTCCAGTAAGGTAAGTGACTTGGCGATCATTGTCGGCGTTTTCGACCTGATCGTGCTTCTTCTGGCCATTTACTACCGCAGCGGGTGGACCGTTCGCCATAAGAACTCCGATTCGTAGCGCTTTCCTGAAGGACGCCCGAAGGGCAAAATCAATCAAAAATCAATCATAATCGATCGGGCTCGTGTGAAGCATTTTTGTTTCCACAGCTTCAGGGGGCAAAGCGCTGATCCGGAGCTCAAGCTTTGTCTGATTCGTCTTCTCGTTCTTATTCTTCAGATATTCATCGAGCCGGTTCTCCTCGAACAGGGATCATAAATTTCTCGACGTTCCACAGATTGATCTCATCTGCAAGGCAGGATTCCTCATGCTCAATCATATGCAAACGGGATGTCATTTGCATACGGTATACATAATCATTTTCAAGGCAATATCGTTCTGCGTATGAATTCTTTTCAACATAAAATACAAGGTTTGCATTGCAACAGTCAAATGCGTTTTTATTGAATGCCGTAGTACAGCGAATCGTATACGAAAGAGGAACACTTGAATCATGAGGATCCACGATTATCGGGCAAAAGACAGCATCGAAAAGTTGGGCATGCCGATCGGAAAGAGCGTGCTTGCCCTGCTGCTCGCGCTTTTCATTATAGCAGCCTTCCTTTCTTTTACACCCTCGAAGGCGGAGGCCGCCGCGGAGGAATACGCGATCGTCGTTTCCGCGAAAGCCTCTCCCACGGAAATGTACGCAGCGGAAACACTCCGGGAGTATCTGAATATACTGAACGGCGGCGATTATGAGATCATCAGCGGCGATCAGCCGTTCAACGGGTTCAAATTCTGTATCGGCGCGACCTCTGTTTACGATACGTCCGGCGAGATCCGGGGCAAAGCCGCCGATTCGTATATTCTTGCGCCGTTCGGAGACGGTCTTGCCATCTTCGGCGCGGGCAGCCGCGGAACGCTCTACGGCGTCCATACGTTCCTTGAGGATTTTTGCGGTTTCAAATGCTACGCCTGGTATCCGGTGATGGTGATGACGTCCGACAAAATGGCGCTCCCCGAAGAAAAAATCGTATATGAGCCCTATTTCGAATACCGGAATACCGACTGGCGCAGCGGCTGGATGCCTTTGTATTCCGTCGCGCACAAGCTGAACGGCGAATTGCAGTCAGACGCCCCCGAACACGGCGGGAACATCCCGTATCTCGGCGATACCCGCTGCCATACGCTCTCGACCGTTTTCTGCTCTTCCGACAAATATTTTGAAAATCATCCGGAATACTTTTCGCTGCACGACGGCAAAAGAGTTCCCGGACAGCTTTGTCTGACCGACGACAGGGTTTATGAGATCGTCCTCGAAGAGGTATTCGATATTCTGAAGGCAGAGCACGACCCCGGGGCAGATCTGCAGATCATTTCCCTGTCTCAGGCCGACAATTTGGATTTTTGCGAATGTGAACGCTGCAAGACTCTGGACGACGCAAACGGTTCCCACGCCGGCTCTTTGCTTGCGTTCGTCAACCGCATCGCGGCGACCGTCAAAGAAAAGGGCTATCACAATGTGGCGTTCGACACACTGGCCTATACCTATACGCGCAAGGCGCCGTCTTCTGTAAAGCCGGAAGCCAACGTCATCGTAAGGCTCTGTACGTTCGAATGCTGCTTTTCGCACGCCCTGGACGACGCCGGCTGCCAAAGAAACAGGGAACTGATGGCGGATCTTGCGGAATGGTCCGAAATCTGCGACAGGATTTATATCTGGGATTATACGACCGATTTTGCTTACACGCTCGGGATCTTCCCCGATTTCAATACTTTGCAGAAAAATATGCAGTGCTTTCACAGATACGGGGTCAGGGGCGTCTATGAGGAGGGAAACTATTACGTCGATCGCTGCGATACCGAATTCGGGGAGCTCAGAACGTATCTGATCGCGGAGCTTCTGGAAGACCCTTACTGCGATTACGACGCAGAAATGCTCGAATTCTGCAACTATTACTACGGGAAAGGCGGGGCCTTCATCAAGGAAATCATCGACGAAATCACAGATGCCGTAAAAGGTCACGTGGGCATTTACAGCCGCATGGGCGATTGTTTTATGATCGACGATGAAAAAGCGGAAAAGGTCGACCGGCTGTGGGCCCTTGCCGAAAGCGCCGCAACCGGTTCGGACGACGCGCTTGCGGCAATACAGCGCAGCAAGCTTTCCTGGCGCTACGTCAAAGCAGTACTCAGATTAAGGGAATTCAGCGGAACGCTTGAAGAGAACAGAGACGCGAGGGAGGAATTCTTTAACGACCTGATCGCCCATGGCGTCAGGATGATCGACGAATGGACCTGGATCGAGGATGACTTCTCAAAATACGAACAGTTCCCTGTCGAAGAGTGGGAGTATGCCGCCCGAATTTTCTGACCGTTTTCAATTTGAGCAGTGGGTTGAACAGGCTTCCGAACCGGTGAATCTGCCGGGGCGCTGTGAAAACATTTCTGTAAGTATCGGTCTAACGTGCCAGAGCTCGAATAATCGTGATGTTCCGTTTCCCTTTCGTCATGGCCCCGGCTTTTAGTGCTCTTTCTTCTTGCTTACCATAATCAAGGCCTCCTATGATTTATTATTCTATCACAGAAGGCCTCGGTTTAACATATTCACAGACTTTTTTCACAGGCTCGCTTTGATAGGGCTTGGGGTGGATTTAGTCAGAAGCGCTGCTGAACACATTGTTTCGGTCGCGCCTGGCAAGCTCTGTTCCTGTTTTCCTTTGTCTTACTGCGCAGAATCATTGTGCAGCGGAGGCAATTCGTGTATATCGTAGGTTTCATAATAGATCTCGAAGGCTGTCTCCACATCCCCCGACAGCTCGATCAGCGCACCTGCCTGGAACATCGTTGACAGTGTGCCGCCGGGCGCACGCCACGCGGCATTGCCGACGATCTCAATATCGCTGTCACGGAGAATCGCTTCCGCGCCGAACAGCAGAACTCCGGTAGCAATGTGATAATCGCTGGTAATTACGGCGATCTGTTTCACCTGCGGATACAGCTTCGCCAGGATGTCAAAAGTATAGATCGCATTCTGTGCGGTGGTCAGGGAACGGTCCTCTGCGATCAGCCGGGAAGGATCCACACCGTGCGCCTCAAGCCATTCTGCCATCCGGCCGGCTTCTGTCGCAGACGGGTCGTCGGCAGCTGTGCCGCCGCCTGTGCATACAATGAGCGCGTTCGGATATTTCTCCGACGCGGCAAGCATTACTTTCAGGCGCTCTTCCAGTTCTTCACGAATCGTGCCATCCGGGTTCAGTTGAAAACCAAGCGCGATCAGACACAGCGAATCATCACCTGGCAGGTCGTCCTGAAGCGCGTCATAAACCGTAACGGGTGCTTCCCAAAGATCCATGATGCGCGTCCATTTTTCACCAATTGACGGTTCAAGTGAGACAAGGGCCGACAGTGCTTCCTCATCTTTTGTTCCGTTGGCTGCGTAGGACACCACGATCCGTTCGATCTGTGACTGGATCGGATCGGAAGTTCTTTCTTCAGCCGTGGCATGAAGGGTTATTGCAGCTGCCATACATATCACAAGGATCAACGCAATCAGCTTGGTTTTCATCTTCCGGCATTCCCCTCTTTCTCAGCGAAATAAGCCTGAATTCTTCTTTTCAGGAAACTGGCCGATTAAATTATACATGTTAATATGAATGACGTCAATATGAACTTTCCTTCGGCTCAAAACCGCGAATTGATAAAACGTGGATAAACCCATCCGGATATGCCTCGTGCTTTATTGCCTGTATTCCCACTCATTGCACCTCCCATGTCTGACAGAGTCGCTTATATTGTATCCGACTTCCTTAGACACGGTATCTCACTTCTTTGACTCCTTTGCGAGGTGTGATCTATTTTGCGCTTACGATGTACTTCGCCTTTGGCAGCCGTTGCCGTTTGAATCGTGGTATGATTGGTTCTTAGCAGATTTTCGGCTGAAAATAAAAAAGTCCTCATCCAATCGACTGATCTGAATGAGGACTTTCGCTCCTCAGGTAGGACTCGAACCTACAACCCTTCGGTTAACAGCCGAATGCTCTGCCATTGAGCTACTGAGGATTATGTACGCCTGAAGGATCGCTCCTTCAGGCTTTTGGTTCCCG
>JAEEGL013221640.1_pt1 | contig 10398 bp, 11 predicted proteins | sample 9134231 | NCBI WGS metagenome assembly JAEEGL01 (sample SAMN16246548, study PRJNA631951) | gut metagenome | biome: gut microbiome; feature: rumen; material: fiber-attached | host: Bos | place: Iran: Karaj | collected 2018-10
CCTATAACAACAAAGGTCACCATAATCGGAATGGAAGTTCGAAAAGATTCTATCACGGTTTTTCTATCAAATTTTTTCATCGTTTCATAATAGCAATTATTTGAGGAAGTTTCCAAGGTGGGGTGAGCAGAAAGGTGCTACAATCTCTAACGCTTTTTATGGTATAATATTATACATACACCGTACTACGATGCTAAGGATATTAATGAAAAAAATAGTAATAATTTTTGTATCGTTCGCAATTCTTCTAACCTCTTGTAAAAATAAAAAAATAACAGAAGAAGAGAACTGGAATGATTTTAATGAAACAATTGCTGAAATCCAAAATAAAAAAAATATTGAGAATGGAAAAAAACAACCCGTAGAAGAAAAAGAACACAAAGATTTTTATGGGATAGAAATTATCGATGGAAAAGAATCGATGATACAATATACAACTCAAGATATGTATTCTTCATATAATATTCCTAAAGAATATAATTTTAGTGATTTTTGGAATTATTATAAAAACAAACAGGTTGATGAATTTCTTGAGTACTATGAAAATATGGAAAATTCAGATATCAATCATAATTTTGGAATATATCATTTTGAAAACAAATTACAAATGCTTCTGCTTTCAAATCAGGAACTATCAGAAATAAAAAGTAAAACTATTAATCATAGAATAATAGTGCATGATAAATATACTGATGAAATTACAATATTAAACTCAAAAGAAATTATAACTAAAGAAGAAAATCCTGTGAAAATTCTTTATAAAATCGAAATGAAAAATGAAATCAAACAACTTGCAGATTCATATCATTATGTATTTGATGGTTCTGTTTCAGATATTGAAGAAGATGACGACGGTTATATAATAAAAATAAAAGATGCATCCATATTTGTAGATGGCAGTATATAAGATTGCTTTCCCCTTCTTTTATTTATACTGCCTTCTGGGTAGAATCAGAATCTCAGCCTTTTTGATTTCCAGCCATACCCCAGTTCTCAAGCGGCGGTTCGGAAATAATTATAAAGACATCTTCAGGTGCAATTGAGAGAGCCTCAACCAGCTTTGCGGTGATAATTTCAATTGCGGCCTTTTTCTGTTCCCTGGTTCTTCCGGGAAAGAGGGTGAGTTCAATAATCATAAAGTTATCGGACTTTTCGGCAGGAGCTTCAAAATCAGTTCGATCAAATTCAATTATGCGCTGAAACCTGTCCCAGTCAGAAATCCCAAGACTTTCAATAAGTCCCTGGTGAACACAATCAAAAACAGTCTTCTTATATTCAGCGCTTTTTCCTTTCAATAGATTAATTTTTACTAATGGCATTTTTTACATCCTTATTTTGCTTTTTGAATATATTATCATATTTGCAAAAAAAGTCGAGAAAATAAGTTTCACATGGTTTATAATCAAGATATGTTCAGCGAAAAAGAAGAAAAAGTTTATGAAATGCAAAAGTTTATACTGTCTCATCTTTATGAAAAACTAACACTCGATAGTCTTACTGTCCTAACAGATTTGTCTGAATGGCAGTGCTACCGGTATTTTAAAGAAGTCGCCGGAATTAGCATTGCAGATTATATCCGCCGTGCGAAGCTTGCAGACGCTGCACGTAAACTTAAGGAAGAACAAAAGAGAGTTATTGATGTTGCATTTGAAGCAGGGTATGACAGTCCAGATGGATTTCAGCGTGCTTTCTTTAATGAGTTTGGCTGTAATCCTGCAGAGTACGAAAAATCAGATATTCCGATTTTAAGTTATGTTCCTTATGATATAAAATATCGCAGTAAAGATTTATACCAGCCGGAAAGTGGCAGGCTCGATAAGATTCAGATTGATAACGGTAAGGCTTTTGATTTTGGAAAAACAGCTGAATATTACGGACGCTTCAGAGATATTTATCCGTCGACACTTTTTGAAAAATTATATTCTCTTGGCATCGGAAAAGACGGCACAAAATGGCTGGATCTTGGAACCGGAACAGGCGTCTTTCCGAGAAATCTATATCAGTATGGAGCAGATATAACTGCAACCGATATTTCAGAAGAGCAACTTGAAATTGCAAGAAATCTCTCGCTTGGAATGGATAATATTCATTATGAAAAAGTAGCGGCAGAAGAACTGAATTACCCGGAACATTCTTTTGATGCAATTACTGCATGTCAGTGCTTCTGGTATTTTAATCCTGATATTGTTGTTCCAAAAATCAAGTCGCTCATAAAAAAAGGTGGAGTCTTTCTTAAAGTTTATATTTCATATTTGAAGGAAGAGCCTGTGACACAGGACAGTAATGCACTGGTAAAGAAAATCAATCCGTCGTGGCATGGCGCGGCAAGTGCACTTGAAGATTTACGCCGTCACTATTTTGAAAATCCTCAGCTCGAAACTTTTATTACAGAAATACCATTTACCCGAGAAAGCTGGCATGGCCGAATGCTTGCCAGCCGGGGTGTAATGGCAAGCATGAACGAAGAGCAGCTGCTTCAGTTTGATAAAGAACACCGCTCTATGCTCGAAGAAAAATATCCTGAGAAGTTTGGAATCAAACATAAGATATTTTTGACCTGGTATAAATTCTGATTCTATTTATTTTTGATTCGCACGTAATAGTGTACGTCATCTTCCCTTACAATGTAGCCGCTATTTTTCATCGGGAAGCTACACAAAAATAATCTATAATTAGTTTATTAACTTCGGCAGCCTTTTCATGATTGATTCCATGTCCTGCATCATCCATGAAAATAACTTGCAGTGGATATTGTTTGAGTGCTTCTTCCAGTTGTGTTCCGCCCAGCATAATAAACGGATCTTTCTTTCCGACTATACAAAGCAGTTTATCTTTAAGCGAAAAGATTTCTTCTTCTGAGAAACCAATCACTTTATGATTCAACATTGCACTTCGTTTAAAGCCTGTCATGAGTTGTTTAAAATGTCTGAATACAATTTCGTTATTTGTAAAAGCTGAGTAATTACTTCCTGTCATCTTGCGGATAAGTTTCATTACATTTTTATCAGAAGGGAATAATGCTTCTGGAAGAAAGACTTTCATCATAGCTTTCATGGCTGCCATCTTACTGTTGCCTGTTGTTTTGACAGGAACACCAGCCATGCTTACAGCCTTAATCACACGCTCAGGATTTTTGATTGTATACATCTGGGTAAGATAAGCGCCGTTAGAAACGCCTGCCAGAAAAACTTTCTCCAATCCCAGTTTGCCCAGAAGCTCGCTTATCCAGATTTCATCATCAAATGATTTATCGTATCCATCGCCCGGAACACTCTTGCCAGGTCCACCGATAGTATCTATAGCAAAAACATGAAAATGCTGGCTGAGTTCTTTTGCATTATAAATCCACATAAGTGCGGCATCATCACCAACTCCGTGGAAAAGCACCAGAGGCGGCATATTTTGATTTCCTGTCTCAATTACATGAGTGGTACCATAACGACCAGAAATATCAAGCTCCTTTATGTCTGCTCCCCACAGTTTGAGAAGTGCATCATAACTTTCCTGAATCATCCTGCCTGCTTTTTCATTTTTATATACTGCTGTATTGCGCATAGTTTTACCTCTGTATTTCAAAGTATATTGTGGTTTTCTACAATAAAAAAGTGTTTTTGTCTGTTTTTTTGCAAACTCAATTATGATATGTTAGAATCATCAAGGAGATTTCATGACTCAGAACTCAAAGAAATATAATAAAACCCTTCTCGCCTGCTATCTCGGATTTATAACTCAGGCGATTACTGCTAATTTTACACCGCTTTTGTTTTTGATGTTTAATAAAACTTATGAAGTCTCGCTTGGAAAAATCGCGCTTATTCCGGCTGTGTTTTTTCTTACCCAGCTTGTTGTTGATATTATTTGTGCTCAGGTAGTAGATAAAATCGGATATAGAAAATGCATTATAACTTCTTGTTTGTGTTCTGCGGCGGGGCTTGTTCTTCTTGCTTTTTTGCCAGAGCTTTTTTCTGATCCTTTTGTTGGAATCATAATAAGTGTTGTTGTTTACGCTATTGGAAGCGGACTTGTTGAAGTACTTGGAAGTCCGATTGTAGAAGTGTGCCCTTTTGATCACAAAGAAGCAGTTATGAGTCTTTTGCATTCGTTTTACTGTTGGGGTTCTGTCGGTGTAATTGTAATTTCTACACTCTTCTTTAAATTCCTTGGTATTGGTAACTGGAAGATTCTTGCCTGCATCTGGGCAGTAATTCCACTTTACAATATTTATAATTTTGCAACTTGTCCGATTGAGCAGCCTAATGGCGGTGAAAAGGGAATGGGGCTTATTGCTTTGTTCAAGCTCCCGCTTTTCTGGGTGGCAATAATTCTTATGATTTGTGCAGGAGCTTCTGAACTTTCGATGGCACAGTGGGCTTCTGCATTTGCAGAGTCTGCACTCGGCCTTTCAAAAAATATCGGCGATCTTGCAGGCCCATGTCTGTTTGCAGTAGCGATGGGAACAGTGCGCGCAATCTTTGGAAAGTTCGGTCATAAACTGAACCTTATGCGCTTTATGATTTTTTCAGGAGCCCTGAGTGTTGTAAGTTATCTTCTGGCTTCGCTTTCTACAGTGCCGATGCTCGGACTTCTGGGCTGTATCTTATGCGGTTTTTCTGTTGCAATTATGTGGCCTGGAACAATCAGTATCTGTTCACCTAGAATCCCAAAAGGCGGTACCGCACTTTTTGCAATGCTCGCCATGTCAGGAGACTTAGGTGGTGCTGCAGGGCCTGCACTTGTGGGAAACATCTCTCAGATATTCGGTAACAATCTTAAAGTTGGATTGCTTGCTGGAGGCCTTTTTCCTGTTGTTTTGATTGTGATGATTTTGTTGATTCCTGTTATTACGAAAGCTAAATCACATTAAAATATAAAAAAAAATTAAGAAGGTAAATTTCCGATACTATGTTATAATTAAAGTAATGTGCAAAGAAAATATTTCAATTTTTGACTTAATGTCAAAATCGGAAAAAATTAATTTCGCATATCAGCCGATTTTTGAAATTGAAACAGGCAATATTTACGGCTATGAAGCACTTATGAGGCCGGCACCTTATACACCAATGGAAGTTATAGCGGAATATGCCCGTCATAATCGGCTAAATGAAATTGAAGAGTTTACAATTTATTATGGGGCTAAACACTTTTTAGAGAGTAATCTTACAGGAAAGCTTTTCTTAAATTCTTTTCCGTCGGCGTTCGTTTCTGATGAAATGCTTGAAAAAGTACATCAGCTTGTTCAACACAGATTAAAAGATCGCCTCGTAGTAGAGATGCTTGAATACACAGAGTTTGACAGCCATGCGCACTATAAAAAAACTACTCAGTTTAAAAGGTCGCAGACAGGCGAGTTTATAGCAATTGACGATTACGGTACAGGAAAAAATATTGATGAAGAATGTATCGATTTCTATAATCCTGATATTGTAAAAATTGATCGCAAGCTTATTACAAACATTCACAAAAATATCGCAAATCAAAAATCCTTAATTGATATTTGTAATTACCTGCAGAAAAAAAATATCATAATTTTGGCAGAAGGTGTTGAGACACAGGAAGAATACGACTACCTCAAAAATTATCCGATAAAACTTATGCAAGGATACTTTTTGGGTATGCCAAAAATTTATGACTAAAATATAAGTTTTCTACAGGATAAAAAATCAATTGTTTCCGCAGTATTCGTAGCCGGCTTCTTCTATGGCTGCTTTAATAGCTGCTTCATCTACAGTTTTAGAAGTTTCAATTGTTACTGTACCACTTTTATGTGAAGCTGATGCTGATGTAATTCCGTCGATTGCTTCGAGAGCTTTTTTTACGTGCATTTCACAGTGTTCACACATCATACCTTTTACATTGATTTTCATAGACTTGTTCTCCTCGAGTGTGGCTTCGTTTGAGACCACCTCTGTAATTATAAGATTTCCCTTTACGGGATTTTTCACTGATTTATCGCGACTTGTGTCGTATGGTTTTATGAAGTTTAATCGCAGGGCATTTGTTACTACGCAAAAGCTCGAAAGTCCCATTGCAGCTGCTCCGAACATTGGATTTAAACTCCATCCAAAAGCTGCCACATAACAGCCGGCAGCTAACGGAATTCCAATAACATTATAGAAGAAAGCCCAGAAGAGATTTTCATGAATATTATGTAGAGTTCTTCGTGAGATGCGGATTGCGGCAGAGACGTCGAGAAGGCTGTTCTTCATCAGAACGACATCTGCGGCGTCTATTGCAACATCAGTTCCGGCTCCAATTGCAATTCCAAGATCTGCTGCGGTGAGGGCAGGGGCGTCGTTGATGCCATCTCCAACCATCATAACCTTACCGTGCTTCATAAGGTTTCGAATTACTTCTTCTTTTCCGTCGGGTTTTACAGATGCGATTACTTCATCAACTCCGGCCTGTGCTCCAATAGTGCGGGCTGTAGTTTCGTTGTCGCCTGTGAGCATGACAACGTGTATGCCCATTTTCTTAAGCTGACTGATTGCGGCAGGCGAGTCTTCCTTGATTGTATCTGCAACGGCGATGATGCCGAGAAGTTTGTTTTCTTTTGCGAAAAGAACCGGCGTCTTACCTTGTGCAGAAAGTTCAGCAATTTTTTCTTTGAGAGGGGTGATGTCAGTGACAGCTGATTTTGAAATATATTCAGCGTTTCCTCCAAATACTGTTTCGCCGTTTATGAGGGCTTTGAGACCGTTTCCTGCAACAGTTTCGAAATCTGTGGTTTCTGATATGGCTGTCCCTTTCTGATTTGCATAAAGCGTGATTGCTTTTGAAATAGGGTGTTCGCTTTTTGCTTCGAGAGAGCTTGCTGCTGAAATCAGTTCTGCTTCGTTTACGCCATCAGCGGTAACAACATCAGTTACTTTCATAACGCCTGTTGTGATGGTTCCGGTTTTATCCAGAGCAATAATCTGAGTGCGGCCTGCCTGTTCGAGCGAGGCAGAAGTTTTAAACAGGATTCCAGACTTAGCACCGATTCCGTTTCCAACCATAATTGCAACAGGAGTTGCAAGACCAAGTGCACATGGACAGCTGATTACAAGCACTGAAACTGCGCGTGCAATAGCATAACCAAAACTCTGGCCTACAAGCAGCCAGACTACAAGAGTAACAAGGGCAATTCCAATAACAGCCGGAACAAACACTCCGGAAACCTTATCTGCAATTTTTGCAATTGGTGCTTTTGTTGCGGCGGCGTCGCTAACCATGCGGATGATTTCTGAAAGGGTAGTGTCTTCGCCGACTCTTGTTGCCCGGCATACCATGTAGCCTGATGTATTGATTGTAGCAGACGAAACTTTGTCACCGGTCTGTTTTTCAACCGGAATACTTTCGCCTGTAAGCGCTGATTCGTTTACGGCACTCTGGCCTTCAGTTACAATTCCGTCGACTGGAATTTTATCACCGGGGCGGACAACGAATAAGTCGCCAACTTTAACTTCTTCAACCGGTACGGTCTCTTCCTTGCCGTCTACAAGAAGTACTGCAGTTTCAGGGGCTAGATTCATCAGAGCCTTTAGCGCGTTTGTTGTCTTCCCCTTTGACTTTGCTTCGAGCATTTTTCCTACAGTAATCAAAGTGAGGATTGTAGCAGATGATTCAAAATAGAACTGATTCATGTAGTACATAATCTGATCTTTATCTGCCTGCATAACAGAACCAGTCATTGCAAAAAGAGCGAACACGCTGTAACCAAACGAGGCTGTTGTTCCAAGCGCAATCAGGGTATCCATATTCGGAGAGCGGTGAATCAATCCCTTAAATCCGCTTATAAAAAATTTCTGATTGATTACCATGATGAGGGCAGAAATTAAAAGTTCATAAAGTCCCATTGCAACATGGTTTCCATCCAGAAAAGAAGGAAGCGGCCAGTTCCACATCATGTGTCCCATTGAAACATACATCAGCGGAATCAAAAGAATTACAGACGCAATAAGGCGTTTTTTCATTTTGGGAGTTTCGATGTCTGTCAGGGAATCAGCCTGATTTTTGATAAGGGCTTTTTCTCCGTTTGCGTTTTTGCCAGAACCCTTAGCGCTGGCTCCATATCCTGCAGCTTCAACAGCCTGAATAATAGCTTCAGCAGAGGCATCACCTTCAACACCCATTGAATTAGTAAGTAGACTTACTGCACAGCTTTTTACTCCTGGTACAGCACTTACAGCTTTTTCAACGCGGGTCTGGCACGCCGCACAGCTCATTCCAGTTACATTAAACTGTTCCATAAGGCCCCCTTATTTCATGAGCTTCTGGAGGGTAGTTACGAGTTCATCAATAACTTCATCATTTCCAGAACGAATATTTTCTGCAACACAGGTTTTTACGTGATTTCCAAGTAATACTTTGTTGAAACTGTTGAGTGCACTTGTGATTGCAGAAACCTGCATAAGAATATCTGTACAGTAGGAACCGCTTTCGAGCATGCCTTCAACACCGCGAACCTGACCTTCAATACGTTTGAGACGATTCATTAAGTCCTTTTTTTCAGCATCATCGCGTTCTTTATGTTTACCAGAACAATATGGACATGTGCATTCTGGTTCTTCAGATATTTCTTCATGACAGCATTCGTTAGACATAAAACCTCCATGTAATACCCCTATGGGGTATCAATCGGTTGAGAGTATATACCTCTAGGGGGTATGTGTCAATAACGATAATTATGATATAGTATAATTACAAGGCTCAAAGCCAGGAGAAAAAAAGTTATGACAGAACAAACAATAAACAGAATCAGACAATTTGTAGCAGACAGAGACTGGGCGCAGTATCACAGTCCGGCTAATCTTGCAAAATCAATTTCGATAGAAGCAAACGAACTTCTTGAATGTTTTCAGTGGAGCGATACAGATTACAATCTTCAGCATGTAAAGGAAGAACTTGCTGATGTTCTTGTTTATTGCCGTGATATGCTTGATGCCCTAAATCTTGATGAAGACGAAATTATCAATATGAAGATGGATATGAATGAGAAAAAATATCCTGTTGAAAAAGCGAAAGGTAATAATAAAAAGTATACGGAGCTGTGAGAATGATTTTATCCTTGCAAGGCTGTATGGCCGTTGGAAAAACGACAGCTATCAAATATCTCCAGAAAAACGCGCCTTATATTAATATCAGTTTTGAAGACCATACAGATGCTATTGAAGAGGTAAAAAGGCGAGGACTGGATAAGAATAATTATCAGGATTATCTGGAAATACAAAAGTTATGGCTTCATAAAGAAGTTGTGCGATATCAAAAAGCAATAGAGTTTCCCTGCAGCATTATGGATTTCGGTGCAGAAGAAATTGAGTTTTATACGATAAACTATCCAAAGAGTATCGGTGCAGACTGGGAAGTTGAAAATGCCTTGAAGACCGAGCTTGATGAAGTTAGAAAATGCCTGCCGGACAGAATTCTTTTTCTGGATGCTTCAGATGAAGTTTTACGAAGCCATAAGCAGAATGATCCAACCAGATCGCGAAACTTCTTTGAACATCACTTGCAGCACATGATGCCACTAAAAAGAGCCTGGTTTATCGGCCGCGAAAACGTAGATGTCCTTCGCGTAGATGATTTGTCTGCAGAAGAAGTCGGCCAGAAAGTAAAAGAATGGTGTGACAATTTGATGAGACAAGATGAGGTAAAGAAATGAGCAGTATCAAAATTATTAGAGGTGACATTACAAAACTGAGCTGCGATGCAATTGTGAATGCAGCGAATTCCAGCCTGCTTGGTGGTGGCGGCGTTGACGGCGCAATTCACCGTGCTGCCGGTCCGGAACTGCTTGTTGAGTGTCGTACACTTCATGGCTGTAAAACCAGCGAGGCAAAAATCACAAAGGGATATAACCTTCCGTCCAGATTTGTGATTCATACCGTTGGCCCGATTTATTATGAACATAAACCTGATGAAGCAGAGAAGCTTTTGACTTCATGTTACGAAAACTCTTTAAATCTTGCGAAGGAGAGAGGACTGAAAACTATTGCCTTTCCTTTGATTTCTGCCGGGGTGTATGGTTATCCGCAGAGGGAAGCTATAAGGGTTGCGGTAGAGACTATGAAACTGCATCAGGATGAGTTTGAGGAGATTACGCTGGTGCTGTTTGGGGAGCGGGAGTTTGGGTTTGCGAGAGAGGATTATCCGGAGTTTCTGATAGGATAGGAGAAGGCAACTTCAGAATCGATTTAAATACGAAAAGTTCGCATTTTTAATTTTGATTCCAGTTTTATTTGTAATGACCATTGTTTTATTGGTTAGAAAACGGGATTGCATAAAGTCAAAATCACCATTTTTTGTTTCATTATTATTTGATTTTGTTATTGGCGTGTACTGTATAGCGATTTATGTGGCGCGGTTTTGATATGTACCAAATCTGTAAGAGTAAGTACATGATATAATGCATGTGTCCCA
>JAEEGL013336162.1_pt1 | contig 10398 bp, 6 predicted proteins | sample 9134231 | NCBI WGS metagenome assembly JAEEGL01 (sample SAMN16246548, study PRJNA631951) | gut metagenome | biome: gut microbiome; feature: rumen; material: fiber-attached | host: Bos | place: Iran: Karaj | collected 2018-10
ATTTGTATCTCCTGTTTCGTGTCATCCTCCGGCTTGACCGGAGGATCTTTTATATAAAAAAAAGCTCCCCTTACCGGAGAGCTTCTTTCTTATATTTTTGCTTTAGCCAAAATATATCATTCACTCCCGGTTATCTTATAACCTGTACGACGAGGACTGATACGACTTTGACCAAAGAGTTAAATTTCATACAATATATTTTCCAAATTTTTGAAGTTGTGTCAAGACAAGATTTATAATATAATAATTAAAAATGTCATTAAATTGTAATGAAATAAATCTTATTCTGAATGAATTAAACCTTGAAGGTGCATTTATTCAGGATATTATTCAACCCGGATATGATACTCTTGCTTTGTACACTTATAAGGAAGGCAGTGCAAAAACTGTACTCATTTGTACAGCTCAAAATTCCGTTCGGCTTAATGAGACTCGCAGAAAAATTACAAAAAATGAAAAACCACTGCGTTTTATGGAATTTCTCCGATCCAGAATTAAAGGCTGTCGCATAAATTCTGTTACACAACTTGGTTTCGAACGTGTAATAAAATTTGAATTAAGCAGAATTGTTTCGGAGAAACCTGGAAATTCCTCAAAAGACTATGTTCATATTTCTTTAATTAAAAAACCGGTACTTTCAAAAGAAGAAATAGAAGCACAGAATGGCCCCGAAGAATATGAAGAAAACTATATTCTTTATGTAAAATTATGGAATAATGCAGCTAATGTAATTCTTTGTGATGTTAATAGCATAATCCTTGAACCTATGTTCAGAAGACCTGAACGAAACGAAGTAAAGGATGAAAAGTTTCTGGTCGAAGTTCGGGCTCTGGAAGAAAGCGAAGTGCTTTTAAAGTATCCGGTTCGTGAATGGAATGAATATCCATCTTTTAACGCTTATATTGACTGGTGGTATTCTGAACATTCTGATACCCTCTCCCGTGAGGCTCTTTTAGAAAAAGCTGAAAAGTGGTACAACACAGCCCGTTCTAAAAAGGAATCTGCACTTCATAACCTGGAATCTAAACTGGAAAGTTTTAAGAATGCAGGTCAATTTAAACATCAGGGAGATCTGATATTAAGTTTTGGTCATTTAATAGACGGAACCTCCCGATACCTTGAATGTGAAGATTATGAATCTGGAAAAACGGTACGACTTTTGATAGACCCTAAAAAATCTGCACAGGAAAATGCACAGGACTATTATAAGCAATATAAAAAATCAATTTCCGGTACTGAAGAACTTGCCCGCGATATTGAAATAACAAAGAAACAACTTGAAAAACTTGATTCACTTTACGAAGAAATCAAAAACGAAAAGAATCCTGTAAAAATAGAACAGCTTTTACGCCGTGATACAACCCCTAAACAGCAGCAGAAAAAAACACACCCTGGGCTGGATTATACTGTTAACGGCTGGTACATTCTTGTTGGACGTGATGCAAACGAAAATGATGAACTTTTACGACATCATGTTCGTGGAGATGACTTATGGCTTCATGTCCGCGACTTTCCGGGTGGTTATGTATTTATAAAAGCAAGAAAAGGAAAAACTGTTCCCCTTGATATTCTGTTAGACGCTGCTAATCTTGCTGTATATTATTCTAAGGCACGCAATGCAGGAAAGACTGACCTGTATTACACACATGTAAAATATCTGAGAAGAGCCAAAAATGGCCCTAAAGGACTTGTACTTCCGACACAAGAAAAAAATCTATGTATCACTCCAGACAAGGCTAGACTTGCCATGCTTGATTCACTGCATCAAGAAGCTCAAATATGAAAATAAATTGTCCAAACCTGGCAAATAGAAATAGGAAATACCAGGGAAAAAGTCTTTCTGACTTTTCTTCTACAAAAGCTTTTATCCGTACATTATTTCAACCATATACATCAGCGTATGTACTGATGCTTATATTTGTTGTATTAAAAGATTTTTTTCTGCTTCAGCTTCATCAAAAATTTCATTTGTCTAAAAGACCAGTAATAAATGTTGATACGGAAATTGATAAAAAAATTCCTTTTTCTCCTGAGCATGTAAAAACTTATATTAGTTTTATTGATTATTTTATAAAGCCGGCCGATATGCTGGAAAAACGCATGGGATATAAATATGCAAGCCAGTACGTTTGTCTTTATCTGAAATTTCTTTCTACACTCTACAAGAATTCAGCTTCTATTTACCGTCATTGCATGACAACCACCACAAGACCTAAATATCTTAAGACACAACGATTCCGTGCCATTCATTTTTTTGACCCTCATCTGCTTTGCGTACCAAGTCTTCATGTAGCAATTTCTGCAGGTGTATATGCATGGTTCAGGCAGTTTTTTCAGCTTAACATTTTACCACAAGAAGATGCACAAATGTATCTTGCAGAAATTAAAGCACATGCAATTTCAATTGTAGAAAGCGTTCTATTCGTAAAGCAGCACAGCGTAAACTGCATTCCCCTTGCCCTTTATATGCTCACTTCTACAATGAATAAATCATTTTTTTCGATAGAAGATGCAATTGAGTTTATTGAATCTCTGTTCTTAAACTCAACAGAAATTTCTCCGGAAAATCGCAAAGAAATAATTGATTATTTTATTTACATGTACGACCGTGCTCTTCTAGAAAGTAAATATTCAGCAAACTGGCAAAGCTGTATTCTGCACTGGCTTTCAGATTTTGCAAAGAATACAGGTCAAAATATTAATCTTTGCACAGAATGATTTGAAAAAAAAGCTGTAATCTGATATTTTTATTCTATGAGCAGCGAAAAAGTTTTTACCTCTGATGTAAAAAATCAGGCTGCCCTTCTGGAAGAATTTTTTTCAAAGCATGAATATCTTTCTTCAGAAGAAAAGGCGGCTGTCACAAAGGCATGGTCTCTTTTAACAACTAAGGCCGGAAATACAACCCGAACCGGCGGAGAACCTTACTATCTTCATCCATTAAGAGTTGCAAATATTCTTGCAGAAAGTAAACTGGACAGCGAAACTCTTGTTGCTGCAATTCTTCATTCTATTAAAGATTTTGAATTATCTGAAGAAGAATTAAAAAACACTTTTGGTGAAAGCATCTGCAATATTATTATAACTGTAAATAAAATCCTCAATCTTCCCATTAATACAAAGACAATTCATCAGTCCGACGCAATCAGAAACATGCTTTTTGCCATGTGTGATGATGCAAGAATTATACTTATAACCCTTGCCGATCGCCTTGACCGGATCAGAAATATAAAGAATTTCTCGGCTGCTGACCAGCACACAATTGCTAAAACAATTATTGAAATCTGGGCTCCACTTGCAGACCGTCTTGGTATGCAGGCTGAAAAAAATGAATTTGAAGATTTGAGCTTAAAATATACAAATCCTGCAGTATTCCAGCAGATAAAAGCAATCGTAGCTCAGAAAAAGGACGAACGGGCAAACTATCTCGAAAAAGCAGTAAACAGTATTTATAAGTCCGCAGATAAGATGGGAATGAAAATTGAGATTCAAAGTCGTGCAAAACACTTTTATTCTATCTATCAGAAAATGCGTAAGCGTAATAAAGAGGCAGGGGAATTGTTTGATTTGCTTGCGCTGCGAATTTTGTGTAACACCTCTGCAGAATGTTACACTCTTGTTGGAATTGTACACGGACTCTGGAAACCTCTGGACGGACGTTTTAAGGATTACATTGCAATGCCAAAAAGCAACGGCTATCAGTCTCTGCATACAACTGTAATGTGCGAGGGTAAGCCTCTTGAGATTCAAATCCGAACTCATGAAATGCATAATATGGCGGAGCATGGTATTGCTTCTCACTGGTTGTATAAAAAAGGAAGCTCACGTGAACTGATTGAAGAAGACAGACTTGCAATCATAAATAAACTGCAAAAGTTTAAGGACAGTCTTACAGAGGGCAATAATTTTGAAACACTTAAAAATGAATTTCTTGGCGATGAGATTTATGTCTTTACTCCAAAGGGAGATGTAAAAAAACTTCCTATGGGAGCAACAGCTGTTGACTTTGCATATTCTATACATACAGCTATTGGTGAAAAAATAATTGCCGCAAAAGCAGATGGTAAGATTATTCCGCTTTCACGTCCGTTGCAGAATACACAGATTATTGAAGTTATTACAAATCCTCAGGCTCATCCTACAGAAGCCCAGCTTAAACTTGTAAAAACCACAAAGGCTCATCAGAAAATCCATTCATGGCTTATGGCTAATGATCCTACCTTCAGTGAAAGACTTGCTCTTAAAGCAGAAGAAAATGCTGCAGCGGCTGGAATTGAAGGTACAGTGGGAATGGCTGGCGGCGGGGCTATGCATTTTAGCCGCGTCAAAAAATCTCGTCCTAAAAAAGGTGCTAAAGAAGCAGCCGAAATACGTCCTCAAAAAAAATACGGAGTTCTTGTACAGGGAGAACGCAGGGTGCTATATAATCTGGCACAATGCTGCAAACCTGTATATCCGGATTTGATTGCAGGCTATGTAACCCGAACAAAAGGCGTATCAATTCATAGGGCAGACTGCCTCATCTACCAGCGAATTCCTCACAAAGAAGACCGCAGCGTAGATGTTGCATGGGATACAAAAGATTCAAAAGAATAGAAAATTATGAAAGATCCTCTGCCTTTGTAAAGAACAGACTGATTCCTTCATTCGGAAAACGTTCTTTTACAGCTTCTATGATTTTTTTAATTTTTTGAGCAGCTTCCAGTTCTACATAGGTAAAAAGTACAAAATTCATTTCTGGCCAGACTGTGTCACCACTTTTTTTTGTACGTATACCGCGGCCCTGAACTTCCGGAATCAGAGTATACTGAACAGATGGAATTTCTTGTTCGAGACGTTCAGTAATATCTTCCTGAACAGACTGATTTGAAATAATCTCGACTCTATAAAGCTCAGCCATATTATTATCTCCTAAATCTTAATTAAGTCGGCAAGCACAGCTTGCCTCTGAGGCATTTTTCGATGAACCTAAAACGACCCTGTCGGCTCGTTTTTTAACGGTTCTTCGATTTTCGCCTCATAACTAAACTATAAAGTACAGGAATTACAAGCAGGGTAACAAATGTACTTGAAATCAAGCCTCCAACTACTGCAATGGCAATTGGCCTTACCATTCCAGACTGTCCGTCTGTTGTAAAACACATTGGAAGCATACCAAGAATTGTTGTAAGTGTTGTCATCAATACCGGTCTGAAACGGCTCTTTCCGGACTCAAAGCATGCCTGTTTCAGTTCATATCCACGACCAACCAGAATATTAGTGTAGTCAACAAGAATAATACCATTATTAACTACAATACCTATCAGCATGATTACACCTACGGCTGTCATAAACGAAAGTGCTTCACCTATAATTTTATGAATCAAAATTACACCAATAATAATGAACGGCATTGTCGCAAGGTTAATGAGAGGAGCTTTAAATGATTCATAAGTAGCTGCCATTACCCCAAATACAAGCAGAATGGCCATAATTGCAATTCTTGCATAGAAACCATACTGGCTCATTGTATCTTTCCAGGCACCTTTATAATTAAGGACAACAGAATCCGGGATGATTACATTTTCCTGAATTGCCGCCTTAATTTCTTCTTCAATGACATTGTCATTTTCTTCTGTAAGATTACTTGCTCGTACATGAATTATTCGCTTCTGGCTTTCACGGCGTATAGAAACCGGGCCCAAACCTTTTTTGATTGAAGCAAAGTTTGCAACGCTTACCATGCCTCCGTTGCCCCGAACGTAAATTGATTCAAGATCATTTATGGTTTTACGGTCTTCTGGTCTATACGCTACTACGACACTATAATCTTTACCATTACTCTTGTATGTACAGGCTGTTGAACCATTTATCGCATAGTTGATTTCGCGGGCGACTGTTGCAATGTCTACGCCCATGCTGTAGGCGCGTTCGCGGTCTATTACAATTTCTACCTGCGGCAAACCTTTATCCATACTTACAGAAGGCTCACTGATTTTTTTATTTGCAGAAATTACCTCACGTATTTCTTCTGCTGTATCAAGTGCTGCATCCAGATCATCAGAAAGAAGAACAATATCAACACTGCTTCCCATCCATTGCCCGCGGAATCCTTCACTGAATGAAAGTCGGGCATTTGGAAATTCTGAAAAATGCCTGCGCAGCTTATTTTTCATTTCATCTGCCGAATCAATTTGTTTAGCAGTTTCCGGCAGCGCAATTGTAATAGAACCACGGTTTGTGTTGCGGCCACCAATAGATGTAGTAACAGTTTTATAGCCCTTACACTCTTCCTTTACATAAGCTTCAAGAGCAAGCACAACTTCCTTTGTTTCTTCAAAAGGAGTAGCTGTGGCCATATTTATGTTCAATTGAACCTGATCATCACGTCCGGCCGGAATCTGATTAATCTGCATTGTCGGAATAAAGGCAAAGGAAATTACAAGAATACAGATAGCAGCTGTAATTGTTATAAGACGATTATCCAATGCCTTTTTCAAAATTTTCGCATAAATACGTGTAAAGAACTGAATTACGCCTTCAAAAAATCCATAAAGCATTTTCAAAACAGGATTTGTTACAGGCTTTTCTTTTCGATTGGAAAGAGGAAGGAATTTTCCAGCCAAAACCGGTACAAGGAAAATTGCAACAAGAAGTGATGAAACAAGAGCAATTACAATTGTAAAAATTGCAGCTTTAAACATCTGCCCCATAAAGCCCAAATCTTTAATAAAGAAGATAAAAGGAATGAATACGCAGATTGTCGTAAGATTTCCAGAAATTACAGACATCAGCATTTCCTGAGATCCTAGTACAGCTGATGTTCGCGGCTTGGCCCCACGCTGTCTGTATGCATAGATATTATCTATCATAACGATAGATGCATCTACAATCATACCAACACCAAGAATCAAACCTGTCAAAGTCATCATATTAAGGGTAAGACCAAACATGCTCATTGCAAAAAGCGTAATGATGATAGAGAGTGGAATAGAAATTGAAATGATGATTGTAGACTTAAAGTTTTGTAAAAAGATAAATAGAATAACTACAGCAAGAATCAGGCCCTGCCATGCAGAAGTAATAAGTGTGTTTATTGTTTCACGAATAGCATCCGTAGAATCTTGAATGATTTGCAGAGTTACGTCAGGAGGAAGATTATTCTCTGCCTGTTCAATCTTTTTGTAAACATTATTTGCAACCGTAACAGAGTTTGCATCCGACTGTTTTGTAACGCTTATATAAACACCCTTTTCCCCATTAATAAAAGATTCTTGTGTCGTATCTCCATAACCAATTGAAGCTTCGCCTATGTCCCTAAGACGAATGCTATAACCATTTATTGTTGAAATTACAGTATCATTAATTTCGTCAAGGCTGGTATATTCACCAGTTGTTCGTACAATATAATTTTTATGCCCTTCCTGAACCTTTCCACCACCAAGTTCAAGATTCTGTCTTGAAAGAGCACTTGTAACGGTAGGTACTGTAAAACCATATGCTGCCATACGGTTTTGATCCAGCTTTACATTTACCTGTGCCGCACGACCTCCGTAAACTTCTGCTTCACCAACACCATCAGCCTGTTCCAGAATACTAACAACGTTAGTTTCAGCAATTGATTTCAGGTCATCTACAGAACGGTTACCGCGAATAAGGATTCGCATAATCTCACCGTTATCTCCAGAAAAACGAAAAATCGTAGGAGTTCCAGCATTATCTGGCAGCGCGCGTTTTACTCTGTCCAGCTTATCACGAATATCATTCATCGCAGCTGTAAGGTCTGTCCCATATTCGAATTCAAGAGAAACATTTGAAGATCCCTCATTCGAAGTTGAAGTAAGGTTTTTAAGACCATTTACACTCATAACGGCACTTTCTATAAGCTTAGTTATTGATTTCTCAACAGATTCAGGGTCAGCATTCGGATAAGATGTATTGATAGAAAGTGACGGATTTTCCATTTCCGGCATAAGAGCTGTAGCAACATTACTCAATGTAAATATTCCTACCATACCTAAAAGAGCAAATACTATGAGAATAAGAACCGGATGTTCAAGCGTTTTTCGACTAAGGCTCATTTTTTATCTCCCGCAGGAGCAGGAGGAGCTGCTTCTACAAACTCAACATTACCACTGATATCTCTAACCTTTGCTCCCTCATAAAGAGAAAGCATACCTTCAAGTACAATTACATCTCCATCAGAAATTCCTTCCGTTACCTGATAGAAACCGTCTATATTTTTTCCACGTGTTATCTTTCTTTTTGTTACAGTACTATCATCTTTTACAATATACAGATAATACTCATCACTATTTTCAACAAAGGCATCCTGCTGAATAACCGGGTATCCGCCATAATCAACGGTAAAAAGTTTTACACGTGCAAACATTCCGGCATTAACCTTTGCATAATTCTTATCAAAAGTCAGAATAATCTCTTTTGTACGGGTTGCAGGATCTACAACTGGAGATATCCGGCTTACCGAAGCCATAAACTTTTCATCTCCATATGCCTGCAGTGTAATTTCTGCCTTCTGCCCTATAGCAAGTTCAGCAACATAACGTTCAGGAACTCTTGCAGTAATCTGAAGGTTTCCTATATCTCCTATTTTTGTAATTACAGAAGACATACTTACCTTCTGCCCTATTTTTACAGGTGAAGTAATTATACTTCCATCAATTGGTGCAGTTACCGGGCTTTTGGCATAATAACTTCCAGGTTCAGAAGGATCAATATAAGCTATAATATCACCAGCTTTTACGGAAGAACCAAGTGATACTTTCATCTCTACAACTTTTCCACTGTTTGATGGAAAAACATCTATAGATTTCTGAGTTTCAATTTCACCATTTGTATAGACAAAATCTGTGATTGTCTGATTTCTCGCAATTACAGTACGAACAGCAGTTGCAGTCTGAGGTCCTCGGCCAAAACCACCTCCAAAACCTCCAGGAGCCTGATTTTTTTTCTTTGCAGAATTATTAATCAAAAATACTGCTCCAGCAGTAATTGCAATAAGGATTGCCAGAATAATTACAGTAGTTGTCGTTTTTTTGTTCATACTAACCTCTTATTTATTTTCTCCAAGAGAACCAAATGGAATCCCCAGTGTATTTTCCAAATCAAGTACAGCGCAAATAAGATTATATAGCTGCGACTCTCTGTCTGTTTTTGCTTTTAGCAAGGAGTCTGCTGAATTCTGCAGGGTAAGCAAATCTCGTGACCCGTGGCTATAGGCTGTCAAAGTCATATCATAAGCCTTCTGGGCAATTTCTACATTACGGTTCAAAAGCTCCATCTGACTCTGCTTTTGTTTGATGTTTTTTATACTGTTCTGTAGATTGAGTTCTGCCGTTGTTTTTTCGTTTTCCAGCTGAAGTTCAAGATCTTTTAGTGCTGCCTTTTGATTTGCAATGCTCTGAGAACCGTTTGACCATGGAATGTAGCCGTCGAGTGGAATAGATAGTCCTAAAGAAATTGAATTACCAGTTGTAGAGAGAGAATCAAAATCTTTAGTAAAATTATTACCCCTCTTACCATAAGAATAACTTGCAGAAAGTGTTGGTCCGTAAGCCGAAAACCTGCTTGCCAGAAGAGAGTTTTTCTGCTGTTCTATACTTACTTTTATTTTTTTGATGGAAGGAAGCTCTTCAACAGAGTTATCTATGGAAAAAGAAGCCGGAGGAATGGCATCAGTCAGGGAGCCGGAAAGCTCAATTTCTTCATTCTGAGGAATTCCCATAATCTGCTTAAAAGATGCAATATTGTTCTGATATGCTATTTTAGCAGATTCGATAGAAGGCCTCTGACTTTCGTAACTATACTGAGATTGTAAAAGGTCAAGCTCAGAAAGCTGTCCCCGGTTATATTTGTCGCGGTTGTTTTCATAACGCAGTCGGGCAGTTTCCATATTTCTTTTTTGCAGATTCATACTTTCTTTTGCATAAAGAAGACTGTAAAAAAGCTTCCTGATACTCAACTCTATCTGACGAACTGCATCTTCATACGAAGTTTTTCCGCTTTCAAACTTAAGTTTTGCGTCTTTGATTGAAGTATAAAGCGAAGGTGTAATTCTTAAACTGATACTTGCGGATATATTATAAGTATAATCTGAAGGTGTCGGGTTCTTGTCTATAGGCGGTGTTCTTTCAAGAGGAAAATCAAATCCACCGCTTACACTGGCAGAAGGAATAAGGCCGTTCCAGGAATTATTATTGCGACGTTCAAGTGTATCTAAATTTATTTTTTGTCTTTTAAGTGAAATATTATTATCAGCAGCCAGAATGACTGCCTCATCAATCGTTATAACTCTGACTTGTTTTGTATTTTCCTGCGCATGCAAAATAAAAACGCAGGCGGCTGCAAACATTATTGTAATAAAGCGTTTCATATTTATTCCTACTATATTATTATACA
>JAEEGL014323193.1_pt1 | contig 10398 bp, 6 predicted proteins | sample 9134231 | NCBI WGS metagenome assembly JAEEGL01 (sample SAMN16246548, study PRJNA631951) | gut metagenome | biome: gut microbiome; feature: rumen; material: fiber-attached | host: Bos | place: Iran: Karaj | collected 2018-10
TACTATGAGCTTTCCGAAGCAAGAAAGCACCGTATCAGCGCTTACAAAGAAGGCCTGGAAGAAGAGGCAGAATGATATTACGGCTGACATATTCAGCGAAGAACAAAAAGAAAAACAGATTTTATAAGGCAACAAGGTGCAGGAAAGAACGCTGCACCTTGTTTTTTCTGTTGCGTTTGGATGGGCTGCCGCCCATACCCGAATTGTGTTTTTCTTTTTTCGGCGTTTTTTCGCCCTCGGCGTACCTGTGTACAGCCTTCGGTCGAAGAAAACGCCGTCTTCATCCGAATACGCCAGCCTCAGCAGCTTTTCGCTGATAACGAACAGCGAAGAACAAAAAGAAAAACAATTCAGAATAGAGAAGAAGGTGCAGTAAGAACGCTGTGCCTTTTCTTTTTCGCTTTTTTTTGGATGGGCTTCGCCCATACCCGAATTGTGTTTTTCTGATCTTCATCTGAATCTGCCGGCCTGACATTCGCGGCAGCTGCCGATGAATTCCGGTTTCCCTTGCTTTTTCCCCGAAAATTCTGTATAATGGTGAAAACTGCCAAAGGAGGACGCTTCATGAAAAGTGTGTTACAAAAGATCACAGCCTTTTTTCTGTCGATCTTTGCGGGCTTTTTCGGTCTGTTCGGCGTTGAACTGCCGGAGATCTATCCGGAAAACGAGCCGCCGCAGGTCCAGGAGGAGGTCGAAGAGCAGGGCGAATGGCTGCTGCAGGGCGTTCCTTCGTTCGACGCGGGCTATTATTCCTCGGCGCTCTATAACGCCGGCACGGGCCTGTTTGACGACACCGCCGACCGCACCCCGGAGACCGATTTTGAAGAGGGCGATCTGAGCCAGAGCGCGACTTCGGCGGGGGCGTTGATGCAGCTTGTGCGCAAAACAACGCTTGCCGACGCTGTCAGCTACGGCGAAAAGCTGAAAAGCCTCGGCTATACCCAGACGTATTCCCACCAGATCGAGAACAATTTCTATTACGCCTTTGAGACCGCCGGCAGCAGCGTCTATTACTATTTCAACGGAAACAGCGGCGAGACGCGGGTCCTTGACGACCACGGCAGCACCGCTTCGCTGCAGACGTTCAGCAGCGTCACCGATCTTCCGCCCGAAGAACCTGTGACAGAACCGCCGACTGAACCTTCGGACGAGCCGACAGGGGAGCCGACGGGAGAAACGCCCGAAACGCCTGCCGCAGAACCGCAGCGGCCCACGGTCTATCAGTTCAGCTACCCCTATCTCGACGCCGAGCATGTCGGCAAAGACAATTACAGCAGCAACGGCATGCTCTATGCCGTGGCCCTCACCGACGGCCGGCTGATCGTCATCGACGGCGGCAGCCGCTGGCAGGCGAGCGAGCAGAACGTTACGGAGTTTTTCGGCTTTCTTCACACGATCAGCGGCACGCCCGAAGAAGAACCGCTGCACATCGCTTTGTGGTACTGCACCCACAGCCACGGCGACCACACCGCCTTTTTCTATAAGCTGCTGCGCCGCTATTCCGACCGGATCGATCTGCAGCGCGCCATGTTCAATTTCCCGGCGGACAGCGTGATGGTCAAAAACGCCTATGCAACGCGCATCCGCAGCATCCTTGCCACCCGCTATCCCTCGCTGCAGTATCTCAAGACCCACAGCGGCATGTCGTTCCGGCTGCAGGACGCCTTCTGCGAGGTGCTCTATACCCACGAGGACTACGTGAACATCAAGGACGCGACGATCCCGGCGGACAATTTGAACGAGGGCTGCAGCGTTTTGAAAATGACGATCGGGAACACCGTGTTCCTCTTTCCCGGCGACGCGCTCGAGCAAACGCAGGCGCTCCTTTTGAAAAACTTTTCCGCGGCAACGCTCCACGCCGACGTTCTGCAGGCTTCGCACCATCTGAAAGCGAACCTTGCCGAGCTTTACGCTGCGGTCGCGCCAGTCTATGTGATGTGTCCGGCGTCGCGCCTGCGCGCAGTTTCCACGCCCTATGAGGCCTATCTCACGCTGCGGCAGACCGTCCCCGACGAAAACATTTTCTTTGCGGGCAACGGCGTGTCCTATGGTTTCACACCGCAGGCGGACGGCACAATCGCTCTTTGCGGGATCGAGACCAACTGCGGCGCCTATGACGGCTCAACGCTGCACTGAAAAAATTTTTTGAAAAAAACGCGGCCTTTTAGGTTGTCTTTAGGTTGACAGCGTATGATGAAGTCACAGAAAGGGAACAGCAAACCCTTTCGGTGAACTCCAATCTCCTCTCTGCAAGAAAATAGTTCTCTCCGATTTTCTTGTGTGTTTTCATTTTCTTTTCCTCTCCGTCAACCGCTCCCTGAAAAGGGGGCGGTTGGCCGTTATATCGGAAGTGGCGACACATGCAGCGAAGAACAAAAAGAAAAACGATTCAGAAAAAAGACAAGGTGCAGGAAAGAACACTGCACCTTGTTGCTTTGTTGCTTTTGGATGGGCTGCGCCCATACCCGATTTTTTGTTTTTCTTTTTTCGACGTTTTTTCGCCCTCGGCGTACCTGTGTACAGCCTTCGGCCGAAGAAAACGCCGTCTTCATCTGCATCTGCCAGCCCCGGCGGCGTTTCATGACCGACTAACAATCGTCAACAAAATAGAACAAGGTGCTGGAAAGAACGCTGCACCTTGTTGTTTGTTTTGCTTGGGTTAGATTCGGCGGCGCTGTCGGCTCAAAAAGCCCATGTGCCTTTGCGGAAAATGGGAACGGTTTTGCCGTCGCGGGTGACGGCGTCGATCTCCAGCCCCTCATAGCCGATCATGAAGTCCTGATGGATCATCGAATCGTTGACGCCGAGTTCACGGCATTCCTCAAGGGTCTTGTTCTCAAAGTCCCTGATCGTGTCGGCAAAGCCCATGCCCAGCGCCAGATGGCACGCGGCGTTCTCATCGAACAGGGTGTTGTAAAACAGCAGCCCGGACTCGGAGATCGGTGAATTCACTGGCACCAGCGCACACTCGCCCAAATAGGCGGCGCCCTCGTCCATGGCGATCATCTGCTCGAGCAGCGCCTGATTCTTTTCGGCTTTGACCTCGACGGCTTTGCCGTTTTCAAAGCGGACAGAAAAGTTTTCGATCAGCTCGCCCTGATAGGAGAGCGGCTTTGTGGCATAGACGACGCCTTCTGCCTTGCCGCGCATGGGGGAGATGAAGCATTCCTCGGTCGGAATGTTGGGGTTGAAAAACACGCCCTGCAGACTGGTGTCGCCGCCGCCCTTGAATTCGGCTTCGGGAATCATGCCCACGGTGAGGTCGGTGCCGTTGTCGCCCCTGTAGTGCAGTTCGGCGATGCCCAGCGCGTTCAGATAGGCGCAGCGGTCGTGCAGATCCCCGTTGTGCACTGCCCACGCAGCTTCGGGATCGTCGGTGACGCGCGAGGTGAAAAGGATCGCCTCCCACAGCTTTTCGATGGCTCTGCCCTTTGACAGCCCGGGAAAGAGCTTCTTCGCCCATGCGGCGCCGGGCACCGCAGCGATGCACCATTGGTATTTGTTCTCCATCTGATCGCGGTAGGGCTTGATGATGGGAAAGCGCTTTTGGTTGGCTTTGGCGATCTTCGTTTGATTGATGCCCCTGAGCCCGTCGGGATCTTCAGACATCAGATAGATGCGGCAGGGCAGCGTGTCAACATAGTGCTGCAAACGCGCCTGTTCCCACTCGGTGACCTGCGCCATCGTCGTAACGCTCTGGTGACGGACGTGCAGCTTTTCCAGCGGCTGATAGTCAAATTCGACGCGCACTTTTTTGGCACCGGCCTTGTAGCACTCGTCCACCAGCAATTCTATGAACTTCGGCTGATCCAGATCGCAGTTGATGATGACCTCCTGACCCTTCTGGATGTTGACGCCGGTGCGTGCGATCAGGCGGGCGTACTTGCGTAAAACGGTTTGTTTCATGTCGGTCTCTCCTTGTATATCATTCTCTGTCGGCAGCATACGATCGATATCGTTCTGCAGTGATATTCAGCCTGTCCATTCTAACACAATCGAGCCTCAAATGCAAGACAATGGGGGATAATAAGAAAGGTGCAGGAAACAACCTGCACCATTTTCCTTTTTCGTTCTAACTGCTAACAGCCGACTCACACCATTCTCACCCGAATGACGCCTTCGATCTCCTTGACCTTTTCAATCGTTGTTTCGTCGGGCACGTCGGCAAGGTCGAGCAGGGTATAGGCGTAATCGCCTTTGGAACGGTTCGTCTGGCTTTCAATGTTGTTGCCGTGGAAGGCGGCGTTGATGTTGGACAGCATGCCGGTGATGTTGCGGTGCAAAACGCAAATGCGCGCGCGGCCGCTCTTGGGCATGGACACGTCGGGGAAGTTGACGGAATGCTTGATGTTGCCGTTGCGCAAATAATCGCGCAGCTCCTTGGCGGCCATGACCGCACAGTTCTCTTCGCTTTCCGGGGTGGAGGCGCCGAGGTGGGGGATCGCGATCACGTTTTCCACGTCAAGCATCTCGTCGTCGGGGAAGTCGACCACATAGGCGGCGACCTTTCCGCTGGCGAGCGCGGCCTTCATGTCGTCGTTGTGCACAAGTCCGCCGCGGGCAAAGTTCATGATGCGCACGCTGTCTTTCATCAGAGCCAGCGTTTCGGCGTTGATCATGTTTCTTGTGCCGTCGGTCAGCGGCAGATGCAGCGTGATGTAATCGCACTGGGCATAGATCTGGTTGATCTTGCTGACGTTGTGCACTGTCGGCGAAAGACGCCACGCAGCGTCCACGGAAAGGAAGGGGTCATAGCCATAGACTTCCATGCCGAGCTTTTCCGCGGCGTTGGCAACGAGCGCACCGATGGCGCCAAGGCCGATCACGCCGAGCTTTTTGCCTTTGATCTCAATGCCGGCAAAGGCGCTCTTGCCTTTTTCAACAAGCTTGCCCACCTGGTCGCCTTCGCCCTTGAGGGTTTTGGCCCATTCGATGGCGGGAATGACCTTGCGCGAAGAGATCAGAAGGCCGGCGAGCACCAGCTCCTTGACGGCGTTGGCGTTTGCGCCCGGGGTGTTGAAGACCACGATGCCGCGTTCACTGCAGACGTCCAGCGGAATGTTGTTGACGCCGGCGCCTGCGCGCGCAACGGCAAGCAGGTTTTCCGGCAGCGCCATGTCGTGCATGGAGGCCGAGCGCACGATCACGCCGTGGGGGTTCTTGATGTCGTTGGCGATGTTGAAATTCTCCGGCTCCAGCCGTTCCAGACCGAGGGGAGAGATCTTGTTGAGGGTCAGAATATCAAACATGGGGTTACCTCTTTATTTCAGATTTGCTTTTTCAAAGGCTTTCATGAAGGCCACGAGCTTTTCCACGCCTTCCACGGGCATGGCGTTGTAACAGGAAGCGCGCATGCCGCCCACGGTGCGGTGACCCTTGAGGTTCACAAAGCCCGCTTCGGTGGCTTCCTTCACGAATTTTGCGTCAAGGTCGGCGCCGCCCGTGACAAAGGGGATGTTCATGAGCGAACGGTCTTCGGGAACGACGGTGCCGCGGAAGAGCTTGGAGTTGTCAAGAAAATCATAAAGCATGGCGGCTTTCTTTTCGTTGATCTTCTTCATGTTTTCAAGGCCGCCGATCTCGTTCTTGATCCATTCCAGCACGAGCTTGCAGATGTAGATCGTGTAGCAGGGCGGGGTGTTGAACATGGAACCGTTGTCGGCGTGGGTCTGATAGTTGAACATCGTCGGGGTGATGTCCTGGGCGTTGCCGATGAGGTCTTCGCGAATGATGACAACGGTCAGGCCCGCGGGCGCCATGTTCTTTTGGGCGCCGGCATAGAGCAGACCGAACTTGCTCACGTCGATCGGTTCGGAAAGTGCGCACGAGGAGATGTCGGCCACCAAAGGCACGCTGCCGGTCTCGGGCAGGGTGTGATATTTCGTGCCGTAGATCGTGTTGTTCATGCAGATGTGGAAATAATCCGCGTCGGGCGTGAACGTTGCCGGGTCAAGCTTCGGGATATAGGAGAAGGTCTTGTCGGCAGAGGAGGCGACTACATGGGCTTCGCCGTAGCGTGCGCCTTCCTTATAGGCTTTGTTCGCCCACTGACCGGTGATGACATAGTCGGCCTTGTGGTTTTTGTTCATCAGGTTCAGCGGCACCATCGCAAACTGCGAGGACGCGCCGCCCTGCAAAAAGAGGACCTTGTAATTGTCGGGGATGTTCATCACTTCGCGCAGCAGCGATTCCGCCTCTTTGATGATCGCGTCATACGTCTTGGAGCGGTGAGACATCTCCATCACGGACTGGCCGCTGCCCTTGTAATCGAGCATTTCGGCCGCCGCCGTTTTGAGCACCTGCTCGGGCAGCATGGACGGACCGGCGGAAAAATTGTAAACTCTTGCCATAGAATAACCTCCCAACGGCCGCGTTGCAGCCGAATAAACTGTTTTATTTACAGACTTTGACTATTTTACTCTGATAAAACTGAAAAGTCAATCATTGTTTTTGACGAATTGCATAAGAAATTGGGGATAAATTTTATGCAAGAAACCGCGAAGAAACTTTCAAAAAATCTTCACATTTATTTTATCTACGTTTTAGGTTCCCCCGCTATACTGTAGGCGTGCAGTGAGGGCGAGCGGTGTTTTTTCCGATTTTTTCTCCGCCCGGCAACAAACCTCATTGCACTCCCTCTCCTTTCAAATATGAACAGGCGCCTCGGTTTCCGGGGCGCTTGTTCATTATATTCCCGAATGTTCAGAAAAATGTTCAGAATCCATATCGCAATATCACAAAGTCGACTTCCGTTTCCAGCGTTTGCAGCCGGTCGAGCTTTGCAAGGTCTGTTTTCGACGTGCGGTAGGCATAGGGCGTCATGGAAAACAGTGCGCGGATGTCTTCGCCGCTTTGAAGAAAAACGGTCTCTTTCACGCGGGTGCGTTCCAAAAGGCGCAAAACGCCGCCGTCGGGCGCTTGCTCGTCGTTGCGGTATGGCGTGTCATAGACCGCTTTTTTTAGCGAAAACAGATGGTCGCGGCCGGGAATGACCGAAAGCAGCGCGCCGTCTTTTTTCAGCACGCGGGCAAACTCCGGCGCATGGAACGGGGCGAACAGATGCAGCGCAAGATCGACCGAAGCGTCCGGCAGGGGGATCGCAGAAAGGTTCGCCACAAAAAACAGCGCGTTCGGGATCTTTCGCTTTGCCGCAAGGCGCACCATCTCTTTGGAAAGGTCGAAACCCAGCAGTCGGCAGGGCTTTGCCAAAGCAACAGCCTGCGCGTAATATCCTTCGCCGCAGCAGATGTCCAGAACGCTTGGGTCGTTGCCGGTCAGTTCCTGCGTCTTGTGCGCGATCTCTTTCGCCAGCGAAGCAAAACAGCCGCTTTCCAAAAAAGCGCGGCGGGCGCGTGCCATGGCGCGGTTGTCGCCGGTCAGGTCGCCGCTTTTGTGCTGCGCGGTCAAAAGGTTGACATAGCCCTCTTTGGCAATGTCAAAGCTGTGCTTCTGTGCGCACTGCAGCGCGCCGCCGTTTGTTTTCAGCGGTTTTTTGCAGACCGGACAGACCGGAAAAAACTGTGCGTTCAACTTTTCGTCTCCTTTTTCTTGCAATCTTCGACGTTTTATGTTAGTATATCGAAAAAGGACCGCCGCGTCAAGGAGGGATCGCCGTGGCAAAGGAAAAAGCACAAAAAACCAACGCCATGCGCATCCTCGACCGTGCCGGCGTGCCCTACCGCGTCAACTATTACGAATGCGACGAGTTCATTGACGGCGTCCACATTGCCGATCTGCTCTCGCAGCCCTATGACCGCACGTTCAAGACCCTTGTGGCGTCGGGCAAAAGCGGCGCATATTATGTGTTTGTGATCCCTGTTGCCGAAACGCTCGATCTCAAAAAAGCGGCGAAGGCAGCGGGCGAAAAGAGCGTGGAGCTGCTGCATGTCAAAGACATCCGCGCCGTCACCGGTTACATCCGCGGCGGCTGCACGCCGATCGGCATGAAAAAGCAGTATCCCACGGTGATCCATACCTCCGCGCTGCAGTTCGACGAGCTGATCCTCAGCGGCGGCTGTTTGGGCGCCCAGATCTTCCTTGCGCCCGAAGATCTGATCAAAGTTACCGGCGCGACTGCCGCAGACATTCTGCAAAAAGAAAACTGAAAGTTGGGGTTGAAATGAAACAGCGCGTTTGCTTCGTTTTGCTGCTGCTTTGCGCGGCGGCCCTGCTTTTCGCTGCCTGCGGGACCCCTGCGGTGCAGCAAACGGACGCGACCGTCGCTCCGAGTGCCCCGACGACCACGACCCAGCCGACGACCGAAGCGCCCCTGACCCCGATCCGCATCACCGAATACGCCACAAACAAGACCCAGACCCTTTTGAGCGACAGCGGCGAGTTCGTGAGCTGGGCGGAACTCTATAACCCCACGGACGATCCGGTCTCGCTCAAGGGCTTCGCGCTTTCCGACAAGGAAAAGAAAAAAGACAAGTGGCGCTTCCCCGACGTGACGGTGGAGCCGAAATCGTTCCTTGTGGTCTATCTTTCCGGCGAAGAACGTTCCTTTGACGGCACCGGGGAGCTGCATGCCGATTTCAAGCTGAACGGCAAAGAGGACGGGCTGTACCTGCTTGACGGCTACGGCCGCACGGTGGACGCCTGCAAGGTCTACGACCTGTTTTCCAACCTGACCTGCGGACGCACCAAAGACGGCTCGTTTGCCTTCTTTTCCACCCCGACCCCCGGCAAAAAGAACACAGCGACCCCGTTCTATTCCGTGGACAGCGCGGCGCGTTCGGAAAACAAGGAACTTCTGATCAGCGAGGTCGCGCCCGTCAACACCTCGGCGTCTTCGCCCGGCGGCGTGAAAAGCGATTATATTGAACTTTACAACGCGTCCGACCGGGCGCTTTCTCTTGCCGATTACAAGCTCTCCGACAGTAAAAACGCGGAGCGCTTTCTCTCTTTGCCGAAAAAAACGCTCGAACCCGGCGGCTATGCCGTGGTCTGGTGCACCGATGAAAACGCGGGCGGCATCACGCTCGATCTCGGGCTCAAGCGCTTCGGCGAAACGGTCTATCTGATGAAACAAGGCGGCGCTGTGGTGGACGCGCTGACCTACGGCCGGCTGAGCGACGGCTACTGCTGCGGCCGCGACCTGAACGGCAGCGACGCCCCCGTCTATTTTGACGCGCTCACCCCGGGCAAGGCGAACCCGAAGCAAAGCCTTTCCGCCATGCTGAAGGACCCTGTGTTCTCGCGTGACAGCGGCTATGTGAAAAGCGGCGTGAAGGTCGAGATCGACTGCGCTTTCCCGGTCTATTACACCCTTGACGGCAGTGTGCCGACCGTGCAGAGCCTGTGCTACACCGGTCCCGTCCGGTTGGAGCACACGACGACCCTGCGCGCCCGGGCCATTTTGCCGGGTGCCGTGCCGAGCGAGGTTGTGACAAAGACGTATTTTGTGGAAAAACAGCACGATCTTCCCGTGGTCTGCCTTTCCACCGACAGCGACAACCTGTTCAGCAACAAATACGGCATCCTTGCCACCGGCAGCGGCGCGTCGGCGGAGTTTCCCTATCTCGGCGCGAACTACTGGCAGGATTGGGAGCGGCCGATCCACTTTGAATATCTGAGCGAAACCGGAGTGCCCCAGGTCGCCTTTGACGGCGGGGTGCAGGTCTTCGGCCAGTTCAGCCGCGCACTGGAGCAAAAGAGCCTTGCGATCTATCTGCGCGATCAATACGGCCCGGGCGAGATCTGCTGTCCGTTCTTTGAAAACGGCGCGGTCAACGTGTTTTCCTCTCTTGTTCTGCGCAACAGCGGCCAGGACTTCTCTTCGGCCCATCTGCGCGACGCGTTTTGCGCCATGGTGATGAAAGGGCAGGTGGACGTGGATCTCATGGACTACCGGCCGGTGGCGGTCTATATCAACGGCGACTACTTCGGTCTGTATGACCTGCGCGAAAAAATCAACGGCGACTACCTTGAAAACCATTACGGCGTTGACAAAAACAACACCGACCTCATCAAGGGCAACCGCATTGTGCAGCTCGGTTCGCTGGACGACCACACCGCGCTGCTGAACTATGTCAAGACCCACGACCTGCGCGACGACGCGGTCTACAGCAAAGTGTGCGAGTGGGTGGACATCGACAATCTGATCGAATATTGGATGTGCGAATCGTTTTTCTGCAACACCGACACGGGCAACATCCGCTTTTGGCGCGAAAAGAAGGACGGTGCAAAATGGCGCTGGATCTTCTTCGACGTGGACTGGGCGCTGTATCCCTCCACCTATAAGATCAACTCCATCCAGCGCTATCTCAACCCGAAAGGCCACGGCGTGAACAACGGTTTTCACACCACGCTGATGGTGAATCTGATGAAAAACCCCGATTTTCGCGCCCGGGTGCTGAAGCTGCACAAAAAGCACCTTGCGACCACCTTTGACAAAGA
>JAEEGL014527273.1_pt1 | contig 10398 bp, 10 predicted proteins | sample 9134231 | NCBI WGS metagenome assembly JAEEGL01 (sample SAMN16246548, study PRJNA631951) | gut metagenome | biome: gut microbiome; feature: rumen; material: fiber-attached | host: Bos | place: Iran: Karaj | collected 2018-10
GCACGGCGATATCCTGCAGCATTTCCTTGCGGCGGTCGCCGAATCCGGGAGCCTTGACGGAAACGCAGGTAAATGTGCCGCGCAGCTTGTTCACGACCAGGGTGCTCAGCGCTTCACCTTCCACGTCTTCGGCAATGATCAGCAGTTTCTTGCCGGTCTGTACAACCTGTTCCAGTACAGGAAGCACTTCCTGGATCGCGCTGATCTTCTTGTCCGTAATCAGGATCAGCGGATCGTCCAGAACGGCTTCCATTTTCTCGGTGTCGGTAACCATGTAGGCAGAAGAATATCCACGGTCAAACTGCATGCCTTCCACCGTTGTCATGCCGGTCGTCATGGTCTTGCTTTCTTCCACGGAAATGACGCCGTCGGATCCGACAATTTCCATTGCATCGGAGATCAGCTGTCCGATCGTTTCATCGGCAGCGGAATTGGACGCTACCTGGGCAATTGCCTGCTTGCCGTTAATGGGCTGGCTCTGTTCACGCAGGCCGTTCACAGCTGCCTCTGTCGCAGCCTCGATGCCCTTCTTCAGCACCATGGGGTTCGCACCGGCCGCCAGATTCCGCAGGCCTTCACGAATAATCGCCTGCGCCAGCAGTGTGGCGGTGGTGGTACCGTCGCCGGCCACGTCATTGGTCTTCGTGGATACTTCCTTTACCAGCTGGGCACCCATATTTTCAAAGGGATCTTCCAGCTCAATTTCCTTGGCAATCGTCACACCGTCATTGGTGATCAGAGGAGCGCCGTACTTCTTGTCCAGCACCACATTGCGGCCCTTCGGTCCAAGTGTGATCTTTACGGTATCTGCCAGCGCGTTAACGCCTTTTTCGAGGCTGCGGCGGGCTTCTTCGCCAAACTGAATCTTCTTAGCCATATCTGTCAGTCTCCTTTATTTCTTTTTACAGGATTATTCCACTATCGCGAGGATATCGCTCTGGCGGACAATTTTCAGTTCCTCTCCGTCCACCTTCACTTCCGTTCCGGCATACTTGGAATAGATCACTTTCTGTCCTGCGGTTACCTGCATGGTGATTTCCTTCCCGTCGACGTTTCCGCCGGGGCCCACAGCGATAACAATCGCCATCTGGGGTTTTTCCTGGGCGGCACTGGTCAGGATCAGTCCGGACTTTGTGGTTTCCTCTGCTTCACAATTTTTGATGACAACGCGGTCACCCAAAGGCTTCACGGTCATGAATCATTTCCTCCTGTCGTCTTGCATCTGTCTTTTAGCACTCAAAAGGATGGAGTGCTAACAACATGATGTAATATAATGCTTTTAGGCAAAAAAGGCAACCCCTTTTCCTCCCGGTTTTGCATATATTCCGGTATTTTACTTGTTTATTCTCTTGTTTTCTCGTGATTGCTTCTGTTTTCGATGATTTCTCTGCCGGAATGGTTGTGTTACAATACCCGGGAATGAAATCCGGGTTTCTTTTCAGTCTTTCCGAAAAGGTCGTGAAAACATGCACGCCGTCTCGTCTGCTCTTCTCGCCTGGTATGATCGGAACGCCAGAGTACTGCCCTGGCGCGGAATCCATGATCCCTACCGGACATGGGTCAGCGAAGCCATGCTTCAGCAGACGCGGGTGGAAACTGTGCTTCCCTATTACAGCCGGTTCCTCTCCAGGTTTCCGACAGTCGGTTCTCTTGCACAGGCGGATGAAGCGGATGTCCTGAAAATGTGGGAAGGCCTTGGCTACTATTCCCGTGCCCGCAACCTGCTTAACGGGGCCCGCCAGGTGATGCGCGACTATGACGGCAGCCTTCCGCCGGATCCGGCAAAGCTTCGTAAAATCAGCGGAATCGGTCCGTATATGGCCGGCGCAATTGCTTCGATCGCTTTCGGTATCCCGGTTCCTGCCGTCGACGGGAACGTGATCCGTGTTGTTTCCCGTCTCTGCAGCATCCGGGATGATGTGTCCGATCCGGCAGTTCGGCGGCGGATCGAATCCTTCGCTGCAGACCTGGTACCTCCGGATCGTCCCGGTGATCACAATCAGGCAATGATGGATCTCGGCGCCGGCATCTGTGTTCCGGGGACCCCGGATTGCACCCGCTGTCCCCTGGTTTCTTTCTGCAACGCCTGTGCCGCCGGCATTGCCGCGGATCTTCCGGTTCTTCCGAAGGCACGTCCGCAGAAAGTGATTCCGTGGACTGTGTTGATCATCCGCTCGGGAGACCGTTTTCTTCTTCGCCGGCGTACGGAAAAACTTCTGCAGGGCCTGTGGTGTTTTCCGATGATCGAGGGACACCTCGTGCCGGAAAATGTCCTGAAGGCAGTCCGGGACTCCTGGGGGCTTGTCTGCCGGGATCCCCGGTCTCACGGAAGCGCCCGCCATGTATTTACCCATCAGATCTGGGACATGAATCTCATTTCCATGCAGTGCAGCGCGGATTTTCCCTTACCGGAAGGCTGCGAATGGGTATCTGTCCGGGACATGAAAAAATATGCCCTGCCGTCAGCGATGAACGCTGCCGTCAGGGCTCTGAATGAATGCCTTGAATAATCAGGCGTTCAGCATGAACGCCTTGTAAGCCTTCACGGCTTCGTACAGGTCGGCCTTGGAGATGATTTCCATCGGCGCGTGCATGTTCAGTACCGCCACGCCGCTGTCGATCACTTCCATGCCGTACAGTGCGCAGATATAGGCGATGGTTCCGCCTCCGCCCAGGTCCACACGGCCCAGTTCCGCTGTCTGGAAACAGATCTTGTTGTCGTCCATAATCCTGCGCAGTTTTGCGATAAACTCCGCATTCGCATCATTGGAGCCGCCTTTTCCGCGGGATCCCGTAAACTTGTTGTAGCATACGCCGCGTCCCAGGAATGCGGCATTCTTTTTCTCGAAAGCGTCAGCGTACAGCGGATCGAAGCCGGCGCTGACGTCGCAGCTCAGCATCCGGCTGTTCTGCAGTGTCCGCCGGAGCGCCACGTTGTCCGTCTGTCCGTTCAGGTTCAGGATCTCAGCTACGGCATTTTCAAAATACTTTGCCTGCATTCCTGTGGCTCCGACACTGCCGATCTCTTCTTTGTCAACGAGCATACCGCAGCACGTGGATTCCGGTATCCCGCTGATTGCCAGGATGGCAGCCAGTTCGGCGAATGCGCAGACACGGTCGTCATGGCCGTATCCCATAATCATGCTCCGGTCCAGCCCGAAATCGCGGGCTTTCCCGGCAGGAACTGCTTCAATTTCAGCGCTCAGGAAATCTTCTTCCTCAATCCCGTATTCATCTTTCAGGATCTTCAGCAGGCCGGCCTTGACCGGTTCTTTTTCTGTATCAGCCAGCGGTTTCCCGCCCATCATAATATCCAGCTTTTCACCGCTGATCGCTTCACCGAGTGTTTTTTTCATCTGTTCCTGGCTCAGGTGGATCAGAAGATCCGTGATACCGATTACCGGGTCATTCTCGTTTTCACCGATGCAGATATTGACCACGGTGCCGTCCTTCTTCGCCACAACCCCGTGCAGGGCCAGTTCGCGCGCCACCCACTGGTATTTTTTGACGCCGCCGTAATAGTGGGTATCCGCCATCGCAAAATCGTTATCCTCATAAAGGGGATTCTGTTTCAGGTCCAGCCGGGGGGAATCAATATGCGCGCCGACAATATTCATACCGGTTTCCAGCGGCTTTTTCCCGATCAGGAAGATCAGCACGGCTTTCCCCATCTGATTCACGTAGATCCTGTCGCCGGGCTTCAGCTTCTTTCCGGCTTCAATGGCACGCTGCAGCGGAATATATCCGGCTTTTTCCAGCATTTCAACGGTTTCCGCAGCGCACTCGCGTTCCGTCTTCCCGTGATCCAGGAATTTCCGGTATTCCGCAGCGGTCTGCTCCACCTTCTTCAGGTCGGTTTTCTTATACGTTTTCCAGGCATTGGGTCTTTCCATCAATCAACACTCCTTCCGGGCCCGGTCAGTTATAGGCTGCTAATTCCCGATCATTTTATCATTCTTTGTCATGAATGACAATGAATTTTCACTTCCTTTTCACATAGCGCACGCATATTCATGATCTTTTTCCATTATATTGATAACCGGAAAAACATGTGGAAAGGCGGTCATCCGATGTCAGTGTTAATCGGTATTGATCTGGGAACGACAAATTCCTGTGTCAGCTTTATGGAAAACGGCCGGGCCGTTGTCATTCCCAATGCCGAAGGAAGCCGCACAACGCCGTCTGTCGTGGCGTTTTCAAAAAACGGTGAACGGCTTATCGGGATGCCTGCCAAACGGCAGGCGGTAACCAACGCAGCCCGGACTTTCTCCTCTGTCAAACGGGAGATGGGATCGGACAGGCGCTATCAGGTGGACGGGAAATCCTACGCTCCGCAGGAAATATCCGCCATGATCCTCCGCAAACTGAAAGCCGATGCGGAATCCTATATCGGCGAACCGGTATCTGATGCCGTCATCACTGTTCCTGCGTATTTTTCTGATGCCCAGCGTCAGGCAACACGCGACGCGGGCGTCATTGCCGGCCTCAATGTCCGCCGCATCATCAACGAGCCAACCTCCGCAGCCCTTGCCTACGGGTTCGACAAAGGCCAGCCATGCAAAATCATGGTCTTCGACCTGGGAGGGGGCACTTTCGACGTCAGCATTCTCGACATCAACCGTGATACCATCGAAGTCCTTGCCACTGCCGGCAACAACCACCTTGGAGGCGATGATTTCGACCAGTGCATCGTCGGCTGGCTCCTCGATCTGTTCAGACGGCAGCACAAAATTGATCTTTCCAGGGATGCCATGGCGATGCAGCGTCTGACGGAAGCCGCTGAAAAAGCAAAGATCGACCTGTCTGCATCTCAGGAAACTGTTGTCAATCTGCCGTTCCTTGCGCAGGGGCAGGCCGGTCCGCTTCATCTGGAAACCACCATTACCCGTACTCTTTTCAATGAACTGACTGCACATCTGATCTCCGCGGTCAGGGGACCTGTTCAGCAGGCAATGGACGACGCCGGCCTGAAACCGTCAGATCTCAGCCGGGTTCTGCTTGTCGGAGGTTCCACCCGGATTCCTGCCGTACAGGATGCTGTCCGCACCCTTACCGGAAAAGAACCTTCCCGTGACATCAATCCCGATGAATGTGTGGCCATGGGGGCCTGCCTGCAGGGAGGCGTGCTGACAGGTGCCATTAATTCCATTGTACTCATTGACGTCACCCCGCTTTCTCTGGGAATCGAGACCCTGGGAGATGTTTTTGCGAAGATCATTGACCGCAACACACCGCTTCCCTGTCAGCATTCGCAGGTTTTTACCACTGCGGCGAATTTCCAGACCAGTGTGGAAATCAACGTCCTTCAGGGCGAACGCGGCATTGCCTCCGCCAACAGGTCGCTGGGCCGGTTCCGTCTGGAAGGCATCCGCCGTGCGCTCCGCGGTATCCCCCAGATCGAAGTGACCTTTTCCATTGATACCAACGGTATCGTTCATGTATCCGCCCGCGACCTTGCGACCAACAGCTCGCAGAACATTACGATTTCCGGCTCCGGCAACATGTCCCGCGAAGAAATCGACCGCGCCATCCGGGATGCGGACCGTTATGCCGAAGAAGACCGCCGCCGCCGTGAGGAGCAGCAGTCGTCCGCGCGTCCGTCAGATGGCACCGGTCATTCCGGTGCCGGTGATGACGGTGCATATGACGTATAAGGGAGATTCTCATGTTCGGATATATTGCGCCTGATAACGGCCGGCTTTCAGATTTACAGAAGGAACGATACCGTGCCTTTTACTGCGGACTCTGTCATTCCCTTCAGTCCCGGTACGGGCAGACCGGACGGCTTTCCCTGAGCAATGATATGACGTTCCTGGCTGTCCTGCTCTGTTCACTGTACAGTCCGCCGGATGCGGAGAAGTCTTCACGCTGCGCGGTTCATCCGGTCAGGGCGCACACTTTTCTGAAATCTGAATGGATTGATTATGCCGCGGATATGAACGTCCTGCTTTTCTGGCTGAAATGCAGGGATCAGCAGATGGATGAAGGTCCTCTTGCCGGCAGGGCCGGTGAAAAGGTTTTCCGCAAAAAAGCCGCCCGGGCGGAAGCCTGCTGGCCGCATCAGGCCGCCGGCATCAAAAGCGCGCTTTCCCGTCTCTGGAATATGGAACGGTCCGGTTCTCCCGAGCCGGACGCACTCTGCAATCTCTCCGGGGAAATGCTCGGCGCATGCTTTGTTCCGAAACCGGATGACATGTGGGCTTCTGCCCTGCGCTCGGTTGGCGAAGGCCTCGGCCGTTTTGTTTACTGGATGGATGCCTGGGAAGACTTTGATTCAGACGTCAGGGCCCGCCGCTTCAATCCCCTGCGGGAATACCATGACCGGGAGGATTATGAGGAGTTCATTCACAGCACACTGGAGCTTCTGATAGCGGATGCCACGGAAGCGTTTGAAATCCTTCCTCTGGAAGAAGATCTCGGACTCCTGCGCAATATTCTTTATAACGGTGTCTGGCAGCGATATGTGCTGCGGATTGAAAAAAAGTACGGAAAGGAGGCACCGCTGCTTGATGAATAATCCTTTTTCCGTGCTGGGCGTTTCATCGTCCGCGACAGAAGATGAAATCAAGTCCGCTTACCGGAAACTTGCCAAAAAATATCACCCGGATCTGAATCCGGGTGACAAGGCTGCAGAGCAGAAAATGAAGGAAATCAACGAAGCCTACACCCAGGCGCTGCAGATTCGCAAAAACGGCGGCACATGGAATCCGTATGAATCATCCGGTGCAGGCAGCAATCCCTTTGGCGGCTCGTGGGGCCCGTACGGAAATCCTTTCGCGAATCAGTCCGGTTCCTACGGAAACAGTACGGAATACCGTGATCCGTATACAGGGCAGAGCGGAGCGTCCGGCAATCCATTCGGTGACTTTGGCTTTGATCCTTTTTCGGCTTTCTTCGGCAGCCGGCAGAGTGCTTCCGGGCCGCGCGCCCGCTCCTATGCAAATCCGGATCTGGATGAGGCTGCCCGGGTTCTGCGCATCGGCCGGTATGCCGAAGCGGAACAGCTTCTCAACCGCACACCGGTTCATGATGCAGACTGGCACGCACTCTACGCCCGTGCGGAAAGCGCGCTTGGCAACCGGATATCTGCGCTGGACCATGCCCGGGCCGCTGTCCGCATGTCACCGGGCGATCCTGAATACCAGCAGCTTCTCTCTGAAATTGAGAGCGGCAGCCGTGCCTACCGTCGTACACGGTCGGGCGGCGGTTATAATTTTCAGTCCATGATTTGTCAGAATCCATGCCTGACCTGTATTGCAGTCAATATGCTTCTCAACTGCTGCTGCGGTCGTGCATTCTGGTGCTGATTTTTTCTGAAAGAAGGTTTGCTTTATGAATTTCCTGTACAGACTGAAGATGTGGATTGCCCGGTTCATGGAGGGCCGCTATGGTCCCGATCAGTTCGGTATTTTTACACTGATTTCCGCCCTGGTTCTTTCCCTTCTGTCCGGGGTGATCGGTTTGCCGGTCATCGGTCTTCTCGGAACCGGCTTGTATATTTATACGCTTTTCCGTCTTTTCTCCAAAAATCGGAATAAGCGGATTGCCGAAAACCAGAAATATGTGGCCCTTTCATCCAATACGAAAACCAAAGTCCGTCAGTTTGTTCTCCGTCAGAAAAACAAAAAGGATTACAAATACTTCCGCTGCCCGCAGTGTAAAGTACTGCTCCGCATGAAAAGAGGCACAGGCGATAAGGAAATCACCTGTGCCAAATGTAAGCATCAGTTCCATCAGAAAGCCTGATGAAAGACCGGCTTATCCTGCACGGCGCCCCATAATCATGGCGGCGCCGTTTTCTGTTACATAATAATTTCGCCGGGCACTGCTGTTTCTTTCCAGCAGTCCTTCGTTCACCATCCGGTTCAGGTATCCGGCGGTGGTGGACGTACTCATCAGGCCCGCCGCCTCCCCGATCTCGCGAACGGATGGCTGGCGTCCCTCGTCCCGGGCAAATGAAATCATATAGTGCAGGATCAGCAAACGTCTGCGTCTGTTTCTGGGGGTACGGGTTTTCATTTTCTTCATCCTCTCATATATGATGTCGTGTAGTTTTCAATATCTGAATCAGTGGCGTACATGTTTTTCCGCATGGTTCCGATCACCCGTCCGATGCACCGGACCTCATCCAGGTCCGAAAATTTCATCAGGGGATACCGCGGATTCAGGCTCCGGAGTCCCTCCTTCCGGTATTCCTTGATATATCCCATGTCACCGGTCACAAATATCCCGACCTCGCCGGGCTGTATACTTGCCGTATGCTGTATCAGCACCTGGTCCCCGTCATGGTACCTGGGTTCCATACTGTCCCCGCTGACGCGGATGATTTCATCCGCCCGTGACGTGACACTGTCCTCGTACAGCCAGACCGGCTCGCCGGCATCTTCACCGATTCCCCAGCTCGGACCGGCGCAGGCTGACAGGTCATTCCGGTAGATCCGGACCAGCTTCCGGGGCAGTGCGGCCGGCTTATCCTGCATGTCAATCAGTACGTCCATCTCCCGGAGGATTACCTGCCGGTGATATTCATTCAGACGGACAAAACGGTCCGCAAACGGGCGGACGTCTTCCTCCGCAGTTTTCCGGCTGTTCGTCTCACCGGCGTCAGAAATCCCGAAAAACTCATGGATCGAAATCCCCAGTGTTTCACAGATCAGCGGAACGCTGTTCAGATCCGGGCGGCTCCGCCCGGCTTCCCAGGCGCCGACCGCATTTTTCCCGACGTTTGCAAGTGCGCCGAGTTCTTCCTGGCTCATGCCCTTCCCGCGACGGTTATTCCGGATCAGTTCACCGTAAGCGACACCGGCCAGGTTTCGTGCGGCGTTTTCCTTCCTCTCTGACTGCTTCGCCATCCGTTTCAGCCCCTTTTGAACAACATTTTCGTTCTGTCTGAATTATAGCACAATATTTTTGTGCTTGTAAAGGGGAACAAAAAAAGAATTTGACTTCATTTGTTGTCTTGTCATAGAATCATCTGGTACCGATATAAAGGAGCTGAATATCCATGTTCCATCTTGCACAAAAGGATTTTCTGAAACTTCTCGATTTCTCTCCGGAAGAGATTACCGGCCTTCTCGATCTGGCAGCCGACCTGAAGCAGAAGAAAAAGGCCGGCATTCCGCATGCCGCTTTCTCGGGGAAAAATATCGCCCTGATTTTTGAAAAAACCAGCACGCGTACCCGCTGTGCTTTCGAGGTGGCTGCTTACGACCTGGGCATGAACTGCACGTATCTGGATCCGGCTGGCAGCCAGATCGGGAAAAAGGAAAGCATTGCCGATACGGCGCGCGTTCTCGGCCGGATGTTTGACGGGATTGAGTACCGCGGCTACGGGCAGGAAATCGTGGACGGCCTGGCCCGCTATTCCGGTATCCCGGTCTGGAACGGCCTGACCAATGAGTTTCATCCGACCCAGATCCTTGCCGATTTCCTTACGATCCGGGAACACTTCGGTTCCCTTTCCGGCATCAAGCTCGTCTATATGGGGGATGCGCGCTATAACATGGGCAATTCCCTGATGGTCGGGTGTGCCAAAATGGGCATGCACTTTGTGGCCTGTGCGCCTTCGGATTATTTCCCGGATTCACGACTGATCGATGAATGCCGCCGGATTGCCGCCGAAACCGGTGCGGTGCTGGAATTTGAGGAAGACATCACCAAAGCGGTTGCCGGTGCCCATGTCATTTATACAGACGTTTGGGTCTCCATGGGGGAACCGGATCAGGTATGGGAAACCCGCATCCAGGATCTGCTTCCCTATCGGGTCACCGCCGATGTCATGCGGAAGGCCGGTCCCGATGCCGTATTCATGCACTGCCTGCCGTCCTTCCACGACTTGAACACCACCATCGGAAAAAGCATCTTCGAAAAGTTCGGCCTGGACTGCATGGAAGTAACCGACGAGGTTTTCGAGGGTCCGCAGTCCATCGTATTCGATGAGGCGGAGAACCGTATGCACACCATCAAGGCAGTCATGGCTGCCACGCTGTAACGGATTCCGGAATGAAAAATCGGACGGTTCCTTTTCGGGAACCGTCCTTTTCATTATTCAGTTCAGGGGTTTCCGGGCCGTGATCATATACCGGTGAATGGTACCTTCGATTACCCCGTCCTTTTCGATTCTGTCCTGCATTTTCATCAGCCGGTCAATGCACCTGTCGACGGAGAAACCGGGAAACTCCCATTCAATAATCCGGGCAAACCACACAAAAGCGCCGATATCGAAAAACCGGATCGGCCTGAAGGCCTCGTCTTTCTGCAGGATTTCAAATCCGGCATTCTCCAGTGCCTTCACCTGCACATCCAGATGATGCCCGGGAAACGGAATTTCCGCTTCCGGCAGAACCATCCGGACAAGATCCCGGTCATTCTCGTCGCCGACCTGCTGGGTGACAAACA
>JAEEGL015539915.1_pt1 | contig 10398 bp, 8 predicted proteins | sample 9134231 | NCBI WGS metagenome assembly JAEEGL01 (sample SAMN16246548, study PRJNA631951) | gut metagenome | biome: gut microbiome; feature: rumen; material: fiber-attached | host: Bos | place: Iran: Karaj | collected 2018-10
CAATGTATGTCAAACGCGATATTGTGACATTCTACAAGCAAACCATCCTCGGACCACTGTGGTTCGTCATTCAACCTCTATTCACAACGATTATGTTTATGTTTGTGTTCGGTGGCATAGCAGGTATTTCCACTGATGGAATTCCTCAAGCAGTTTTCTATCTAGCAGGTCTTGTATGTTGGAACTATTTCCAAGATTGTCTCAGCAAATGCTCCGATACATTCAATGCCAACCAAGCCATATTCGGAAAGGTGTATTTTCCCAGATTGGTAGTACCTCTCTCTATTGTTATTTCCAACCTCATCAAGATGGCAATTCAATTTGCATTGTTCTTAGTAGTTTACATCTATTACTTTGCATCAGGAATCGACTTCCAAATTAATGCAGCATTATGTTTAGTGCCATTATTAATAATAATGTTAGGAGGTCTTGGTTTAGGTTTTGGTATGATTATATCCTCAATGACCACAAAATATCGTGACTTGAGATTCTTGATTACTTTTGGCGTTCAGCTTTGGATGTATGCTACTCCGGTTATCTACCCTCTATCTGTCATGAAAGAGACCTACCCCAAGTATATATGGGTACTGGTAGCTAATCCTCTAACAGCGATCTTAGAGACTTTCAAATACGCATTTACAGGCGTTGGCGAATTCAATTGGTATTATTTAAGCTATAGCATATCATTCACGATTGTTATCCTTTTACTTGGCATTGTCATATTCAATAGAGTACAACGGAATTTCATGGACGTCATCTAATTTTGAGCATTATGAACAATACTGTTATAGAATTCAATAACGTTGGGAAACAATATACCATTGGTTCCATCGGAACTGGCACACTAAGCCAGGATCTCAATCGTTGGTGGGCCAACATCCGAGGTAAGGAAGACCCATATCTAAAAATTGGCGAAACCAATGATCGCACCCAAAAAGGAAATAGCCGATTTGTCTGGGCACTTCGCGACATCAACCTCAAAGTGGAACAAGGTGACGTAGTTGGTATCGTTGGGAAAAATGGAGCAGGCAAGTCTACGTTATTAAAAATTCTCTCTCGTGTCACCTCCCCCACAACCGGGGATATCAAATTAAAAGGCCGTATTGCTTCATTACTTGAAGTTGGAACAGGATTCCATCCAGAGATGACAGGCCGTGAAAACATTTTTATGAATGGATCCATTATGGGTATGACTAAAGCTGAGATTAGAAGTAAGTTCGACGAGATTGTTGATTTTGCCGGCGTTGCAAAATATGTAGATACTCCTGTAAAACGATACTCATCAGGCATGATGGTTCGATTAGGCTTTGCTATCGCTGCACATTTGGAACCAGAAATCCTTGTTGTGGACGAAGTACTTGCAGTCGGTGATGCCGAATTTCAAAAGAAAGCCATTGGCAAAATGCAGGATGTCAGCAAGGGAGAAGGAAGAACTGTGTTATTTGTCAGTCATAACATGGCTGCAGTAAAAAGTCTTTGCAAAAAAGGTATCGTTCTAGAGAACGGCCAATTAGCATTTCAAGGAAACATTGACGATAGTTTGCGCTACTACCTGAATAGTGGGGCACAAAATGAAGGAAAGAAAATTATTAATACTATTAAGCAACACAAGCCCACTCTTCATTTTGAAAAAATAATGATTAATGGAACAGAAAATAATCAAAGTATCATACCAAGTGCCCAACACACGCTATCGCTCTGTATAGAAGGTTATTCTGATGAAGAACTTAAGACAGACGTTATGTTTATCTTAAAGAGTAAATCAGAGACGCCATTGGCATCATTAGCAGAAGGTTACTATAGGGGAAAGTTGGATACCATACCAAAAGGGCATTTCTGTATTAATAAGACACTTCAATTACCAAAATTTCTTAGCAATGGACGTATAATCTGCGACCTGAATATGCATCATCCTAGAGTAGAATGGCATTTACAAGCCCCAAACTGTTGCTATCTTGATTGCGAAGGATATCAAGAAGAATTTGGTTATACAATTAACCAAGAAGATTATGGACTAATGGGAATGGAATTATTATGAGAACAAAATTAATTGCTTGGTATTTACCACAATATCATAGTATCCCAGAAAACGATGATTTTTGGGGTGAGGGCTTTACAGATTGGGTAACCGTTAAAAAGGCCCAACCATTATTTAGGGGGCATCAACAACCGCGAATACCTCTAAACAATAACTACTATGACCTTTCCATTAAAGACAATATTGCCTGGCAGGCAAAATTAGCAAAAGAATATGGCATTTACGGGTTTGGCATTTATCACTATTGGTTCAATAACGAAAAAAACCTTCTAACGAAACCTTTAGATATTATCTATAATAACAAAGAAATAGATATTCATTATTATTTAGCATGGGACAATGCCAATTGGAAAAGAAGTTGGAGTGCAGTAGATGGAAATGCATGGGCTCCCATAGCTGACAATCAAGATCATAGTAAGGAAAGTGGAATTCTGATTCCATATATTCTTGGCAACGAATCTGATTGGGAAAACCATTATAATCATCTACTTCCTTATTTCAAGGATGAAAGGTACATAAAGGTTAACAACAAACCCATGTTCACAATACTACAATATGACGAAAATATTGGAAAGATGTGTCATTACTGGAACGCCCTCGCCTTAAAGGATGGATTTAACGGAATACATTTCGTCTTCAAAAATAAAAGATGGTATAAATGGAATAAGGATGCATTCCGCTTTAATTACGAGCCCCATCACGACGGATGGCTTAATCCTACCATGTGGGAGCGCAGAATTGAAAAGATTACAAAGATTTTGCATCTGCCAATAAAAAACAACATTTATAGCTATGATAAAATCTGGAGAAGAATTATTAAAAATGCAAAAGAAAGCACAATGAATGAGTATCTAGGAGCTTTTGTTGGATACGATGATTCACCCCGCCGTTCAATAAATGGAAAAATCGTCAAGGGAGCCGCACCACATAAATTCAAGAAATACCTATCTCAACTGCTTAAAATATCCGAGAATCAAGGAAAGGAATTCATCTTTATAACAGCATGGAATGAATGGGGTGAAGGGGCTTATCTAGAACCGGATGATATTGACAAGTATAACTATTTAATGGTAATTAAGGATATCAAAAATAATGAATTATAGTATAGCTACTATAATGTAAATGACAGAATCGACACGCTGTCCCAGGGGTAAACATAAGTGTCATGACCTCTAATTATTCAAAAGAATACTCAAGAAAAATATACAAAAGACTCATTGTTTATCATGAGCTATAAACTTTCTTTTTACAAAACCTAAACAAGTAATCAACTAATAGTGGAATAATCACCCCTGCCAAACAATACAGTATAATGAAAAAGAAACTATTATGCAGATACAATGCCTTATTACAAGCAAGCATCTCTATTGGCAAATCATACCATTGAATTCTAAGATAACTAATGATTTTGAATGCGAGCAAATGAAATACAAGAATTGGCATAGTATGACTACCGATATAATAAAGAATTCCTCGTACTGTAGTTTTTTCAAGATAAAAAGAAATACAGAAAGTTAATAGAATCCCTAATGGAGCAGAAAAGACATAGAGTAGTATGTTCTTATAATCATACCAAAGCATGTCGAGACTATCATCATAAAACCATACCACCAAAGCTAATAGAATAGCAGGAAAAAACACAGTATACCATTTATAATAATCCGTTTTCTCCACATTTCGATATATATGGCCCATTAAGAAAAACACAGCACTTAGGAATACAATTGAAAGATCCCAAATTATAGGTAGCCCAATCTGATAATACTTAAAAACAATAGAAAGAACTAATACTATAAATGATATCAAAATCAATCTATACCACAATGCCAACCTGCAAAACAAGTAAAGAAGAATGTACACTATCAAAGAAGATAAAAATAATTGCTTTAAGAACCAAAACGGGTCAAGTAATGACTCATGACCATTCATCGATGTAAGGATATGTAATAATCTACGCCCAAACTCTAACATCGTATAACGCTGGGAGTCAGCACTAGAGTAGATGCCTATTTCATAAAAGATATTATGAAAAAGCAAAAAAATAACAGACCATTTTACATATGGCAAATACAAGCCGGAAAGACGATTTTTTGCAAATCTGCCCAAGTGCTCTATAGTTGTAGGCTGTTTCAAGAAATAGCCAGAACAAAAGAAGAACAAGGGCATGTGAAACATATAAATATAGCGACAAACAAAATTTGGACATCCCGCATGACCTGCCACCATCAATAATATACCAATAGCCTTAGCTATAGATATATAATTATCCTTATATGTTTTATCCTTGTCATTTACATTCCCTCCCAAATAGGGATTATACACATCTGCTATCATATATTACATCACATTAAATTTCTACAACAAATCGTATTATTCTAGTAATTTCATACTACACCATCGTAATATCATTATTTACTTCTTTCTTATTCTATCATAATTCATTCTATTCCCTAATATTCTATCTCTAACTTGATAATTATCATTTATAACATCTCTTCGACTATTATATAATAAAGTTTTTATACCAGCAACATGAAAAAGAAGCTGATATACTACATCTGTCATAAAAGGCTTATCCTGCGAAACTTTAATCCTTTCTATAACATCCTTTTGATTATGAATATAAGTATCGGAACACCAAATCATAAATGGAATTTCAAATTCATATTTAAGCCATTCATCAGTCAAACCTTCTGGAGGAGATATTGTCCTACCCATTGAATTTCTGTAATCATAGACCTCTTCTCCATGATCAGAAAAATAAATTAAAACAGTATTGTAATCTTCAAATTCTTCAATTATTTGTTTCAAAATCCAGTCGTTATACAGTGTAGCATTATCATAATCGTTTATAGCCTTTTTCATTTCGGCCGTCAAAGATAGTTTTGCAGAAGGATCAGAATTTGTAAATTTGGAAAACTCTTTAATATGTGGATACCTATCACTAAACGGGACATGCTGTCCTGTCAGATGAAAAATTACCAGATTAGATTTATTATTCTTTTCTATATTCATCTTTTTAAAGTCATCTATTAACTGTCCATCGTATGAAAACGACTTACTATTTAACCCATCGTAAATACCAAGAATGTCTCTCGAATATAATAATGTATTTGTTGAAATGTCACCAAGGTCACGACTATCAGGATTTCTCAAAATATCCCACATATAAACATTGAAACCAGCTTTCTTAAATACGGCCTGAAAAATTGGAGCATCTGGCCATTGTTCATCATCTAACATACTATTACATGAGAATATGTTCCTTTCTGTTTCCATTGTATTATTAAATGGAGTTATTACATCGCTAAATAAGAATAAATTACCCTTATCTTTCTCTTTGGTAAGGAAAGGATTCGTGTTTCTATAATACCCGTATAAAGAACTATGCCATTTAATGAACGATTCTCCAAGTACAAAAACTACATTAACATTTTCGTTTGTACCAGCTACACCTTCAACATTCTTTGTATTATAAATACTCACTCTCATCTGATTTCTTAAAACAATCTCATAATACGTCGAAAAGAATACAACATCTAACGCATCATAAAGTGCAATTGGACCATATGTTCGTTCCCAAGAATTAATTTCTTGCAATGTGTCACACCGAAACAAAGCAACATGCGCTTTTATAGCACGTAATCCATTAAATAAAAAAATAGCTATTAACACCATACAGATAGAGATAATCCTATTATTATATCTCATCATACAAAACATATCTCTTTTTTTCTCTGCAATGTAAATAATAGCAATTACACCCAAGATATATACATATGTTTTAACTGCCCCTTTCGTAATAAAGAATGTGGAAAAAAAGCCACTTGCTTCATCCTTGTTTGTTTCCATTATCATGTTAAAGACTAACGGAGATAATTCCATAGAAAAAACATTTATCAGGAAAAATACAACTGCGAAATAAGATAAAGCAATAAAATATAACACATACTTAGCTTTTGAGAAATAATTACCTAAAATAATCATCAAGAAAACTGTTATACATCCTCCCAAACAATAGCGCGATAATAGACCTTCTGATGAGAATAAAACCCATACCATATCGTATTGATTGAATTTATACCATAACGTATATGCTATAGGGAAAGAAATTAAAAAACTAAAAATAACAAAAAATGGTATTTCTCTATAGAGAATACGGAAAATATTCTTAATACAACCCATGATAGAAAAAAAATGAACTCATAATAATTATTATAGCAACCAACGTCTAATAAAAATCTCTTTCCTTCTTTGCCATCTAGCATACCAATATGCAAGTTTTCCCCAGGGGAAAGGAGGACGGTCATAAATTTCGAAAGATGCAGTAGCCTGGTCAAAGCCAAGCTGTTCTAAAATCCTCTCGGTTACGAAACGCCCCTGTATCAAACCTCCTCTTCTAAATGACGGAAGCATACGCTCTTCATAATCAAAAGGATGATAATTAAAACAATAATTACCATATGTCTCAAATTCAGAGAAGCCCATCGGACTCACATTTTCTGGTTCCAAGGCATAAATAATTTTCTCATACCAAGAATCCCCCTTTAACTGATCGTTCGATTGGATACGATTAATAAGTTCTTCCATTATTTCCTTATTAAAAAGCATATTCTCTGCAATATAAGAACGATTGTTTGTCTTTGTTATACCCAACAACCTTTCTATCGCAACATAATACGGCTTATGAGACTCAGATTTCATCGTAAAATAAGGTTTCCCATTCTCATTAAAGAAATCAATATTGCGAAGTGGTATTGTATCAGAATCCCATGATAAATAATAGTCAGTATCGCAATAACGAGAAAGGGAAAATGCCATTTTCAAAAACTGCTGGTAATACCACCCAGCCCCCATTCGCACACGATTAAACTTCTCAAATAAGCCTTTGATTTTGTTGATATCCAACCCCTCTATCACACTATTTTCATCTATAACAATGCAACTCTTATCAAATAGGATGTCTTTAGGAAGGAAACGTTTAAATCTGATATCTGTAATAATATAAATTGACTTTGGAAGTAGATACTTATGTATGTACCTTATCGTTGTATTCAAGAAAGAATAATCTCTATAAATAACAGGAATTATAATATTGTACATCATAACGTTCATTTTGCTGCAAAAATACAAAATAAATCTGATAATAACTACAATTATCAAAAAAAAATTCTAACTTTGCAAAAAAATAGTCAAATGAGATATTCTGTTATCACGATTAATTATAACAATAGGGAGGGGCTTAAACAAACTATTAAGAGTATTGTAAGCCAAACATTCCGAGACTTTGAGTTCATCATTATTGATGGCGGGTCTACTGATGGTAGCGTGGATGTTATAATGGAGAAATCCGATAACATCTCCTATTGGGTGTCCGAGAAAGACAACGGAGTATATCATGCGATGAATAAAGGAGTGGCACAGGCACACGGAGATTATCTTATTTTTATGAACTCTGGTGATTGCTTTCATTCATCTGACGTACTATCTAACGTTTCTAACTACCAAGAAGATATCATTCTAGGCAAAGTATATAAAGGAGAATGCCCTATTCCAAGCGGACATAACCGACATGACATAACATTAATCGACCTGATGAGAGGCAGCCTTCCTCATCAGGCAATGTTTATAAGAAGGGATTTGTTAATTAAACATCCTTACGATGAGAATTATAAAATTGTTTCTGATTGGAAATTTTGCCTTGAGGCTATGATCCTTGATAATTGCAGTTTTCGCAACATAGATATTGTTATAGCCGACTACGACACCAGCGGAATCAGCACTAACTCCAATGGTCTTCTTCCAAAAGAAAAGGATATCATTAAAAGAGAAGTATTTCCACCACGTATCATCGCAGACTATCTACGTTTTGCCCCTGTAGATGATGAGCTTCTTGATTTATCGCTTTTGCTTACCCAAACGATCAAAGCAAGAAAGATTGCAAAATGTATCATCAAATTTCTTCTACTTTTTACAAACAAAAATAAATAAGGTCATGGATGTAAGTGTAATTATTCCAGTATATAATACAGAGAAATATTTAGCAGCTTGTGTTGATAGCATTCTAAATCAGGTCAACGTATCATTGGAAATCATTCTTGTAGATGATGGTTCTTCTGATTCATCTGGTCAGATATGTGATGACTATGCCAAGAAATATAATAATATCCGAGCAATTCACATAAAGAATTCCGGTCAAGCCGTCGCTAAAAATGAGGGGCTCAAATATGCCAAAGGCAACTATATAGCCTTAACAGACAGCGATGACAAGATGACACCATCTATGCTTAGCAAAATGGTCACCTCTGGGTACGAGCATGATGCAGATATAGTTTGTTGCAACTACAAACAAATAGATGAGGAGGGGATTGTATCTCATACAGATTGTACAAACAAAGAGTACATTTTTAATCATGAGCAAGCATTAATTCACTTTTACTCAAGAGACAAAATATACTCTCAGTGTTGGACAAAACTATATAAGTGCCAAATGCTAAAAGATTATCATATTGAGAACGAGCCAATGCGTTATGACGAGGATATCATTTTCAATATCAAAGCATTTAAGGCAGCGCAAAAGACCATCATCCTCGATGAGCCGCTTTATGAGTATACATACCGAGAGAATTCTGTTGCACACGGCTATTGGAATTTCAAGAAGAATATTAACCAATATATTGATGACAGAATTAAAAGAGTACAAATAACCCAAGAAGCCGTAAATAATGAGAGCGCCATTGTCAAGGAATGGAGTCTAGTACACATAATTATTTACTACAACGAATTATTAGGAAGAGTAGCATTATATCCAGAATTTCATTCTGACAAGCGAATAAAATCAATACTAAAATTCATTAAACAAAATAGAGCGGTATGGTTTAAATATTATTCTATTTGTGGTTTCAGCAACATCGGAAGGCTAATTATAACTTTCCTACCTGCTGGTATATACATGAAATATAGAAAATTCAAGACTAACGCATAATCTTAAGATAATAAACAAATATTTTAACAAACATATCAGCGCCTAATAGCTTCGCAACGGATAGCCATAGTTTATCAGTATTGTGAGAACTAAATATCTCCCTCCATGTTGGGAAATACTGCCTAACAATTACAATACAATCATGGATATCTGCTGAAGGTTCTGTCTGTTTGGCCGTAATTAATCTCCTAAATAATCGCGTAAAAGCAACAATCTTTTCTGAAGCCATATCAGGAAACATATCGAAACATTTAAATATGGTAGCATGAGCAATAAATAGATCAAGATGCTTTTTAAAGTCATATACATATGTATATGAATCTTTTCGTGAACGTTGATAATAATAAAGCCCCCATTCTGAAATACAAACAGTTTTGGCTCTTTTTACAAAATCGGCCACTAGACAAGTATCTTCTGAAGTACACCCAATGGCAAATCGAACACCATTCCAAATATAACGCTTATATATCTTATTCCAAATTACATATTCCAACGGCGTACCCGACCACCAACTCGCAAAAATAGTTCGTCTATCTTTAAAGATTTGTACAGAAGGTTTATGGTAATCACGAACCTCACCATCTACATAATTACAATAAGGAAACTGTATAATATCAATATCGTCGTGAGCCTGCAAATAATCCATGTTAGCAGAATATGTTTCTGTGGCAATAAAATCATCAGGATCGACAAAAGTAATATAATCTCCTTTTACAATTTCCAAACCTGAATTTCGAGCAGAACTCACTCCCCCATTTTCTTTATGTATAACAATAACGCGCGCATCCTCTTGCGCCCATTTTTCGCATATTACAGAAGACTTATCAGTAGAACCATCGTCTATTAATATCAGTTCAATATTTTGATATGATTGTAAAAGAATACTCTGTACACATCTATCAAGATATGATTCTACATTATAAACTGGGGTTATAATACTCAATAATGGATTCATTTTATACTTTGATTATTTGTTTTGCAAATATACACATTTTTCCCAAATAAAAAAAACTATGACTAAAAAAAGTAAACATAATAATATACGAAACGCGTGTAAGGAATACAACTTACACGCGCACCGTATATTGCCGACAATATAATTACTTAGAATAAACCTTTCCTTCTACAGGTTTAGTGTACCAATTGGTAGAGAGGATAGGATTACTGCCCCAGTTATTGAAATCTTTATAGGCATCCTTGATGCAAACCTTCTCTACAGGATACTTAAAGTCGAAAGGAATCATGATACCATGAGGATCCTGGCCCTTTGTCGACAGTTTAATAGCCAGATTGGTTGTCAAGTCGTAAATAAACGGCTGATTCTCGGCATCCAAGAAACTGAACGATTCACTAACAGTCTTCTGAGCGGTGATAG
>JAEEGL016615870.1_pt1 | contig 10398 bp, 9 predicted proteins | sample 9134231 | NCBI WGS metagenome assembly JAEEGL01 (sample SAMN16246548, study PRJNA631951) | gut metagenome | biome: gut microbiome; feature: rumen; material: fiber-attached | host: Bos | place: Iran: Karaj | collected 2018-10
ACAAACAACATATAATCAAAACCGTCTTCAATAGTTAAAACGAATGAGTCACGTAAAGATATTTTTCTAGCGATGTGACCTACTTCTTTACCATTTAAAATAATCTTATAATTAAATTGGAAAATATTACCAATAATTTCCATTTGACCTAAACTTGATTCTACAAAATAACGATCATGTAAAGATAATACTTTACGACTAATTTTCGCAATTGGATTTTTATTTGTATCTTCCACAATTGCTCTTCTTCTAAATAAACGGAAGAATTTTCTTCTTACAACATATTTAACCTCATCATCAAGAGTTGTAACAAACTTCTTAGCTGTAATTGTAAGTATTTTACCTTTAACCTTTAATACATCATTGCCATCTAAATCTTGAACAACTGATGAACCGCCAATAGAAATCCACTTATTTTTAATCTGTAATTCCATTTAAATTCTCCTTTTCTATTTTTATTATATCAATTATTTATAAACTTTACCACATAATTTAATTATTTTTTTAACTAATTCATCCATTGCATCAATAATAATACATTTTGAATTAAGTTTATCTTTATATAAAGATAATTCAGTACAAGCTAAAATAAAAATATCATAATTATTTTCTTCTTCATTTATTACTTCTTGTAATCTTGATAAATCATCAAGACCAGCCTTGGTATTTGTGACAACATTCATTACTTTTTCTTGATTATAAGGATAATTTATTAAAACACCCTTATTCTCATATACTTTAGCATTTTTTGTACCATTAGTACATAAGACACATACTTTTTTATCATTATATTTTTCTTTTAATTCATCAATAACTGCATCAATCATATTAATGAATTTCATTTTTGTTCTTTTCCAAAATTTATCACTATAAGCATGAGCGGTATTACATGGTATTACAAAATATTCACAACCAAGATGAGATAATGTTTGAATACCATGATTTAAATATGGTAAAGGACTTTTACCACCCTCAAGTAGAGCTTTTGTCCGGTCTGGTGTACTGGCATTATTTAGAATAACCATTTCGATATGGTCTTGGTCACATTTAGCAACAGTGTGAGTAATTATTCTTTTATATAAATCACAAGTAGCATCAGGCCCCATTCCACCTAATATTCCGAGTTTATAATGATTCTCATTCATATTCAATTACCTCATCAAATAAGTCACTAAATATTTCATTATATTCTTGAAGTGATTTAGCATCTTTTCTAAATCCTTTAACATGATGACTGTAAAGAAGGGAATTAATAACTGCTTCTTCAGCTATATCAACCACATTTTTAAATATTTGATTAATATAATCATCATTTAAATATATTGTATCTTCTAGTGCTCTTTCTGTAAAATGTTTACGGATATTGGCAGTTGAAAAACCAATAAAAACATCACCACTACCATTTCCAGCATAACTACCAGTTCTACCAATTCCAATTTCAATTCTTTTTAGGCATCTCTTTATTTGTCTTTCATTTAGAGGAATATCGGTTGCGAAGACACAAACAATTGAACCTTTGTCCTCTTCTTCTTTATCTTTTTCATTTATTAGATCTCTTAATCTTCTTCCTTTAAAAATCAAATCACGTCCATTTGAAGAACCAAAATTAGAATTACACAAAATACCAAGTGTATATTCTTTATCATCAATTTTAATAATTCTTGATGCAGAACCAATTCCACCTTTGAAGCCATGGCAGACCATTCCAGCCCCAGCACCAACATCACCTTCATTAAAGTCTTCCTTTAAGTCCTTTAGAGCATCAAAATAATCATTTTCCGTTAATACTCTTAATCGTGAATTATTTAAGCTTCCATCATTACATTCCATAACAACAGGATTAACCGTACCAGTTGAGACACCTATTTCTTTGTTGCAATCGAGTGATTCTTGGATTACTCCTTCTGCGATTCTATTGACACATAATGTTGAAGTTAGGGCAATATTTGTTTCAATAGTTCCTAATTCTTCAATTTGAATTAAGCCAATAGTTTTACCAAAGCCATTAAATGAATAAGAACTAGCAACAACTTTATCTCTAAATAGATTTCCTTTATGGGGAGCGATAACCGTTACTCCAGTATGAATATCATTTTTTTCATCCACAACTATTTTATGACCAACTAAAACACCGGGAACATCAGTGATTTTATTTAATTTACCAGGCACGCCATCTCCGATTTTCACAAATCTTCTTACTTTAGTTTTATTTAAATCTAAGATTTGTTGGCTACCACATTTTATAAAATGATAATCGGTTAAATCAATTGTACCTTTATATATTATTTTTTTATCATTCAAATAATTAATTGAAACAAATCTATCAATTAATTTAGGTAAATTATTAAAAACAATATTTTTTATTTCAATATTATCATTAATAACATATTCAATATAATTATGATTATTTAAAATACACTTCATATTTTTTTCCTCTTATTAATTAGTATACACTAAAGATAAAAAAAATAAAAGAAAAAAGCGACTTTTTTGTCGCTTTATACTTTAATATCCATCCACTTAAGATGAGTGAGACGATAATTATTTACTAAAAATCTTATCATTTGATCAATGAACATTCCAATCCAAGAACCAAGAAGTCCAAGACCAATTGGATAACATAATAAAAATGCTAAAAGAGGTCTGATTACGGCAACACTTATCATACTAGTTCTTGCCGTAAATTTAACATCTCCAGCGCCACGTAAAGCTCCAGTTGTAACCCACTGCAAACTTTGTGGGAATATAACAAATACCGCAAACATTAAGACGGAACTTGCGCCATTAATTACTTTTTCATCACTAGAAAATAAATGTGATACTGGTTCACGGAATAAAAATATTAAAGAAACCATAATTATACCAAGTAAAAAACTTAAAGCTTGACTAATTCTTGCATAAGCATAAGCTAAAGCTTTTCTATTCTCACCTAATGATTCACCAACTTTTGCGGCACATCCAATCGCAAAACCATCAGTAATACTAAAGGCTAGACTTATTACACCTGATATAATCGCATTTTCTGCGACAACCATCGTTCCTAAATTATTAACAATTACAGCAATAATGTAAAAACCAAAGCGCATAAATAATTGTTCAATAAAGGCTGGCATTGAAACATTGACTAATCTTTTTGTACATTCTTTAGCATATTTCCATTTTTCATTGCTTTCAAAATGTAAGAAGCCTTTACGAAATCTTAAAACTAATATCGCAATAATGAACGCAGTCATATTACCAATAACAGTTGCTATAGCGGCACCCTCAACACCAAGTTCCGGAAAGCCTAAATTACCATTTATTAAACAATAATTAAAAAATACATTTACTACATTAGCAACAATGTTAGTAATAAGTGTTATTTTAGTACTACCTTCAGCACGTAATCCAGCACAAATACCTACTCTTATATAATTAAAAATTAAAATACTGGAAACAATTCTAAAATATTTAATAGCATAGTCAATAGTATCTTCTTTGGCGCCCGTCATAATTAAAAATGGCCGAGCAAGAATAATTGAAAGAAGGGTAATGGCACCACCAACGACTACAGATGCTATAATTGCTTGTTTCATCGTCTTTTTGGCGTCACTCGGATCATTTTCGCCATGTCGTCTACTGATGATAGCAGTTATTCCAGCATTTAAACCAAATGATACCGCCATCGTGATGAAGACTGGTTGTTGGCAAAGCGATACCGCCGCAAGAGCCTCAGTTCCTCTTCCACCTACCATCATTGTATCAATTAAACCAATTAGACTAATTAAAAAAGTCTCAAGAGCAGCAGGAAGAGATATTTTTAATATCTCTTTTAATATTTTAAAAAATGATGGTATTTCTTCATTATTTGTTTTATCTATTACTCTTTTTGATAATAATATATTCATTAATTTCACCAATTTTATAAATAGTATACCATAGTTAACTTCTTTTTAAAATAGTCAATAATAATTTATTTGTTATATAAAAAACCAGCTTACGCTGGTTTTATATTATGCTTTGTTTTCGCTTCCTAATACTTCTTTGATCTTATGTGTAACAACTGCACGAACATTGTCACGTCCATCTTTTAGATATTGACGAGGGTCAAAATGATCTGGATGTTCGGCAAAATGTTTACGAATTGCAGCTGTCATACCTAAACGTAAGTCAGAGTCAATATTAATCTTGCATACGCTACGTTTTGCGGCTTCTCTTAATTCATTTTCAGGAATACCGATTGCATCTGGCATCTTTCCACCATTAGCGTTAATGATTTCAACATATTCTTGAGGAACTGATGAAGAACCATGTAAAACGATTGGGAAACCAGGAAGTCTACGTGATACTTCTTCTAAGATATCTAAACGTAGTGGAGGTGGTACTAAAACACCATCTTTATTTCTTGTGCATTTTTCTGGTTTGAATTTGTATGCACCATGGCTTGTTCCAATAGCGATTGCAAGTGAGTCAACACCAGTACGATTAACGAAATCTTGAACTTGTTCAGGATCAGTATAACTTGATTTACCAAATTCAACTTTAACATCATCTTCAACACCAGCTAAAGTTCCTAGTTCAGCTTCAACTGTGATATAACGTCCACGCGCTTTAACATCATGAGCATATTCACAAACTTTACGAGTAACTTCAACGTTTTCTTCATATGGATGACCTGAATAGTCAATCATAACAGATGTGAAACCATCGTCGATACAAGCTTTGCATAATTCAAAGCTATCACCATGGTCTAAATGTAAAGCGATTGGAAGTTCTGGGAAGTTTTCAACAGCAGCTTTAACCATGTGAATTAAGTATTTTGCATTAGCGTATTTTCTTGCGCCAGATGATACTTGAAGGATAACTGGTGAATTAAGTGCGCCAGCAGCTTCAGTAATACCTTGAACGATTTCCATGTTGTTAACATTGAATGCGCCAATTGCATAACCGCCTTTATAGGCTTTTTCAAACATTTCTTTAGTGTTTACTAGTGGCATAATCTATATCTCCTTTTTACCATTTTTTACGGTTATTATTATATCACTTTTAGTTATCTTATTCAATATTCATTTTAAATGATTTTGTTAGATACAAAATGATTTTGATTTCAAACAACTAAAAATCAATTATTTGGATTAATTTCTTCTTCTGGTAAATAAATCACACCATCATCATCAATCTTTTGAAATTCTTCTTTGTTTTCTTGGTTTTCAATATTATTATCAACTATCTCTTGTTTCTTGCTTAATCTTGTAATCGATGCAAGTAACATCGTAAGGATAATCATTATGATAATTTGTTTAATATTCATACTTAACCTCTTAAAATCCTAAACCATCAGTATCGATATCATTAGGTTCACCACTTGTCATAATAATATCATCTAATTCAATTTCAATTATTTCTAGTTTTGGTTTTTCATATTCTTTCATTTACTTATCCTCTTACATTGTGTAATTCTTCGAAGCTTTATATAACATATAATAAGCATATAAAGCTCTTTTCTTTTCAACACTCATATTAAGTGTTTGTAATGCGGATCTGATATATCCAAGTATTGACACATTAACTTCAACACTATTACTTCCACTTTCAACAGTAACTCGATGATTTGTGAAAGAATTAGATAGTTTAATACTTGGTATTTTAACCTTTAAAATTCTATCACCATTCACTTCTTCAATCTCATAATCATAATTACAACCCGTTACATCAAATCCTTCTTTTATCTTCATTGATAAATTAATTCCGATAGTTGTATTTAGTGATAGAGATATTATAAAATCAGATGCAAAGAAAGCTCCTACAAATCTTTTACTAAGTGTATAAGCGTCTACAGTTTGGGTTAAATCACTTTCAGTATATGTGGAACTTGGTGAGAATGAAACATTATGATTTAATCCATCAGTCCATGATGTTTGTGATAAATAATAACAATAATCTTTTAGTTTATTAAAGACATTCATAGCATCTTCATTACTTGTAGAATAAGTACTAGCACGATATGTATCAGTTATCTTTTGATTATCACCATAATAGAATGTCGCAAAAATATTATCACCAAATTCAAGTGGATTAATCTTACAAGTAAACCAATAGAAATTATCACCAGCAGATACAGCATCTTTAGCATCTTGTCTTGCTTTTCTTCCATTAGAAAGAGAATAAGTCATATAAGCCGTATCCATATCCACATTTTCATTAATTGCCAGTTTGAATCTTACACCAATACAATCAGATATTGAGATACTGTGAGCCATGAAAAGTGGTCCCATCAGTATTACACTTTGAGGGTCAAGTTCAACCTCACCATTCGCATCAGCATAAAGACGATGACATAAATCACATTCGTAATAAGCCGTATGACCATATTCATATCCATAATATGGAACTTGGTTAACATATTTCAACTCATGACCAGGATGATTAGCATAAGCATTTAGGTCACAATATACTGTTTCATAACTATTATCCATTACTGGATACATGTTACTAGAGAGAGTTTGGTACCAATCTTGGGTGCCATCTGTTACACCATCGTTTAGTAGGTAACATAGTTTTCCACCCTTGGCTTCGTCTTTTGTGAAAACACTAGCTGTAACAAGACCAGTATTATCCGTTTTCACAAAGTGACTTCTTTCCGTCGCAATTCCCACATTGGAATTAATTGTATGACAGTTAATAATAGAGCCATTATTAATTAAGCAAATAGATGCTACATTATCTCTATAAACTGAATATGTACTAGGTAATCCTAGTGAATAAGAATAAGATATTGTACCTTCATTCTTACCACAAATTCCACCACTATAGAAATCACCACCAGTACATGAAAAATCACCATCATTTACAATGCACCTTGTGATTGTGCCTTTATTTGTACAAGCAATGGCACCAGTAAACTCACCAAAATTATTTTTTGATTTGGAGATATTTATAATTATTTTATCGATAGTACCATTATTTTCATTGCATAATCCCGTCAAGTTATTATAACTGCTTCTAGATGATATCTTTAAGTCTTTAATAAGAGCGGTGTTTAGTGTTTTACCAAACATACCACTAGCGGTTTCTAAAGCATCTTTTACCGAGTTTCTTACTTCAAAAGTAATTTCATGACCAGCGCCATCAAAAGTACCACCATAATTATTGATTGGTGTCCATACGCAATTTTCGAGCTTAAAATCTCTTGTGACAACCGCATTCGCATTAGTGTTCTTTGTCTTTCCTCCGGTTCCATTAACGATATTTTGGAAAGCATAAAGTTCACCACGTGTTGATATTTGATAAATATTGTTTATGATGCCAGGATTTTGATAATAATCAATTGCGACTGCAGGTGTTTTATTTAATACTGTTTTATCATCAGCGTTTTGGCTAAGTAAATCTCTTAAATAAAATCTTTCAACTGAATTTATTACAAGTTTTGTAGCTCTTTCCGTTGTAATAGTACCAGTAAAATATACAACATTAGTTCCTATACCACCAGAATAAGTGAAATCACCAATATTCGTATGAAGTTCTGGAATACCCGAAGTGCTATGAATTATTTCGTTAAATTTTAACGCAATTGTCATAACTTCACCCTTATGATAAGTTCCATAAGGAGTCACAACGCCTAAACATTTAGGACCAACTTCATCCACAAAATGTAATTCAACACCCAAATTACTAACCTTGTAGTCATCATCGTCTTTACCAGATGCATCAAATCTAAATACTATTTTCTTAGTCGATGAAGGAATACTCAAGTAGTCAGACTCGGTAGTTGTTGTAGTAGCAGGGTATGATGAACTAAATTTTTGGGTAACCATTTGATAGCAAGCTGCCCCGGTAAATGGTCTTTCATCTCCATCTCGCGCTGGAATACAATATGTCGCATATTCAGGATCTTTTTTGTCATCATAATGAGTAAAACCAGCCATATAAATAGATGATACCATTTTTCCAGGATCACCATTTTTGGCGCCACTATCATAAGATGTTTCATCATCTAATAATACTTGAACATATTGATAACCATCATCAATCTCAGCCATATCATAAAAACCACGAGCATATATTTTAACACCTGTCGCTGCTACGTAATCTTGATTTAAGCCATAACAATCGAATAAATAATCTAAAGATATTGCATATACTTTTTGATTATAACCGGAATCAGTAATTACTGAATAAATCCTTTTATTATCAATTGTTTTTAAAGTTGGATAATAGATTTTTAAACCATTATAATAAGTTAGTGGACTATTATCATATTCATTAATATCGGTCCAATCTATCCCGTTATTATTATAAACATAGTCAGGTTGATTATAAATTTGATTACGTGAATAATTATATACTGTATAAATATTTTTATAACTAGCTGGTGCTTGGGTATTAAATTTATAAGCGTCGCCATAGGAAATTGTACGCTCACATCTTGCTAGAACAGTGTTTTCAACATCATATACTTCAAATCCATAGATTCTATCTACTGTTTGGTATCTACTGACAATTGGAACATCCGTGACTCCCATTTCTTGAACTGTGACGGTTTTTTCGTCATCGTTAACTCCGAAATCAAGTCTACCATAAGTCCTAGTAAAATGTTCTCCTTCAAGTGCACTTTTACTAATAGTACGATAAAAAACTGATTCACCAGTTCCTTTCTTATCTCTTTTAATCGTAAAAACATTGTTTTTACAAGAAACAGTGAAATTACTTGTTATTGCATAATTATAGGCATTAACTCTTCTTGCACTAAATAATACCATTAAAGACATTAGACATAATATAATTATAAATAATTTATTCTTTTTCATAATAGTTACCTTCTATTCATTTTTGAATTCATTTAATATCATTTTCTTCAGTAACAATACTTCTTCTGTCTTGTCAGTTTCTCTTGATTGATATAATAATCCTTGAGCATATCTTACAATAACGGCAAGCATAATATGACAAGTAGCCGCAAACATCTTATCTTCTGATAAATCAGTTTTAATTGTTTTATCAATCTTTCCCTTCTCATATAAGTTATGAAACATCTGGGCAAAAACTGATATCGCCATAACATAAGGGGCGACCTTATCAGGAGTCGGTTTTTCCTTAATGATATAAATATTGAATTCTTGATTAAAGCGTAATAAGTCTTTATGATTTCGATATAATTCAATATAAAAATCTAAATAAAAAACAAGTTCATGATAAGCATCTAAATTATCTATATCTTTAGCTAGTCTCTTATTCTCAACTTCTAAAGAGAAATTATTCCACATACGAACACCGATATCGAGAACTAAATCAAGCTTAGTATTATAATATCGATAGAGAGTCGCTACTCCTATTTTACATTTATCCGCAATCTCTTGCATAGAGACATTTTCAATTCCTTTTTGAGAAAAGAGTTCAAACCCATTTTGAAGCATGAGTTCCCGTCTTATCTTCATTTCTTTTTCATCTTTAATGGTATTACGCATAAGCCCCTCCATATGATAGACCATCTATCATGATAGAGTATATATCATAATCAATTCATTGTCAACATGATAACGTTTTACTAAATAAATAAAAAAATAATGCTTTTTCAAGCATTATTTTAATGGCATAACCAAACATTTTAGTGAAATGTTTTATTATGCCTAAATATCTACGTCCTCCATAACTTGAGGTGACATTTTGGCACCTCAAGTTTTTATATTCATCAAGCGATAATTGAAAACAAAAATCTTCTGGAAAACAATCAATGAGTCTAGCAGGAACTCCAACAGATAATCCTATTATTGAATCTTTAAATGGTTGGATTAAGGAAGAACTATACAAAGATTTAAATATATATAATTCGAATAATGTCTATGAATCAATAAATGATTATATAAAATATTATAATAATGAGCGACTTTTTTATACCCTAGGGTATAAGAATCCCGTTCAGTATAGAACTGAACGGGGATATTAAATAAATAATCTTTTTTGTTTCTACAAATACTTTACTATTTCAATTAACGTACCATAATTACTTTAATTTATATACTTTTGCCTGATATGGTTCAAATAATTTGGTATTTTCCGTATAGCCATAATTATCTAAAACGACTTCTGTTTTCTCCAGATCGAAAGGCAAATGTAAATTACGACGATGTTTATCATAATTACATGCAATGAAGTATGTTTCATTTTCATCATATCGCTTATAACAAATTATTTTATTACTCTTTGGATAATATTCAAAGTAATCGCCATATGTTAGAGTTGGACTATTTTTCTTTAAATCAAATAATTTTTGATAAAAACGATAAATAGAATCCTTACTTGCTAGATCTTTTTGAACATTGATATAAGGGTAATTGGGATTAACTCTAATCCAAGGTTTAGCATCACTAAATCCAGCATTATCAGAATCATCCCACTGCATTGGAGTTCTCGCATTATCCC
>JAEEGL017001382.1_pt1 | contig 10398 bp, 7 predicted proteins | sample 9134231 | NCBI WGS metagenome assembly JAEEGL01 (sample SAMN16246548, study PRJNA631951) | gut metagenome | biome: gut microbiome; feature: rumen; material: fiber-attached | host: Bos | place: Iran: Karaj | collected 2018-10
ACCGCCATCCTTGGCGGTAGTAAAAAAGGGGGTAAAATAGCAAATCTATCAAAGTTTTATAATTATTAAACATTGTTTTTTCATCAAAGAAAATGTAACGAATTGATTAACTTCTACACTGTGCTAAATCTAATTTTGACTTAAAAATTAGTTTTAGCACAGCCTCGCAGATGGGGGAGCTGTCAGCTTGCTGAATGAGGGGTCTTCTCTAAACAATAACAATAACAATAACTACCAACTACAATAAAAACAAAAAGCCTCTTAGATAATTTAATCTAAGAGGCTTTTTAAAGTCTTACTTAGCCGGTTTTACAACGAAGCTTATCATTCTCTTTGGAACGAAGATAAATTTAACAACCTGCATTCCATCGAGGTATTTTTTGACTTTTTCGCTTGCTTCAGCGGCTTTGCGAGCTGTTGCTTCATCAACATTTGCCGGAAGTTCAATCTGGTCACGAAGCTTACCGTTTACCTGAACTGGTAATGTGATGTTGCTTTCTTCAAGAGCTTTTTCATCATAGGTTGGCCAAGATTGCTGATGAACAGAGCCTTTATGACCTGTGATTTCCCAAAGTTCTTCTGCTATGAATGGAGTTATTGGAGCAAGCATTAGAAGCATCTTTTCTACAACTTCTTTCCAGAAAGTTGTTTTGGCAAGATTTGTCTTCTTTGTTGCATCTACCATTGCATTGGTGAGTTCCATCAAACGAGCAATTGCTGTGTTGAAACTGAAGTTTTCAATATCTGTAGTAACCTGTTTAATAGTGTAATTGAGAATCTTCTTAAGATTCTGAGCTTCTTTGCCTTCAGCCTTTTCGTCTCCGCCTTGGAATTCACTGATAAGGTCGTAAACACGTTTAACGAAACGATACATACCCTTAATGCCTTCATCAGACCATGAAACTTCGAGTTCGAAGGTTCCCAGGAAGAGTATGAAAGCTCTGAGAGTATCAGCACCGTATTTTTCAACCATTTCGTCTGGAGTGATGACGTTATTCTTTGATTTGCTCATCTTAACTCCGCCGGCAGCCAGCATCATACCTTGATTGCGCAACTGTTGGAAAGGTTCAACAAATGGAATTAAGCCAGCATCATACATTACTTTTGTCCAGAAGCGGGCATAGAGTAAGTGCATAACAGCGTGTTCAGCGCCGCCAACATAAAGGTCAACTGGTGCCCAATATTTTACTTTTTCTTTATCGAAAGCAAATTCTTTATATTTTGGGCTTACGAAACGCAAGAAATACCAGGAAGAACAAGCAAAACCGTCCATTGTGTCTGTTTCACGTTTAGCAGGTTTGCCGCACTTCGGGCAGGTTGTGTTAACCCAATCTGTTATAGCTGCTAGAGGTGATTTGCCGTCTGTGCCAGGCTTAAATTCACTGATATTTGGAAGTAGAACTGGTAACTGATCTTCTGGAACAGGAACAGTTCCGCAGCAATCACAGTGAACTATAGGAATTGGAGCTCCCCAATATCTCTGACGGCTTATCAACCAGTCTCTAAATTTGTAGTTAATTCTGCCGCAGCCTTTTTTGTTTTCTTCAAGCCATTCAATCATCTTTTCAATAGCCTGTTCGCTTCTTAAACCATTGAATTGACCTGAATTTATAAGAGTTCCGTATTCTGTATAAGCTTCCTTAAGTTCGCCTTGTGGCTTGCCTTCTGGAGTAATGACTTCGATTACATTGATATTGTGCTTCTTAGCAAAAGCGAAGTCCCTTTCGTCGTGGGCAGGAACAGCCATAACAGCACCTGTTCCGTAACCAGCAAGAACATAGTCGCCAATGTATATCGGGATTTTTTCACCGTTAAATGGGTTAATTGCATAAGAACCCAGAGGAACGCCAGTCTTTTCTTTTTCAGTAGAAAGTCTGTCTATTTCTGATTTCTTGCGAGATTCTGCTATATAAGCTTCTACAGAGGCTTTATTGTCGGGATGAGTAAGCTTTTCAACCAGCTTATGTTCTGGAGCAAGAGTCATGAAAGTAACACCGAAGATTGTATCTACACGAGTTGTGAAGATAGGCAAATCAAATTCTTCGCCAGTGGTCGGGCTTTTTGCTCTGAAATTAACTTCTGCGCCTTTGCTCTTACCAATCCAGTTTTCCTGCATTTTCTTAATGCGGTCTGGCCAATTGATGAGCTTGAGGTCGTCAATAAGTCTGTCAGCGTAGTCTGTAATCTTGAAGAACCACTGATTGAGGTCTTTCTTTTCTACTAGACCTTCACAGCGCCAACATCTGCCTTGTTCAACCTGTTCGTTAGCAAGAATTGTTCGGCAGTTTGGACACCACCACTGAGCACCAGCAGCTTTATAGGCTAGTCCACGTTTATAAAGGAGTAAGAAAAACCATTGTGTCCATTTGTAATAGTCTGGGTCCGTAGAGTTGATTTCTCTTTCCCAGTCATAGCTGCATTCAACCAAAGAAAGCTGTCTGCGGTAGTTAGAAGCGTTCTTTTCAGTAGTAACTGCTGGGTGAACACCCTGCTTTATAGCAAAGTTTTCAGCTGGAAGACCGAAAGCGTCCCAACCCATTGGGTGAAGAACATTATAGCCCTGCATTCTTTTCAGACGAGAAACTACATCTGTTGGAACGTAATTGCGCAAGTGACCTACAGAAAGGCCGTTTCCTGATGGATATGGGAAGAAATCCAAACAATAGAATTTTTTCTTGTTTGGATCTTCATTGGTTTTGTAAAGTTTCATTTCGCGCCATTTTGGCTGCCATTTTTCTTCAAGTTTCTTGAAGTTGTATTCGCATTTTTCACACATGCTTTTCTACTCCGTTTTTTCTCTATTCTCTAATAAAGCTTGCGCAAGCAAGCTTTGTTATTGTAGTTTTGTAAAGGCTTAAAGTCAAGTATGTCTAATAAGGTTGTGAGAGAATTTTAAAATTTGTAAAAAGAACAAAATGAATTTAATCTATAATTATTAAGTACACAGAATTATTAATTACATAATAGCACAAAGTTGTATATAAACGTAAAAATGTTTTTACAAAAGGTTTTTTAATAAAATATAGCAATAAATCACTCATTGGAGTATAATTAAAAATAATAGGTTTTTTGTTTTAAATTCTAAACAACAGATGAAGATATGGTACATAAAAGCAATAAAAAATTAGGTTTTACTGTTATAGAAGTAATAATTGCTTCTATGGTATTGGCTTTGACTATGGGTGCTGCATATAAAATCTTTTCAGGCACTTCTATGGGTTTTCAAAGAAGTACTAAGGTTTTAGCAATGCAGAACGAAATGAGAAACGGCTTAACTTTTATTCGTGAAGAAATGCAACGTGCTTCTTATCGTTCTGAAATAAAAGTTAACGGTAGCGAAATAGAAGAAAACGGTTATGAATTTCATTTATGTAATGAAACAGATATAGATGGCAGTACAAATAAAATATTAGCAAAATGGACTATTTGTAAACCCTTTAAGAGAGACAATAGCGGAGCAGTTTACGAATGCACCCTAAGAATAAGCGACAGAAAGATTCTTTATACCAAAACAGAAAAGGAAACCAAAGGCTCTTCAGAGCCAGAAACACTTTATAACGATAAAGTAGTAATGACCCAGGTTGGAAAAATAAAATTTTCAACAGAAGAGTTTACTACAGGAACAAGCAATCAAGGTGTCCAAGTCAATATTGAAACATTTGCATATAATAGTACTAAAGGTCAACCTGATTTAAACGTATATGCACAAACAGGTGCAAAAATCGAAGTAAAATTAGTAAAAGGTTTTTAATATATGGGCTGGCTAAGAAAACACAAAAGAGCAGTTACTTTAACCGAAATACTAGTAGCAATAGTAATGCTTGCATTTGCTGCTCTACCAATAGTTGGTCTTCTTAGTTTTGCAAATAGAGGAACTCGTGAACAAAGTGCAGAAGCAGAAGCAGGTAACTTAGCAAAAGAAGAAATGAACCGTTTAATGTATGTTGCACCATATGAAGAATTGGTTAAGGAAGGAAATACCGGCGATACAAATCCTCATGATGTTGTATTCCCAGACGGAAACATAACCGTTACAAAAAAAGGGAACGAGTATAAAGGTGTTTATTATATTTATCCTCATGACAACGATAAAATAATCTTTAAAGTCCCCAAAATGATATTTCACCAACCGCAAAAAACCTGTAGTGCCGGTGGCGAAAACAGTGGTCTAAAAATAGTAGATGACGAGCCAGATACAATTAGTGTTCAAAAATTATTTCCAAATAATAAAATACCATTGCTTGCAGACATTTATCTTGAAATACAATGGAAATACCCGTCTGAAAAAGTATATTCAGAAAAAAACAAACTTATTCTTTACGGGAGGAGGTATCATAGCATTGAATAAATCATTTAGAAATTCCCGTAGAGCTTTAGCAATTCCTATTGTTCTGCTTATTGTTTTATGTGTAATGATAATGTCTATTAGTGTATTTTACTTCCGCAAAGAATCAAAGCAACAGAATGTTAATAATTTTCACTTTTTGAGAGTAAATTTTCTTGCTCAGTCTGCTACTCAGCATATGTTATTAAAATTATCTTGTCTCCCACAAGAAGCTTATGATTCAGGAGTATTACGTTTAGGTTACTGCCCATTCAAAGGGATAATTTATGATAAAAACGGTGATCCCCCGGCTCAAGGCACTCAAGATGACAGTGCAATTAAAGTATTTTATGAAGATTGTAATACAGATGCTATTCCTTGGCATAAAGATTTACAAGCACGTATGAAGAATGTTGAAGATAATAAATATAACGTTGAATCTTTAAATATCATTAGTGCCTACAACAACACAGAAAAAAAGCAAACCGTCTTAACAGCTCAAATAGTATCTATCGGAGAAGCTAAGATGGAAAAAGGCAACGCAGGCAAGAGAAAAGAAAGACTTGAAAAAGTAATTCAGTTAACTGGTGCGAATTAACAGGAAACAAAGAAGGGAGTTTATTATATGAAGTATTTTAGTAGGAATGCATTGGCGTGTTTGATGCTCTTAATAGCAGGGAACGGTATTAATGCTTGTGAGCTCCCGGCTCATCCTAATGCAGCAGCTATGCCTGTTTCTATAACACCAAAAGGTGGAAATAGTGAAATATCTATTAAAGAAGCAGGAGATTTAGTTAAATTAGTTCCTGTTGACGATTTAGGTAACTTTTATTATTTGATTCCAGAGGGCAGCAGAGTAAAAATGAAAATAGTCTGGGATCCTCTGTGTCATAACTCTGGCGCAACAGGGAAAGAATGGGATAATAAAAAGGAGCAATATGACTATGTTGCAGATGGTCATATAGATGGTGTTAATAAAGATCCAGATGTAGAACCAGTAGGAGGTTTTGCTTTCTTTCCATTATCGGCAATGACTAATTTTTTCAAGGTTACTGGCAATAGAAACGATATTAAAGAAGCTTTTCAAAGAGAAATGAAAGTTCCACTAGAAAATGCAATCGTTGAAGATCTTCTTTTTGATGGACCAGGAAAAATTTACCATGATGCTTTTTATAAAAGTTCAACCGAACTAATAATAGAAGTAACAGAAACAAAAAGCAGCAATTACCCTGATGAAGGTGCAGTAAAACCTAAAATCGGGGAGTATCAAGACACAACAGATGACCTTAATGATGCTTTACCAGGAACTCATAAGAATTGGCCTATAAATGACAAAGATGTCTATTTATTAGAAAATGATAAATTGGTACTTCAAAAAATTGCTGATAAAAAAGGATTTAGTGCCGCAAAAATAGAAAATTCTGAAGATGTAATAGTATACTCAAAATCTGGTATTGAAGTAAACGAACCTAAAATTGAATTAAAAGAACGCACAGCAAAAGAATACAAAGCATATATAGAAAAAAACGAAAACGGCAAAGAAATACATGTAAGAGGACTTGATTATAATCCCAGTTATAATCCCGATGACGCTAAAAACATAGATAAGGATGGATTTTTTTATGTTACTTTTACCACTCCTACAATAGATGGCGAGGGAAACGAGGACAATGCTGTTCTAAAAGTAAAGGTTAATGCACCTGCTGCAGGATACGAAATGTCTAATGCATACTGGGTATGGCAGGAACAATACTACGAAAGAGTTAAAGAAGACAAAGAGTATCCTGTTGACGGTGATTCAAGTAAAAAATATAAATGCAGCGATGATACAATATATGTTTTTAAGAAAAAAGATAAATTAAAAAAGTGTAGCTGCGAAACGAAGGTTACCTTTAATAAAAGTGCAGATCCTGTAGGGTATGCTGGTTACAAGATTTATGATAATTGCGGACCTATTTCTACATTATTAGAACTTACTGATGAAAAAGACAAACAAGTCTTTGCTGAAAAAGAAAATGAAATAGAAAAAACCACACTAAAATATAAGATTAGTTTTATAGATTCTAACCCATTCTTAGCAAAAGAAATAAAAGCTACAGCAAAAGAAAATGAATTAATAGGTGATAATCAACAGATAAATGTTGTTCAAAATACTGATAATATGAAAGTAACCTTCTTCTATAATTATCCTGTTTATGATTATAAATTAAAAGAAATAGCCAAAATAGACAGTGCTGAAGATCTAAAAAAATGTGGATTAATAGATTTTGCTTCAGAAGAAGATAAAAAAGAAGGTTATAACTCTAAATTTAAAACCTATGAACATGATGTAAAATGGTTTTGGAAAAAGGCTGTTGATGTAAAAGTCGATAGTTTAAAGGAAGATGGATTAATCACAGAAGACGGTTCTACAAAAGGTAGATTAATTGGTTCTAAAGCCACAATAGAAGGATCATTTACTATCGACAACCCCAAACCATGGCATGTTGCCGATAATGTTCCAGCTCATATAACAAATAATTTTGCAGTTTTTGCAGTTTTAAAAGATACCGCAGGTAAGACTCACCTAACAACTATTTATAATGCTAAATCAACAGAAACATCATTACAATCAGCAGATCCGACTAATTTCAAAACGAATAATGCTGTATATCCAAACGAAGGAGAAACAATAGAAATAGATGCCAATGACCAAGGAGGAGATGCTCCATCTCTGGCTGAAAATATTAAAACTCAAAGTGGCTGGAGTAACACTAAATGGCAAGAAAAGAAACTTATAACATCAGCAGATAAAACAGCTCCAGAAATTCAAGTTATAGTCCTTGACACAAGAACAAACCGCTATCATATCTTTGGAACAAAAGCTAATGTGGCTGCAGAATTTAACAAATTCGGCAGTACAACTGACACAGATTATGCAGAAAAATATAAAAACAACCAAATTCCTTATATTGGCAAAAATACTGCAATAAGTGAATCTTATCACTACACAACACTTGATGATTTAAATTCACTTTATGAAAAGTATTTAAAAGAAACAAAATCTGTTTCTACAATCGAAGTTACTAATAATAAAAATGGTTTTGTTTGCCAAAAAGGGTCTCGTCTGGTTTTCTATGCCCATGCATTTGACAATATAGGATACCAAGAAGGCAGCGATTTAAACGACTTCAAGATTAAACTTGTTGATGAAATAAATAACCATACCGAAGAAAGAACCAATGGTGATCCACTAGAATATGTATTCCGCCAAGAAAACTATGACAAGGACGGGAACAAGAAACAGGATAAATCTTATAAACTGATTGTTTCTGCTAAAGACAAATCAAATAACGAACGCGAATTTGAATTAGAAATCGCAGTATTAGGCAGATTATTAGATATAAGAACCTTAGAAGAAAAACGTGAAAGAGTAGAATAATAAAAGCATAAAAAAATCCCACACTAATAAGTGTGGGATTTTTTTTATATATATTAATAATGGTATTGAATCATACCTTGCAATCTGTAGTCATAACCAAAGAACATATCGTTGCTCAAAGAAATTGGAGCGGCAAAAGTTACTGACATACCATCTTTTACGTAATATCTCAAACCAAGAGTGAGGTCTGTGCTTTTACCATTGTTGGTTCCATCAAAATGATTGATTTCACCCATGAATGTAAATGATTCATTAGCTTTATAATCAAAACCAACATTTATGAAAACGCCTTCGTGGTCAGTATTGTCTTTACTAGAACCTCTGTAACCACCATTAAGATGTATATTACCGCCTTCTTTACGCTTACTTGAAATACCACCGAAGATTTCCCAGGCATTATCTGTTTCAGCGTTACCTATATCAATATCACTGGTTGGGAAAAATGCGCCAAGACCAATACAAGTAGCCATTTCATCTGTTTGAGAGCTGAATTTAAAGCGAAGTTCACAGTCTCCAATACCAGAATCTGTACCGTCTCTGAAATTATAAGTTACAGGTGCATAAACATCGTAAGATTCTACAGGAAGCACAAAAGCAACTTCGAAGTTTTCCCCAGAATAAGTAAGAATGAATGGGAATCTGTAGAAATCTCCTTCTTCACCAGCAACAAGTCTATTGCCTTCACGTTTTTCAATAGAGTTCCAAATGAAACCTACTGCAGTAGAAAACTTATTTTCACCCAGTGTAAAGGCTGAATAGGTATTTACAAGACCAGTTAAACCAGAGAAAGTAACATCGTTTCTTTCTTCGTTCTTTAAACGGAATCTGCTGTTATCACCGCTGCCGGGCAGAATAATCTGAGGCAAACCAGCATCAGAATAGACAACGGCATCATCGTTACTGGTAACTGGTGGCAAAGGAAGATTTGTAGCAGAGCTATCAGGTGATGGAGCTGTAGGCATAGCATCATAGCTTGAACCTATGGTTCCTCCGCCATAAGCACTAATAGGCTGATAAATCGGGTCCTGATAAGTTTGATAACCCATGGATGGATTATAACTATTATTAGAATAATTCTGATTAGAGTAAGCAGAACTCATGTAATTATTCTGAGGCTGCTGTCTCATAATAGTTCCCTGGCCTCTTTCAAGCTGAGTAGCAGGAATTTCTAAAACCTGACCAATCTTAATGGAAGCAGGATTGCTAATGTTGTTGGTTTCAGCAATAAGTTTCCACTTAGTGGTAGTACCAAAGAATTTTTTAGAAATTGAACCAAGGGTATCACCTTTTTTTATAGTATAAGTCTGATAACCTGTAGTGACTGTGCCGCCATTCCAGTTACTGTCTGCACTGGTTGAATCTTCAATATAGAAGTCTTCAGAAAGAGGCGGAGCAGCCATGTATTCGTCATTATACTGACCGAATGCTGCTGGAGCCAATGCTATAAGCATCATGGCTGTAGCGATTATTGAATTATGCCGTTTTTTCATGGAACTGTTGTTCCTTTCGAGAGTCTTAATATCAAGCTTTTACACTTTTTCAGCTCATCTATTCGGCAGCTTTCTTTAATTCCTTAACGAAAAATAAAAAAATAGTTTTTATAGTTGTTTGTTTTTAGGGTTTTTACAGTTACAGGAATAGAAGTTAATTAATTTACTTTAATAGCCGATATAGAAAAGAAAAGGATAACTAGAATTAGGAAATAGGCAAATCAGGAGCAAACATGTCATCTGAAGAACTGTTAGAACAATTTATAAACTATCTTTCTGTCGAAAAAGGTTTAAGACCAAAATCCTTAGAAGCCTATCGCCGAGATTTGCAGGATTGGCTTGATTTTGCTAAGGAACAGGGCAGAACGATCATTGATTCAACAGTAGAAGGTTTACTCCAAAGATTTACCATTCACATTCACGATAAAGGTCTGTCTCCTCGCTCAATGGCTAGAAAATCCTCTGCCTTAAAGGGATTCTATCGTTTCCTTTTGCGTGAAGGTATTACCGATTTTGACCCGACTGCAGTGCTTGAACGACCCAAAATAGGTCGACCTCTTCCCAAAGTTATGACTATAGATGAAATAGAACGAATTCTAAAGCAACCAGACGAAAACACAGCTTTAGGTTTGCGTGATAAAGCTATGTTAGAGCTTCTTTATGCCACAGGCATAAGAGAATCAGAACTCATCAGTCTTAAGCTTGGTGATGTTAACACTGTTGCTGAGTTTCTTAGTGTTGAAGGGAAAGGCGGTCGTGAGCGTGTTGTTCCAGTTGGAAATTATGCTTTATCAGCAATAGATGAGTATTTATTAAAAGGACGTCCAAAACTTTGTAAGGATATAACCGAAAGAACTCTCTTTTTGAATCCTTATGGGAAACCAATTTCACGTATGGGCATATGGAAAGTTATAAAGAAATATTCTCTAATGGCTGGTATTAATCATGATATTTCACCACATGTTTTCAGACATTCTTGTGCAACCCATCTTCTTGAAGGTGGTGCAAGCATTATGGCCGTTCAAGAAATCTTAGGTCATGTAGATGTATCTACAACTCAGATTTACACTCATTTGACCACAAAAGATCTAAAGAATATCCATAGAAAAACACATCCGAGGGGCGAATGAAAATAAACAAAGCAATAGCTTTATATAAGAACC
>JAEEGL010745346.1_pt1 | contig 10397 bp, 9 predicted proteins | sample 9134231 | NCBI WGS metagenome assembly JAEEGL01 (sample SAMN16246548, study PRJNA631951) | gut metagenome | biome: gut microbiome; feature: rumen; material: fiber-attached | host: Bos | place: Iran: Karaj | collected 2018-10
GGTAATTTCATGAAGGCGGAAGGCTTCATCGCCTCGCGTCTGCGTTTCAAGGAGAAGATGGCTATCGTCGCGATAGCCATCTCTTTCCTTGTGATGATCGTGGCCGTCGCCATCTCCGCGGGCTTCCGCCGGGAGATCCGCGGCAGCCTGTCCGCGGTCACCGGAGACGTGTTGCTGACGAACGCCGCCGCCGACCTGACGGGGGTCAGCGACCCCGTCTGCGCCACGCCTTCCTATCTGGAAGCGCTCCGGGCCGTGAACGGCGTCGCGCGCATCGATCCCGTCATCTACGCCACCGGCATCCTGCAGACCGGCGGGGACATCCACGGCGTGCTGTTCAAGGGCACGCAGGCGGACACCGTCTCGCTGGGCGTGCGGGTGCCTTCCTCGCTGGCCGCCAGGCTGGGCATCGGGCCCGGCGACGACCTGACCGCCTGGTTCGTGGGCGAGAAGGTCAAGATCCGCAAATGGCACGTCACCGCACTGTACGACAACCCGGTGGAGACGATGGACAGCCAGATCCTGTACGTGCCCATCGGGGACCTGCGGCGCGTGGCGGACTGGGGGCCGGACGAGGTCTCCCTGCTGGAAGTGGGCCTGGACGCCCGGCACGGCAGCCGCCTCGCCATCCGGCATGCGGCCGACGAGTTGGGTTGGATCGCGGCTTTGAGCGCGCGCGACGACGAGGACCCGCTGCGGGCCGTGGCGGCCACGGAACGCTTCGCCCAGCTGTTCGACTGGCTGGACCTCATCGATTTCAACGTATATGCCATCCTGCTGCTGATGACCGTCGTGGCGGGATTCAACATGATTTCCGGGCTGCTGATCCTGCTGTTCCGCCACGTCTCCACGATCGGCACGCTCAAGACCCTCGGCATGAAGGACCGCTCCATCGCCGGGGTGTTCCTGCGGGTGGGCGCCCGGACCGTGGCCATCGGCATGGCCGCCGGCAATGCGGCCGCCCTGCTGTTCTGCCTGGTCCAGGGCACCACGCACGTGCTCAAACTCAATCCGGAGAACTATTTCGTCTCCTTCGTGCCGGTGCACGTGGACCTGCCCGGCATCCTGGCTGCGGACGCCGCGGCCTTCGCGGGGATCCTGCTTCTGCTGCTGATCCCCACCCTGTTCATCTCGAAAGTCGATCCCGCCCGGACCGTCAAGGCGGAGTAGCTATTCCCGCCAGAGAAGGATGGATCCGATCGTAGCCGAGGGCTTGAACTTCGGATTCTCGATGCGGATGCGTCCGTTCGCGGAGGGCTGCGGCGGATTCACCAGCGACTCGCGGGCGGTGCGGAACGCAATCCGGCTGTTCCAGATGTCGTCTTCGATCTGCACCGTACCGTCCATCAGCATCCATACCTGCGGGGCCTCCTCCCCGAACGCCAGGCAGTCACCTATGCGGCCGCCCACGCGCGGCTGCTGCATGCCGTCGTTCTCATAGGCCGTCTTCGCCACGCAGTACTTGGGCGAGAAAACCTCGATGGACTGCACCTTGTCGAACTCCATCTGGATCTGGAGCACGTCCTTGCCGTCCAGTTCCACCAGCCAGAGGTCGCCGCCCTCGGAGTATTTCACGTCATAGCCGACGGGGTCGTAGTCGAAGCGGAGGTCGGGGACGCCCTGGCCGAGCAGGATGCTCCCGAAGCCTTCGGCGTGGATGCAGGGATAGACGTAATCCTCGTTGCGCACGAGTTCCGAGCCGTTCCACAGGTAATCCACGAACAGGGCGCCGTGATAGACGTGCTCGTCAAAGTCCATCGGATCGTTGAGCCGGACCAGCGCGCCGTCGGTGCGCCATTCGTAGTCATACAGGCCGGCCTGCATCACGCCGCGCAGTTCCTCCACGTCGGCTCCCGCCAGGCGGACCAGGTCCTCGAAGTCGTCGCGCGCGGGTGCCGGGTTGAACGGCAGGTCCACCTCGCGGGCGTTCCCCGTTTCCGGGTCGTACTCATACGCGCGCAGATACTTGACGGAGGAGACGTCGCAGCCGCCGTTCTCCGACAGGAGCACCAGCACATGGCCGTCGGCGGAGTAACGGTAGCAGGCCATTTCGAAACCGTCGTAGCAGTCCCCGTCGAACAGGCTGTATTCCAAGTGGTTGGTAGGGCCGACAAACTCGACGGCGCCGTCGTAGGACTCCTTGAGTTCCGGTTTGATCCGGTCCTTGACGCCCTGCGGGGCGAACTTCGCCGTCATGATGTTGTCGCCGAAGATGGAGAAGATCTTGAAGAGTTCGTCGAAGCTGAAGCCCTCGGCGGCGGCCGTCACGTCCGGGGCGGTTTCAGGCTCGTCCACGGCCACAGCCCCCGCCGGCTGCGCTTCGCCGGCAGCCTGCCCGGAGGTGCGGGGGCAGCCGGTCACGACGAACACGCCGGCCGCCAGAAGAAGGAGGATTCTCTTTTTCATCTTATACTGTTATACTTTCGCTTCGCGGAAGACCTCCTGGATGGAGGGATAGGTGTTTTTCAGGTACGGAGGCAGGCTGGAGCGGGCCACCCAGGCGGCGCGCGTGATGTCCTCCTCCCGCTGCGGGGTCAGGTTCACCGGATCGGTGTAGAGCATGTCGTACCACCAGGTGTGCTTGAGGTGCCACACGCCGCCGCGCAGATAGCAGTGGTCCGTCACGCAGATGAGGTCCCGCAACTCGAGCTGGTCCACGCCGGTCTCCTCCTGCACCTCGCGCAGGGCCGTTTCCCGGATGTCCTCGTCCGCCTCGCGGTGCCCCTTCGGAAGGTCCCACAGGCCGGACCGCTGAATCAGCAGGTAGTCCCCGCGCCGGTTGGACACCAGTCCGCCGGCGGCGTCGACCTCGCGGAACTCCGCGCACACGCGCCGGTACATCCATTCGGTATTGTCGGTGGGGATGTAGATGCGGGACAGGGACTGCGACGCCTCGAACATCGCCACGAGGGCGCGGATGCTGACATCCTCGCCGAAGTGGAACTCCACGGCATTGGGGTCGGAGAGCGCCTGCTCGCCGGGACTGCAGATAATGATGAGCCGCCGTTCGAAATAAATCTTGTGCATCAGAAAATTGCTATCTTTGCATCCGTTGCAAATGTAATCATTTTTACCGACTATGACAGCACATTATACCAGCAAGCACGGCCAGGTGGCCAAGCGCCCCGAGGAAATGTATATGGTCTTCACCGACCTGCGCAATTTCGCGCAGATGATCCCGCAGGACAAGGTCCAGGCGGAGGTCGAGGCCGATTTCGACCATCTGACCGCCACGGTGCAGGGCTTCCGCATCGGCCTGCGCGTGGACGAACGCCAGCCCTACCGGCTGATCCGTCTCGGCAGCGCGGAGTCGCCGGTGGAGTTCGTGGGCGTGCTGCACTTCGAACCTTCCGCGATTCCGGGCCGGACCGATTTCTGGATCGACCTGGACGCCAATCTCAACTTCATGATGAAGACGATGCTCGGCGGCAAGCTGCAGCAGGCGCTCGACAAGATGGTGGACGGCCTCGTGGACGCTTCCGAGGGCCGCATGCCGCAGATGCCGGACGATCTGCGCGGATGATGGAGGAGGCGTCCGTCTCGATCCGCCTGAATCCTTTCAAGGGACTGGCGGGGCCGGAAGGCACCCCGGTCCCCTGGTCGCCCTATGGCCGCATCCTGGCGGACCGCCCCGTCTTCACCCTCGACCCCCTCTTCCACGCCGGCTGTTACTACGTCCAGGACAGCTCCGCCATGTTCGTCGGGCATTGCTTCCGCAATGCCCTGTATTGCACTATGAAGGGGGCTCCGCCCCCTGCAACCCCCTGCGGCCTCAAGGCCCTTTCCGACTTTCGCTACGCAAAAGTCCCGGGCCCGGCCGGTCCGCTGATGCGGACTTCGCTTCGCTCAAACTGCCCCGATGCAGAGACAGCAATATGCGGAGACACGACCGAAGTGGACGCGGCAGCAGCCTCAGAAAACCGTAGCCACCCTCGGCTCCGTAAGAGGGAGGGGCCCGCTGCCAAAGGCAGTGGGAGGGGTCCGGCGCAGCCGGACGTTTTCGGAGGCTGGCTGCCGGGGAACGAAGGTTCGGCGGTTATCCGGGTTCTGGATCTGTGCGCTGCCCCTGGGGGCAAGACGACGGACCTGGCGGCGTCGCTGCGGGAGGCCTTCGGCGACGGCTTCGTGCTGGTCGCGAACGAGGTGATGAAGGCGCGCGTGGGCATCCTGGACGACAACGTCGCCCGCTGGGGCGACCCCAACGTGATCGTGACCAGTGCCGACCCGGCGGCGTTCGCGCGCCTCGCCGGCTGGTTCGACGTCATCGTCGCGGACGTGCCCTGCAGCGGCGAAGGCATGTTCCGCAAGGATCCCCGCGCCCGGGAAGAATGGAGCCCGGCGGTGGTGGAACTCTGCGCCGCCCGCCAGAAACGCATCCTCGCGGACGTCTGGCCCGCGCTGCGCGAAGGCGGCCTGCTGATCTACAGCACCTGCACCTACGAAAGCGCCGAAAACGACGAAAACCTGGCCTGGGCCGCCGCAGAGCTGGGCGGGGAGATCCTGGAGCCGGAAGAGGAATTCCGGGACGCCGGCGTGCGCCGCACCCCGCACGGGCACCTGCTGGAAGCGGGCATCGTGCCGGGAGAGGGCCAGTGGGCGGGCGCGCTGCGCAAGACCGCCCCGCAGGCGCTGGCGAAAAACGCCTCCCCGGCGGACCTGCACCCGGTCCGCAGCGGCCTGCGGAAGGGAGAGGCAAAAGGAAAGGACTTCATTCCGGACCCCGACTACGCGTTGAGCATAAAATTTGATAGCAAGGACTATCCGGCCGTGGACGTGGACCGGCAGACGGCCCTGCGCTTTCTCCACCGGGATGCGCTCGTGCTGCCGCAGGCCGCCCCCGGCTACAATGTGATCACCTATCTCGGCCACCCCCTGGGCTTCGTGAAGAACATCGGTTCCCGATGCAACAACCTGCTCCCGAAGGGCCGCCGGATCTTGATGAACGTATGAAAATGAAGAGACTCATCCTCACCTGCCTGGTGCTCCTGGGCGCCTGCGCCGCTTTCGCGCAGGAAACAACGCGGGACGAATACCAGGCCCGTTATGAGCGGCTCGTCCGCAACCTGGGCTACGATGGCGTAGGCATCGAAACCGTGCTCGACCGCTGGGCCGCGGACTATCCCGACGACCCGGCCGTCCACCGGGCCCGGTTCAACTACTATCTTGAGAAGGGCCGCAGCACGGAAATGGTGCCCAAGCCCGGCCTGCGCCGTTTCATGGGCAAGCAGCCCTCGCTGACCCTCAAGGACCCCGACGGCAGCGACGTCCCGTATTTCGAGGAGGACTTCTACGACGAGGAGTTCTTCGGCATGGCGATGCGCGTACTGGACCAGCAGATCGCCGCGCATCCCGACGAACTGCGCTGGTATGCCCTGAAGATCCCCGCCCTGTGCGCCTACGAAAAGGAGAGCCCGGACATGGCCGTCTCGGAACTGCGGACGCTCATCCGGCGCCAGGCGTCGTCCAAGCCGTCCTGGACGCTGGACGGCGAGCCCGCCGATGCGGAAATCTTCCAGCAGCTCGTGGGCGAAGTCTGCTACAACTTCTTTCAGACCGGCTCCGATACCAGTTACGAGTATTTCAAGGATATCTCCGAGCAGATGAACAAGCTGTATCCGAAGAATCCGGTCTTCCTGGACAATATCGGATCCTACTGGCAGGTGGCGCGAAACAATGACAAGCAGGCCGAGAAGTTCTACAAGAAGGCCCTCAAGCTCGATCCCGGCGACTACGCCGCCACCCGGAACCTCCAGCTCATCGCCAAAAAGAAGAGCCAGGCCAGAAAGTAACGGCAGCGTGAAACTTTTTGCCATACTCCGCCGTATAAGGAAAGCATGTGCTTTTACGCGTAAGGTATGAAACTCTCCCAATTCGACTTTGAACTCCCGCAGGAGAAGATAGCCACCGAACTGATGCCCGAGGTCAACGGGCACATCCAGTGGCGCGACGAATGCAAGCTGATGGTCCTCCACAAGGACAGCGGCGAAATCGAACACCGTGTCTTCAAGGACATCATCGACTACTTCGGCAAGGGCGACCGCTTCGTCCTCAACGACACCAAGGTATTCCCCGCCAAGCTGTACGGCAAGAAGGAGAAGACCGGCGCCGACATCATGGTGTTCCTGCTGCGCGAGCTCAACCGGGAGCAGCGGCTCTGGGACGTGATCGTGGACCCCGCCCGCAAAATCCGTATCGGCAACAAACTCTACTTCGGCGAGGACGAGAGCATGGTGGCCGAGGTCATCGACAACACCACCTCCCGCGGACGTACCCTGCGCTTCCTGTACGACGGCCCCTACGATGAATTCAAGGCGGCCCTCTTCGCTCTCGGACAGACCCCGGTCCCCGAGTGGGTGAAGCAGACCCCGACCGCCCGGGACGCCGAGGAATTCCAGACCATCTTCGCCGCCCACGAGGGAGCGGTATCCGCCCCCGCAGCCGGACTCCATTTCAGCCGCGAGCTGTTCAACCGCATGATCCTCAAGGATATCGGTAAAACTTTCATCACCGTGCACATGGGCATCGGGCACTTCCGCGACGTCGATGTTGAGGACCTTTCCAAGCACCGGATGGACGGCGAGCGCATCATCATCAGCCAACAGGCGGCCGACGAGATCAACGCCACCAAGCGCAGCCGCCACAAGGTCTGCGCGGTGGGCGTGACCGTAATCCGGGCCCTGGAGACCTACGTGACCACGGACCGGGAGATCCGCGCCAACGACGCGTGGACCAACAAGTTCATCTTCCCGCCCTACACCTTCTCCATCCCCGACGCCATCGTCTCCAACTTCCACCTGCCGCAGTCCACGATGCTGATGTCCGTCGCCGCGTTCGGCGGCTACGAGAAGGTGATGAACGCCTACCACTGCGCCCTGGAGAACGACTACCGTTTCGGCCCTTACGGCGACGCGCTGCTGATCATCTGAGACGGCGCAGCCCCTGACACTGAAAGAATCCTGTTGCATTTGCCGGCAGGATTCTTTATTTTTGTCTGCAGACGAACCAAAACGATGAACGATGAAAAACCGCTTCTCCCCCGTGGCAGGCGCCATTGCGCTGAATGCCATTTTCGGCAACTCGCCGAAGTTTTCCCACCACCTGATCGACACCCTCGGCTCCGCCGAAGCCGTCTTTGCGCTTTCCGCGCAGGAACGCCTCCGCCTTTTCGGCCCGTACAACGACCGCGCCGCCCGCATCGGCCCCGCCGCCCTGCAGGCCGCGCAGGATGAGTACGAACACCTCTCCCGGTGCGGCGTCCAGTTCCTGAGCATTTTCGACGAGGGTTATCCCGCACTTCTGCGGGACTGCCCGGACGCCCCCCTGCTGCTCTATGTCCGCAGCGCCACCCCGGCTGACGAGCTTTTCCGGGGAAATGCCGTCTCCATCGTCGGGACCCGCGACCAGAGCCTCTACGGACGCGAAACCTGCCGGCGCATCGTCCGCGCCCTCTCCAGGGCCTCCCGTCCCCCGGCCGTCGTCAGCGGCCTGGCCATCGGCGTGGACATCACCGCCCACGCCGCCGCCCTCGACTTCGGGCTTCCCACCATCGGAGTCAGTCCGGTGGGGATCGACGAGGTCTATCCCCGGCGCCATGCCGCTTTCGTGGAACGCATGTGCGCCACCCCGGGCTGCGCCCTCGTGACCGACTACCCGCCCCGGACCTTCCCGGCCGCCTACAGTTTCCTGCGACGCAACCGCATCATCGCCGGCCTGTCCGGCGCCACCGTCCTGGTCGAATCCCGGATCAAGGGCGGCGGGATGATGACCGCGCGCCTGGCCGCCGGTTACGGCCGGGAAGTCTTCGCCGTACCGGGACGCATCGACGATCTCCGCTCGCAGGGCTGCAACCACCTGATCCAGGACCAGCTGGCCGCCCCGGTCGGGAATCCGGACGAATTGCCGGACCAGCTCGGCCTGGGCAGCCCCGGCGGGCGGCGGAAAGAGGATTGGGATGCCGCCGTCCGCCGGCGCCTGGGCCGGAGGGCCTCGCCGCAGGAGCTGGAGATCCTCGTCCGCATCCTGCAGCGCATCCGCTCCCAGCGGGGGATCAGCCTGGAAGAACTCTGCCGGGACACCGGGCTCGCCTATGCCGACGCCGCCCGCGCCGCCGGGATGCTCGAGGAGGAGGGCTTCATCCAGACGGATCTGCTCCAGCGGTGCACCATAAATATAAAAAATGCTTAACTTTGTCCTGGATGGAATTCATCGACACACATACCCATACGTATGACGAAGCCTTCGAGGGTTGTGAAGACGAAGTGATTGCCCGCGGCCTGGCCGCCGGCGTGACCGTCCAGTTGCAGGCCGACGTGGATTCGCGCGAGCGGGAACGGATGTTTGCCCTCGTGGAACGGCATCCCGGTGTGCTCCGGCCCATGCTGGGGCTCTACCCCGGCTCCGTGGACAAGGACTGGCGCCGCGAGATCGATGCCCTGGAATCCTGGCGCGGACGCGGGATCGTGGCGCTCGGCGAGATCGGCCTGGACTACCACTACGGGGCGGAATTCCGCGACGAACAGATCGAGGCGTTCCGGACCCAGCTGGAGCTGGCCGCGGCCTGGAACCTTCCGGTCAACATCCACCTGCGCGACGCTACGGAAGACTTCTTCGCCGTCCTCGGCGAATACCGGCACCTGGCCCTGCGGGGCAATCTCCACGCCTTCAGCGGCAGCGCCGAAACCTTCGCGCGCCTGCAGCGGCTCGGAGGCGACTGGTACGTAGGGATAGGCGGCGTGCTGACCTTCCGGAAGGCATCCGTCGCCGAAGCGGTGAAGCGCATCCCCCTGGACCGCATCCTGCTGGAGACCGACGCCCCCTACCTCGCTCCCACGCCCCACCGCGGGGAGCGCAACGAGAGCGCCTACATCCCCCTGATCGCCGCCTTCCTGGCGGAGTGCAAGGGGACCGGCCTCGAAGAAGTGGCCGCTACGACCACGCAGAACGCACGTAAACTGTTTGCTTTATGAAGTTGAACTTTCCATTTTTCCAGTCCGGGACGAAACGCTCCGCCGTGCTGCTCATCTACACGGGCGGGACCATCGGGATGAAGGCCGACCCCGAAGACGGAACCCTCAAGCCCTTCGATTTCAGCGGGATCCTGGAAGAAGTCCCCGAACTGCGCAAGTTCGGAGTGAAGATCGACTCCTTCACCTTCAATCCCCTCATCGACTCCTCCGATGTCGAACCGGCCCTGTGGCAGTCCCTCGCCCGCCTGATCCGGGACCGTTACGACGACTACGACGGATTCGTCATCCTGCACGGGACGGACACGATGGCCTACAGCGCTTCCGCGCTGAGTTTCATGCTGGAGAACCTTTCCAAGCCGGTGGTCTTCACCGGAAGCCAGCTCCCGGTCGGGCAGCCCCGGACGGACGGCAAGGAGAATCTCATTTCCGCCGTGGAGATCGCTACGGCCAAGGATTCCCACAACCACGCCATGGTCCCCGAAGTCTGCATCTGCTTCAACGCGCAGCTGCTCCGGGCCAACCGCAGCGTCAAGGTCAGCGCGACCGGATTCGACGCCTTCAAGTCGCCCAACTACCCCCTGCTCGCAACCGCAGGGATCAGCATCAAGTACAACAACAGCTTCATCCATTACGGCTACGACCGGCGCAGGAGCCTGGATATCCACACCGACCTGGACACCCGCGTGTCTGTGCTCAAGCTCCACCCGGGCATCACCGAACAGGCCGTCCGCGACATCCTGCTGGGCGACGGCTCCCGGGTCGTCATCCTGGAGACCTACGGCTCCGGCAACGCCCCCTCCCGGCCCTGGTTCCTGGCCCTGGTGCGCGAGGCCGACAAGCGGGGCAAGATCCTGCTCAACGTCACCCAGTGCCAGAGCGGCGACGTGGACATGGACCTGTACGCCACGGGGCGCGCCCTGAAGGACGCCGGGGTGATCTGCGGGCACGACATCACGACGGAAAGCGCGCTCGGCAAGCTGTTTTACCTCATGGGAGAACATGCCGACAACAACCGTGTCAAGACCCTCCTGGAGAGGAACCTCAAAGGAGAAATCTCAAAATAATCTATTGACAAATGGATTTTTTTTACTAAATTGCACCGTTTTTATGTTTATGAACGCATAGAATATATCACAACTAATACATTTTTAAGTTCATTATGAAAAAAGTTTTCATGTTTTTGGCAGGTGTGGGCTCCATGGCCTTCACTGCAACCAGCGCCTTCGCCCAGGACGAGATGAATGCCGCTGACCTCCTTTCCGGCAACAGCGAAGTTCCTCTCAATCAGGCTCTCAAGACCAAGTTCATCGAAGGTGGTCCGGCGTTCATGTCCCTGATTATCATCTGCTTGATCATCGGTCTTGCCCTCGCCATCGAGCGCATCCTCTATCTCTCCTTCTCCAAGATCAACACCAAGAAGCTCGTTGAGAA
>JAEEGL010774524.1_pt1 | contig 10397 bp, 9 predicted proteins | sample 9134231 | NCBI WGS metagenome assembly JAEEGL01 (sample SAMN16246548, study PRJNA631951) | gut metagenome | biome: gut microbiome; feature: rumen; material: fiber-attached | host: Bos | place: Iran: Karaj | collected 2018-10
CAGTAACATCACCAACATCAAGAATACCAATAAGCGACGCATTTGAAGTAAGCGGCTTAATTCTATAGCCGTCTGGCGAAGGCGACAAAATTATTGGATCAGACATTGAAGCGTTTATATATCTGATTCGCATTCGCTCAGTATCAACAATGCTCAAAAACAATACAGTATATTTATCCTGAAGATGCATTCCCTTGATTGCTTTATCAATTGCATGAAGCACACCAACAAGATCTTCTTTATCTTCGATAATTTTTACAGTATTCATCACCAAACCCATAATTAAAGCAGCCGGCAAACCTTTTCCCGAAACGTCGCCAAGCATAAGAAGGGTTTTAGAAGAATCAATTGGAAGAATTGAAAAATAGTCTCCCGAAACATTTACAAGCGGGCGATAATAAGTTGCAATTTTGAGTTTTGGAATATTTGGAATTTTCTGCGGAAGAAAGGAACGCTGAGTTTCAGCAAGCTGTTCCCACTCTTTTGTTGTAGCAGAAATTTCAGAAAGCGTTGCAATTGTTCTGGAACGAGTTACAAAACGCTTGTATTCCTCAAAAAGTCTTTTATAAACATCAACATCAAAAAGTCTTGTATAACGACAGAAAACATAAAGATGATATCCATCGCAGCACATAAAAAATCCGCGCGCTTTGCGATAATTTGTAGTTACACCAATATGACGATCAAAATAATAAAAACCGTCTGGCCAGTTATCGTTAAAATGCTGATCAAGTTTATTTCTTACACTTTCAGAAGTTGAAGTTCTGTTTGGGCTATTGTAAAGAATATATTTTTTTGTGCGGTCAATCAAAAGAACAGAACAATCGCCCTGCTTTTCCAAAATATCACCAATTACAACATAAAAATCATCAAGGGAATAACAAAAGCGAAGCCGGTCAATAAAATCATTCAAAATGACAGTTTCGCCAGTTTCGAGAGTTTCTTTTCTAACTTTTGCCATTAAATAAGAACGTAATCTGACACCCCAGAAAACAGCCGCAAAAAATACAATAAAAGTTACAAGCAAAGTAATATTTGAATATTCGCCTGATTTTTTTGCCGGCAAAAGCATAAGACCAGCAACAATAAAACTTATGATTGTCAGTACATTTATAGAGATTAGAACAGCTCTTTTCCTGTTTTTGTACATGATTACCCCTGATTTATTACCTGAATATTTTAAATAGACTGATACTATTCTATCATATTATCGGATTTTTTTGGAAAAAAGTTCATTCATAATAACAAAGTTTCGCGCATTTTCGATTTGTAAAAAAACAACTTTTCAGGTTTTCGCATTAAAACTGTCTTACTTTTGGAAAGAAAACAAAAGCTGCGTTGCAGCTTCATTATTTTATGCAAAAATTATAATGCAAAAAGCCTTAAATCTTTGTACTAATAAACAAATTCGTTCTTGACAAATTTAATTAATCGCAATAAATTGAAAATATAACAAGCGCAAATTCCTCGCGCGCTTAAATAATCTTTGGAAGGAGGTACATTCCTATGATTAATGGTAATTTAGTTGATTTTAAGCACGGAACAAATCTCCTTTCTGCAAGAGAAGATTAGTCCTCGCTTAAAATCTAAATCCTCGCAAATCGACCGCACGAATCTGACGTGTGTTGTATTGTTTTCGGTACGTTGCCGAATCGTTTCTGCTTAAATTTTTAACTTTATGAACAGGCTAAATCTATTTAAATACTTCAAGAAGTATAGTTTTTTATATTTTCTTGCACTTATTTCTATAAGCGCAAGTATTCTGCTGGATCAGGCGGCGCCTCTTATTGTTCAGCATATTGTTGATGATGTTCTTCTTGCCAAAAAAATGGAAGTTTTGAACTTTCTGCTTTTGGGAATTCTTGGAATTGGTATTGGTCGGTGTATTTTTCAGTATGCAAAAGAATATTTGTGTGATTATGCGGGCAGCAAAATGGCCTGTGAAATTCGTATCAATTTATTCCAGAAGATTCAAAGCCTTTCTGCAAACTTTTTTGACGGAATTAATAGTGGCGAACTGATGAGCCGTGTAAAAGACGATGTTGACAGAATCTGGGATATTGCAGCCTTTATGGGAATCTTAATGGCCGAAGTTTTTATTCGCACAATTGCAACGCTATTTTTTATGATTCGCATAAATTGGCAGCTTTCTATTATTCCGATTGTTGGAATGCTAATTTCTGGATTTATTGCAATCAAAATGGAAAAGCAGCTTGATAAGCTTTATGGAGCAATTGCACAGGAAAGTTCAGAAATGAACAACACCGCCGCAGAAAATCTGGCCGGAGTTAGAACTGTAAAAGCTTTTGCCCGTGAAGGTTTTGAAATTGCAAAATTTCACAAGCACAATCAAAAGTTTTACGAACTTAATATTGATTTGAGCCGGGTTTTTGTAAAGTACAATCCGATTATTCAAACAATTACAAGAGTTCTTGCTGTAATTTCACTTTTGCTTGGCGGCCTTATTGTGATGAAAGGAAACCCGCTGCAAGGCGGACAAAAAATGAGCGTTGGTGAACTAATGGCTTTTCTTGCTTATGTTAGCGGAATGATTTGGCCAATGGAAATGCTTGGCTGGCTCACAAATGGTTTTTCGAGCGCAAAAGCAAGCGTAAAACGACTGAATAAAATTTACCGCGAAACGCCAGCAATAGAAGAAAAAAGCGAACTTGCAAAGAACACAGAAGGCACCGACATTGAGCTTGTAAATGCAATGTTTTCGCAGTTTGATATTTGCGGAGATATTAGTTTTGATCATGTAAGTTACGAAGTTGCTGGGGAATCGTTGGCTGCAAAAACCAAAAACACCGTTAATGCTGAGCCACGAAAGATTCTTGACGATGTTTCGTTTGAAATTAAAGCCGGCCAGACTCTTGGCATTATGGGAGCAACCGGTTCTGGTAAAACTACGCTCATAAATCTTTTAAAGCGTATGTATGATGTAACTGACGGAAGCATTAAACTTGATGGAATTGATATTCGTGAATTGCCGTTGCCAACTTTGCGCCGCGCACTTTCGTGTGTAATGCAGGACATTTTTTTGTTTTCCGACACGATTGACGGAAACATAAGACTTGGTGCGCGAGAGACAATTTCTGTGCCAGAAGTGCGTTCGGCTTTAGTGCAGTCGCATTCTGCAGAGTTTGTAGACCGTATGGAAGAAAAAGAAAATACTGTAATTGGTGAACGCGGTGTTGGCCTTAGCGGCGGACAAAAGCAGCGAATTACAATTGCGCGTGCTCTTGCAAGAAAAACGCCGGTGCTTGTGCTTGACGATTCAACTTCGGCGCTAGATACAGAAACTGAGCAGGAAATTCAGCAGGTTCTTGCAGAACTTAGCGGAATGACAAAAATCATTATTGCGCACAGAATTAGTGCGGTTCGTAAAGCCGACAAGATTATTGTACTTGATAAGGGCCGGGTTGTAGAAAGTGGAACTCACGAAGAATTGCTGGCGCGCGGTGGATTATATAAGGAGACTTACGATAGTCAGTATTAAGACGGGCACGGCCGCGAAGCGGCCGTGTGGCTTAGGGATTGTAGCTGCGGCGCAACCTTCGGTTGCGCCGGCCACTGGACTGAGCGAGCAAGCGAAGCGCGCGAGCGAAGGAAGCGGCTGAAGCGATAGCGAAACAGCGAAAAGCCCGACCGCCCGCGAAGCGGGCGGTAAGCCCCAAATTATTAAGGTAGAGATTTTTATGAATAGTTATAAGACAGATGAACAACAGGTACAAAAGTCGAACTTTGAAACAATGCCACGACTTTTTCGTTATCTGCTTAAATATAAAAAACGAATTGCGCTTGTGTTTGCGCTAATGGCATTTGGAACTGCGGTTGATCTTGTGAATCCGCTTTTGAACGAGCGCGCCATTGACCGCTACATTCTTAAGGGAAATGTGCCGGGACTTGTGCGCATTGTTCTAGTGGGCGTTGTGATTAACATTCTTGCGGTTCTTGCAATCAAACTTCGTATGATTTTAATGGCAAAAACGAGCAACAAGGTTATTCAGGAGTTGCGCCAGGAATTGTACGATCACATTCAGGGACTTGACCTTGCGTTTTTTGATTCGCGTCCGTCTGGAAAGATTCTTGCGAGAATTATCGGGGATTCAAACTCGCTCAAGGACATTATTGAAAATGCTGTTACCACTTTGATTCCAAACCTTGTTACGGTCATTGCGGTAATTGTAATTATGTTCGTAAAAAACTGGAAACTGGCTTTGGCCGCTCTTTGCAGTCTGCCATTTTTGATTGCCGGTATTTTTTTGATTTCGATAATGGCTGAAAAACATTGGAAAGCTAAGCGCCAGAAATCTTCAAATATGAATGCGTTTATAAACGAAGATCTTTCTGGTATCAAAATTATTCAAAGTTTCCGTGCTGAACAGGAAACTGATAAAACTTTTCAGCAGCTTGTTTGGGACGACCGGCGCGAGTTTTTGCGAGCTGTTCGCTGGTGCGACGGTTTTGGTTCATGGATTGATTTGTGCTGGAGTGTCGGAACTATGGCACTTTATTTGGTTGGTATTAAACTGCTTGGAATCGAAGGTGTTTCCATCGGTACTTACATTGCCTTTGGAAGCTATGTTGGAATGTTCTGGCAGCCGATTTTGAATCTAAGCAATTTTTACAACCAGTTTATTAATGCGGCAAGTGGTGCTGAGCGTATCTTTGAAATTATTGACAAGCAGCCGGTAGTTACCAGTAAGTCTGGGGCAAAAGCAATGCCTGCAATCAAGGGAAACATTGAATTTAAGGACGTTACATTTGGTTATAAAGAAGATGCAGATGTTCTTAAAAATGTTTGTTTCTCTGTGACTCAAGGCGAAACGATTGCTTTAGTTGGACCTACGGGCGCTGGTAAATCTACGGTTGTTAATCTTGTGAGCCGTTTTTATGATATTAAAGGCGGCAAAATCCTGATTGACGGAAATGATATTCGTGATGTAGAGCTTTCGAGCCTGCGCACCCAAATGGGAATTATGACGCAGGACAATTATATTTTCAGCGGTACTATCCGTGAAAACATAATGTATGGAAAACTTAATGCAACGGAAGAAGAAATGCTCGAAGCAAGCCGCGCCGTTCACGCAGATGATTTTATTAAAAATCTGCCGAACGGTTATGACACAAAACTTACGGCGCGCGGCGGCGAACTTTCTAACGGCCAGCGGCAACTTGTTGCGTTTGCCCGCACTATGCTAAGCAATCCGCGAATTCTGATTTTGGACGAAGCAACTTCTAGTATCGACACAAAAACAGAGCTTTTAGTTCAAAAAGGAATTGCGAGCATGCTCAAGGGACGAACAAGTTTTGTAATTGCACACCGCCTTTCAACTATTCAAAATGCAGACCGCATTTTTGTAATTGATAAAGGCGGAATTGTCGAAAGTGGTTCGCCTGCTGAACTTATGGCAAAAAAGGGTGCCTATTACGCACTAAGGCAAGCCCAATTTGCGTAATGCAAAATATTTCCATTATATAGATTTCAAACCGAATAGAGGACAAGAAATGAATAACATAAAAAGCGACATTATTATTGAACGCGCAAAGGCTTTAGACACAAAAGAAATTATTAACTTTTGGAAAATTGTTGGCTGCGAAACTGAAAATCTTAGTTTTGGAAGCGAAGGAAAGCCCGGCTCCGAAGCTGAAGAATTTGAAAAAATAAAGAGCCTCGAAAACTCAACAACAGAAGCCTATTTTGTTGCCCGCAAAGATTCTAAAATTATTGGAACTGCGCATTATACTGCAAACACCCGCAACAGAATGAATCACCGCGGAACAATTGGTTTATGCATTTTGCAGGCTGAAAGCGGCAAAGGACTTGGAACTCGTTTTATGCAGACTCTTTTGGACTTTGCAAAAAATACTGCAAAATCAGAAATTGTTTCGCTGGAAGTTAGAAGCGACAATACTAATGCAATCAAACTTTATGAAAAATTCGGTTTTGAAAAAATCGGCGTGTTTAAAGGCTTCTTCAAAATTGATAATAAACTTATTGATTTTGATATAATGGAAAAAATTTTGTAATTAATTATTTTGCAACGCAAAAAAATCAGAGCAATGCAAATACTCTACGCTTTATGCTGCAAACGGCTCGTCAAGTTGAAAACTTTGCAAATTGTCAATTTGTTCGTTTGTCAACTTGCCCGCAAAGCTGCTTGTTCGCTTGCCCGCAAAAGTTCACAGCGTATTTTCGTTGCTCTCTTTTTTGCTAATTTTCACATTATCTATAGCTTGAAAGCTTGTTTTTAAGTTCAAAACACCGATTTTTCAAGTTGCGAACTTCGCTCAAACTGTTCATAATTTTTGCAGTCATATAAACATCAACTATGCCGCTATCAAAAAAGAAATCAGCAAAAGTAGCAAAACCGCCAACATTCATTGTATAATCGCCTGGCATACTGATTCCGCCGAGCACGCGCTTTAATTCCTGCATAAGATAATTCACTCTGTCCATAGAAACTTTTGCGTTGTTTATTTTTGAATGCTTGATTAAATCAACAATAAAACCGCCGCCCAAAACATCAAAAAATCCCCAGTTGCGAGCAGAAGAAAGATGTTTTTCTGCAATTTCAAGTTCCGAAATAAGCTGATTTGTAAGGTTTAGTGCCTGATTAATTTGTACGTCGTTTGCCATTGGGGTCTCCATAAATCAAAGTGTTCTGCGGTAGTTTCGACAGGCTCAACCACCGTATTTAAAGTATACTAATATTTTTAATGAAATAAAACAAAAATGTGATAGAATTAAAGTATGAATTATGATGAACTTGTAAAAAAAGCAATTGAAATGACAAACAATTCTTATGTGCCCTACTCTCACTTTCACGTTGGAGCTGCTTTGCTTGATAAAAACGGAAAAATTTGGACCGGCTGTAATATAGAAAATGCCGCTTACGGGCCAAGCAATTGTGCCGAACGCACCGCAATTTTTAAGGCTGTAAGCGAAGGAGTTCTCGATTTTGAAGCAATTGCAATTGTTGGCGGCTCAGAAGGAAAAGACGGAAACACTATAATTGATGATTTTTGCCCGCCTTGTGGAGTTTGCAGACAGGTTTTAAGTGAATTTTGCAAGCGCGATTTTAAGATTATCCTTGCAAATGGTAAAGGTGAACAAAAAGTCTTTACGCTGGAACAGCTTTTGCCAGAAAGTTTTAGTCTGCGTTAGCCCAATGATTATAAGGCTTACCGCCTAAATAAGTTTCTAAAAGTTCGCCATTTTTATAGATAACTTTTAAACTAAAAAACTGATGATTTTTTGCAAGAAAGTCTAAAAAGATTTCGTCGGCCTTCCAATGCGGAAGGTCGTTCATTTTATTAATGGGAACCCATTCTAAATCACCTTCACTACAATCCGTAAGAAGCGTGCCAGAAAAACTGCGGGCTCGGAAAATATGCATAAACTCAGTATAAACTTCGGCCGCAGAGGTATCCACAAAAGTAACAATACCACAATATTCCAGATTTTCAGGAGCAATTTCAAGACCAGTTTCTTCTCGCACTTCGCGAATTGCACAATCCTCCGGCGACTCGCCATTTTCAAACTTGCCGCCAATTCCAATCCATTTGTCGTGATTGTAGTCGTTTTGCTTTTTAGTGCGATGAAGCATTAAATATGAGCCGTTCTTTTCTATATAGCAGAGCGTTGTATTTACAAGAGTTTTCATTTTTGAATTTCTTTTGCAAGCATACAAAGGCCTTCAACAATTGCTTCGTGCTCTTTTGGAGCAATTCGTGCATAAAGGCTTTCTGGCGTATCATCTGGCAAAACAGGAACACGTTTTTGAATCAAAATGCGACCAGTATCACAACCACCGTCTGCAATATGAATTGTACAACCGCTTTCTTTTTCGCCAGCGGCAATAACAGCCTCGTGAACGTGATGACCAAACATTCCAACGCCGCCAAACTTTGGCAAAAGAGCCGGATGCAGATTGATAATTCTATCTTCGTAAACCTTTAAGATTTCGCCCGAAAGAACAGTAAGACAGCCAGCTTCAACAATTGCTTCAGCACCATAATTCACACAAGCACCAAGCATTGCATTAGAAACTGCAAGGCGTTTTGTATCGCGGTCGCTTGCTTTTGCAACTTCTTCACCCATAACAGCATAAGGAGAACAAATTGCTGTTGGAATTCCAGCTTTAGCCGCACGCTCAAGCGCATAAGCCTTTTTTGAATCAGAAATTACACAAACAATCTTATAAGGACAAGATTCTCCCTGCGCAGCTTGAAAATCAATCAAAGCCTGAAGATTTGTACCACCACCGCTAACCAAAACAGCTGTCTTTAAAACTTTCATATACACATTCCTAAATAGTGCTCGCAAGGCTTGCACCAAAAGCTTTTTCCCAAAGAATCAAAAATGCCCCGCTTTCGCAGAGCATTCTTAAGACACAACATATTTGCAACAAGTTTTTTCAAAACTTGCGGCCCTTAGATTTTAGTCTTCAAACAAAACAGCGTCGCGCTGGCCGTTTACTTCGCCCTTTGCATATTCAACGCGGCCAATCTTGTAAGCCTTCATATCAGGACAGTAATCTTTGTGATATTTATGAGCATTTGCATTAAACATTTCAAGAACAGAATCAGCTTCTTTTGCAGAAACAGCAAGAACAAAACCAATTCCCATATTGAATGTATTATAAACATTATCAAGATCAGCACCGCGTCGAATCAATTCACCAAATACAGGTGGAATGTCCCAGCTGTCGCGTTTGATAATAGAAATCAGCTGCTTTTTGCCTTCTTTTGCTTTTGGATACATACGAGGAATATTTTCATAGAAGCCACCGCCAGTTACATGAACCATTCCATGAATAGCCCTGCGGTATTTTCCAAGAACTTCCATAACAGGTTTTACATAAATACGAGTTGGAGTAAGAAGAACTTCACCAATAGTCTTACCAGTATCGCTTCCGTTTACAACAAAAGGATCATTTACATTAGGAACAAGTTTACGAACAAGGCTAAAACCGTTAGAGTGAACACCAGTAGAACTCAAACCAATAAGAACATCGCCCTCGCGAATATCCTCACCAGTAATCATTTCTTTCTTTTCGCCAACACCAACACCAAAGCCGGCAAGATCATATTTACCAACATCATAGAAACCAGGCATTTCAGCAGTTTCACCACCAAGCAATGCACAGCCAGTATCAACACAACCGTCGGCAACACCCTTTACAAGTTCAGCAGCAACATCAGCATCAAGTTTTCCACAGGCAACATAATCAAGAAAGAACAAAGTCTGAACACCAGAACACAAAATGTCGTTTACACTCATGGCTACACAGTCAATACCAACAGTGTCATATTTTTTCATCTGAAATGCAACATCAAGTTTAGTTCCAACACCGTCGGTTCCGCTTACCATAACAGGATTTTTAATACCCTTTGGAACTTCAAACATTCCATTAAAACTTCCAAGCCCTGTCAAAAGTCCTGGAACAACAGTTCTTTTTACCTGTTCCTTGTACTTATTTACCGCTCGGTAACCTTCTTCTACATCTACACCAGACTCTTTGTAGTTTGCCATTTCCTATGCTCCTGTATATATTTGGGCGTTCCCCTCGCTTTCGCTCGGGTCGCTACGTTCCGGGTTCCACTATCGCTCCATACGGCCGCTTCGCGGCCGTACAGCTTCGCTGCCCTTCACATCGCTAACGCATTTTCTTAAAATTTAAAATCAATTCCAGTTGCTGCTGCATCATCAGCGAGCTTCTTTCTAAAATCTTTAAGTTTTTCGGCAAGAGATTTATCCTGCAAAGCAAGAATCTGCAATGCCAAATAAGCCGCATTTTTTGCGCTGTTAATTCCAACTGTTGCAACCGGAATCTGTGGCGGCATTTGCACAATAGAAAGCAAAGCGTCCATTCCGCCAAGTCCGTTAGATTTTTCGCTAACACATTCAAGCGGTACACCAATTACAGGAAGTGTTGTAATTCCTGCAATAACACCAGGAAGCGCTGCTGCCAAGCCTGCACCGGCAATAATTACCTGGCAACCGTCTTTTTCAACCTGTTCAACTGTTTGTTTAAGTAAAACCCCGGCTCTGTGGGCAGAAATGATATAAGCCTTGTAGTCAACGCCGAACTCTGTAAGAATATCGGCAGCCTTTTTCATGGTGTCTTTATCAGACTTTGAACCGAAAAAAATTGCAACTTTCATATCAGAGTTATATCATAAAAAGGGATTCATCACAATAAGAAGTAATATAATTTAATTCACTTTCCTAGTAAGCTGTTTAAAATAAAAACTGCGTTGCAAACTACAGTTATCATAATTTGATTTATTTCCACTGCGATGACATCCAATCTGCGGCTGCTGGGAAGTGGAACCTTGACTCGCTTACGCTCGCACCCAGCAATGCAGATTGGATATCATCTCCGTTC
>JAEEGL011124187.1_pt1 | contig 10397 bp, 10 predicted proteins | sample 9134231 | NCBI WGS metagenome assembly JAEEGL01 (sample SAMN16246548, study PRJNA631951) | gut metagenome | biome: gut microbiome; feature: rumen; material: fiber-attached | host: Bos | place: Iran: Karaj | collected 2018-10
ATATAATTTTTCATTTTATAAATATAATCTTTTGAAAATTTATTATTTATATTTTCAAATTTTTCTTTTGGATATATATTATTAATATTTTTTTTTTCTAAATATTCAATATTTTCATCAAAATTAATTAAAGTACTTGATAATTTTTCATCATTAAAATTATTAATTATTTGAGAAAATTTTTCTGGTGATATTGAATTATTTTCAAAATCGAATTCTTTAAAATTTTCTTTAATTGATTTTTGAATAGTATTTTCTAATATTGTATTTGATGGTTCAAATTCTTCAATTGATAATATTATATTCATTTTTTGATTCTATATTACTTTGAAAATCTTCTAATTTTATTTCATCATCATCACCTTTCAATGATATTTTACTATTCATATATATAATTTATTAAATGATAAAAATATAAATTATTTTATTTTTAATATTTATTAAAGTATTGTCAATATATTTTTTTATATTTATTTTATATTTATGTTTTGATTATTTATATTTTATTCATAAATTATATAAATCATTAATATTATATATTTAGATATAATATTTTAAATAATAATAACTAATCAAACTTTATTATAAAATTACAATTTGTTTTTATATATTAATTAAATTATTATTATATTAACCCACACAAAAAGTGAATTTCAAAATCAAACATTATTGAATAATTTCAAAAAAAAATTAAAATTAAAAAAACATTATTTCTTAATTAAAAAAAACATTAAATAAACCTGATAAAATTCCAAAATAAAAATAAAATGAAAAAAAACACTAACCTATAACCCCATTTCATACCAAAACTCTCTTTCATATTTATACTCATACAAATCATAAATCAAAACAAACTTCCTAAGTCTATTAGCAAACTCATTAAAATCTTTCTTATCAATTCCCCATTGAACTTCACATAACCCAGATAATCTTGGTAACAATTGATACATAATACCAGCTTCAGAAAAGATATATTCAGTCCATAAATTTCCTTGAACACCAATAACTAAACTTTTATTAACAATATTACCATAAGGATTAAAATCATAAACTCTTTTTAAACTAACATATCCTCCAATTGTTCTTGGTTGAGCCCAATCTCCAGTAACTTGACTATAATCAAAATACATATTACTCATAGGACTCATAATAACCTCATGTCCTTTTTCAGCAGCAATTTCCCCATTATTAATACCACGCCAACTCATTATAATTGCATCTTTTGATATTGTACTTTCTAATATTTCATCCCATCCTATTATACGTTTACCTTTATCACTAAGATAATTTCCAACTCTACTTGAAAAGTATCCTTGTAAATGTTCTGCATTTGTTATATTCTCATCTTTCATTCTTTTATTACATAAAGAACATCTATTCCATTTATTTTTTGGTGCTTCATCTCCTCCTATATGAATATATTCATGTGGGAATATTTCAATCATTTCATTGAAAATATTATTTATAAATATGAATGATTCATCATTTCCAGCACAAAGAATATCATCAAAAATTCCAAATGAATCTTTTACTGTATAATTTTCTTTAGTACAACCTAAATTAGGATATGCTGAAAGTAATGAAAGTGTATGACCAGGAAGATCAATTTCAGGTGTTATTGTTATAAAATGATCACTAGCATAATTTATTAATTCTTTTATATCTTCTTGTGTATAAAAACCACCATATCTTGTATCTTCCATTTGTGTATTTCTTCCTATATATGAATTATTACGTATTGAACCTATTTCAGTTAGAAGAGGATATTTTTTTATTTCAATACGCCATCCTTGATCATCTGTTAAATGCCAATGTAAATTATTCATATTATGTAAACTTAAAATATCTATTACTTTTTTTAAGAAGGAAATTGGGAAATAATGACGTGAACAATCTAACATTATTGAACGATATTTAAATGTTGGATTGTCTAATATTATTATTGGATATATTTGAATTTGTAATAAGGAATTTTTATTCTTTGTTTTTTTTGTTATTTTTTCATTTATTAGAGGAAGTGATTTTCTTAATGTTTGACAACCATAAAAAATACCATTTGGTGTTGATGATGAAATTATTATTAAATTTTGATTTATTGTAATTTTATATTCTTCTTTTTTTAATCTGTCATCATATAAAAATAAAATTAAGTTTTTTTTTATTTTTGGAATTTTTGAGGTTGTTTTTAATAATAAATTTGTTTTGTCTTTTATATATTCCGATAAGTAATTTGAGATTCTTTTTAAATCAGAATCATTTTCTGGGAAAATTATTTTTGTTGTTGATGATAAAATAAATGGATTTCCTTTCATTTGTGTTATTTGTTTTGGAAGAGGAATTACTTTGAAATCTTCTTCTGTTATTATGTTTGATGATAATGTTATTTTTAAAAATGATAATAAGAAATAAAAATATAATTTTTTCTTTAACATTTTTTTAAAATGTTTTTTTTCAAATTTTTTTTTTAAAATATATATGATTTGTATTATGATAATAACAGTTAATACAATTTTTTTTAAATTTAATTTTTTTTTGGTTAATTTACCTCATTATTGGAAAAATAATAAAATTTTAAATTAATGTTTTTTAACAAAAACAAATTTTTTATTTTTTGTCATTCATATTATCAATTTCTTTCTTATATGAGAACTTTTTAAGAAAATTAAACTTAAATTTTAAATTAATTTGTACTTTAAATTATAAAATAATAGAAATTTTCTAAAATTTATCTTAACTCAAAATATAAAATATTCTTTAAAGCATTTTTTATATTCCTTTTACATTTTATAATTGTAAATATAAATAAATCAGATAGTTTATATTTTCATTTTAAAATACATAAAATGTATTTATACATATTTTATATTAATGATATCAAAAAATTAAAATAAATTTAAAAAAACCTCTATATAAATATTTAAAATATAAATATTCTTCTTTGAAAAAAAAAATAAAACAAAATATAAAAAATGTCAAAACAATCATATTACCAAAAAACAACATCAAAATCTAAAACAAACTCCCTTGAATATGAAATAACAGACATAAAATCTGATTATAGAATAATAACAAAAAATTTAGTATACATAATAGGTTTAAGTGAATCATTAGCAGATAAAAAAAAATTAGAAAAAAATGAATATTTAGGTCAATATGGAAAAATCTTAAAAATAGTAATAAATAAAAAAAAATATCATAATTCAAATAAATTTGGACCAACTTTTTCTGCATATATAACATATAATGAACCATATGAAGCATCAATTGCAATTTTATCTTTAGATAATATAATAATTGATAATCATATTATTAGAGCAAGTTTTGGAACAACTAAATATTGTCAATTTTATTTAAAGAAATTAAAATGTAATAATAAAGATTGTTTTTTTTTACATAAAAAAGCAAATCCTGAAGATATTATTTTTAAAAATGAATTAAATTCTAATAATTCTTTTTTTTATAATCAACAAATTTTTGCTATTAAATTAGCTGATATTTATAATCCTGTTGTTAAAAAAAAATTACTTTTAAATAAAGATTTAAATAGTATTTTTCCTTCTCCTGATTTAATATATGAAAATGAAGTAGTTATTGAAAATATGCCAAAAGTTAAAAAAATTATTAAAAAAAACCTTTCTGTTTCTAAAAAAGATGATAAAAAAGATGAAAAAAGTGAAAAACAATTAATTAATATTATTGAAAAACAAAGATTTAATGATAATAAATTTAAAGAATTAGAAAGTTCAAATTCTACTTTGACAAATAGTCATTGTTTAACTACTTCTATTAGTAGTAAATCTTTTGAAATAAATTCACAAAATTATAATAATAGTAATAATAAAAAAAATGATAATAATAATGATAATAATATTAAAGTTGTTGATAATAAAAATGAAAATAATAATAACAACAACAATAATAATAATAACAATAATAGTAATAATAATAATAATAATAGCAATAATAATAATAATAATAACCATAATGATGATAATAATAATAAAAATAATAATAATAATAGTATTAATAATGCCCTTAATAATAATATAAATAATAAAAATAGTAATAATAATAATAACCTTAATAACATAATTAATAATAAAATAAATTGTAATAATAATTTAAGTTTTTTTACTATTAGAGAAAAATCAAGATTTGATTTTGTTAAAAATGATATAAATGAAAAAAATACAAATAATGAAATTCCTGATTTTATTTGTAAAATTAATAATTTAGCATTTAAGATTAATATGTTACTTAGTCAATCAGATAAAATTGGACAAGAAAATAAATTTGTATATTTTGATGAATTAAATAATATTAAAAATAATGAAAATGAACAAAAATGGAGAAAATTTTTATTCGATAATCTCAATGAGAATTAAATTAATGATAATATTGATTGATATTATATTTATTTTTTTAATGAATTTAAATAATTTTTTTTAGTTTTTAATTTTTATATATATCATAAAAGAATATTTGGTTATTTTATTAATTTATATTTTTTGAATTTCATATTATTTATTAAATAATTTTCTTAAAATAAAAATTTTTTGTCATTATTCTTATTTTTTCTAAATTAAAAATATATTACAATTATTAATTATAAAATTAGTTTTTAGTTAAATAAATTAATTATAAATGATTTAGTAAGTTATATAATAAATAAATGAAATTAAAGAAAAATAATCAATATATCATATATATTTTATTTCATATTTTACAAATTTTATCTTTTTTATTTAATGAATAATGAATATTATTCATATTTTTATCAATGTTTCTTTATAAATTTATCATTAATAACTTCTTCAAAAAAATACTTAATAAAGTCTTTTTATATAAATAAAAATAAAATAAAAATATATTTAAAATAAGATATGATTTTATATTCCATTTTTCATTTCAATTTCTCGTATTCTGAAATTATTTCTTCAAATTTGTAAAATAAATTCATATAATCATCATTTGTCACACCATATTTTTCATACCAAAAAGTAAAAGCCCTAAAAAAATTATATAAATATATTAAAAATAAAAAAAAATGAGGTCATATTTTTTTTATAAAAAATAAATAATTTTGAAATTTATAATAACCAAAAAAAATTAAAATAATAATTATAAAAAAACTTTTTTATATATAATTTTTATTATAAAAAAACTTCTCTTCTTAAATCATCATATGTAAATTTTCCATCTCTATCTCTATCAAGTCTAATAAATAATAAATCAATTCCTCTTTGATTATAAAAAATACCATTTACTTTTAAATAATTTTCCAAATTATCATCACTTGCAAAATTATTATTAAAAGATATATTGTTAAAAATAAAATCTAAATCAACATTATTTAATGATTTAATATATTTTTTCATTTCAAAAATTCTCTTCTCAGAATTTAAAATTAAAATAAATAAATTTCTTAATTGTTCAATAGTTTTATTATTTAATCCAAAAGCAATTCTATTTTCAACTTCATCTCTTATATTTTTATCAAAAGGAACTAACATGTCGAAAAAATCAGGATAACTTAATCCTCCTAAATTTAATAAATCAAATCTTGATAAAATTAAATTTAAATCATTAATATTAAAATTTAAATTTAAATTATGAAATCCATTTAATAAATCTTTAGGAGATAAAATATTATTTTCTGTATTATTTGATTCAAAATAAGAAAATATATCTTCTATATTATAATCTTTATTATTTGATATTTCTATTTTTTTATTTTCTATTTCAAATTCTATTTTTATCAAATTTTGAATAAAATTTAATAAATCAAATTCTGTAAATTCCTTTATTTTATTATTATATATATTTATTTGTGAATTATTTAAATTATTATTATTTTTAATATTATTTTTTAGTTTTCTAATTGGAGATAATCTTAAAGAAAGAGTTGTTGATATTTTTTTTTGTATATTTTTATAATTTTCAGTATTAAAAATATAATTTTGAAATCTTGGTGATTTATTTAAATTAATATTATTTTTATTATGTTTAAAATTTTGTTTATAATTATTATAATTACATAAAGGAAATATTTTTATTTGATTTGGAATATGTTTATGTTTAATATTTGTTTGACTTGTACTTCTTTGAAATGTTTCTTGATCTGAATTAAATTGTGTTGAAAAACTATTACTAAAATTAGGAGTATTATATGATGTACTTTTTTGATTAGGGAATTTATATTGAGTTATTATTTTTTTATTTATTTTTCTTTTATCATTTGAAAATGAATCATTATTATAATTACTTTGATTATTTCTAAAAAAGTTTTTTGTTGAATTATTATAAGATAATTTAAATGGATTTTTAATCTTATTATATTTATGGAAATTATCATTTTCAGTATCATTTAAATATAAATTTTTATTGAAAAATGTTTTTTTAAATTGATTTTCATATTTTTTTTCATAATCATCATCAGTATTAATATTACTATTATTAATATTACTATTGTTAATATTACTATAATTCATATTAAATTTATCATTATTCATATTAATACTATTATTATTATCATTATTAAATTGAGAATTTTGTAAACTTTTATATTTTGAATTAGATACATAATATTTATTATATTCATTTAGAATAAAATTTCTATTAGATTTTTTAATATCTAGAACTGGAATTTTATTCAAATTCTTATATAATTTAGGAGTATTTTTTCTTGAATTATATGTACTTGGAGGAGAAGAAAAAGGAAAATAAAATATTTTTTCTAAATCAAGTAAGTCAACTCTACCATTTTTTTTAATATCACATCTCTTCAAAATGAATTTAATATCATTATTATTTACAACTATATCATTTTCACTTAAAAATTTATTTAATTTACTTGTAATCACAATTCCAGAAATACTAATTTCTTTAAATAATTCAGATAAAGAAAAATCTCCATTAAATTTAATTTGAGATAGAATTAAATCTAATTGTTTAATTAAATCAAATTCAGTTTGTAATAATTCAGAAAATAATTTTTCAGTTTCATATGAAATATAAGAAATAGAACTATCAGAATTATCATTATTATTAAAATTACTATTATTTAAATTTTCCTCAATTTTTGAATTAATTGAATTTCTTATTTCATAATAATCTTTTGATAAAACTAAATTTAAAAATTGATTATAATTTAAATTTTGAGTAAAGTCAGAATCATAAAACAAAATTAAATATTTAGCTTCATTATTTGTTACTTCTATATTATTTATTTTCAAAAAGTTTATAAAATTTTCTTCTGTTAAATAATTATTTCTAAATTGGTCCAGACGATTAAATAAGATAAATGGTTCAAAATCATAACTTTTGTTTAAATTGTGTCTTTTTATTTCAATTATTTTTTCTCCTTCTAGAATAGTTGCTAAAAACTTTGCTATTAATTTTTTTGTTTCAGGAATCATATTTTTTTAAATTTAATGTTTTAATTTTAATTTGAAAAAAAATAAATTTTTGGTTTGGTTAAAATAAAGCATATGAAATATTATATTTATCTAAAATTCCTAATTTATTGCCTACTAATCAACAAATAAATAATATAAATATAGATAAATATGATCAATTTAATTGTACTCATAGGAAAAGATATAATATAATAAATTATCCTTTTCAAGAAAAATTATATAAAAATGAAGAATTCAATTCTTTAGAAATTATATATTTATTAAATCATAAAGGAAAAATAATAAAATAAGGAGTTTTAAAAAAATGAATCAAAATGAATTTAATAGTATAAGAGATTTAGTAGAAAAAATATTTTAAAAAATTTCATTTTTATAAATGAAAATGAATATATTACTTTTTAATATATTCTTAATTTATATATTTAATAAAATAAAAGATAAAATGAAAACATATATTTATACTGAATTTTTAAAATTTAAAATAACAATTGATATTTATCAAATTGAATCTGTTTATCAAAAAATAAAACTTATTAAAAAAAGTTTTTCAAATTTTATATTATCAAATAAAATAATTCCAATATTTATAAATATACAATTATTAGATGATTATAATCCAATAATAATTGCAAATGAATTTCAAAAAAAAATAATAAAAAATTTAACTGAAAAAAGAAAATAATTATTTTATCCATTTATATAATTAAATAGTTATTCATTAATAAGAAAATCAGAGACAAAAAATAAAAAAATATTCTCATATACAATATCATTAGGAGATTTAATACTATTATATCATCTTTAATTTCTAGGATTGATCAACCATTTTTCTTTATAATTAATGAAGATAATTCATTACAAAATTTAACTCAATATCGTAGATATGAAGAAATAATGTTATTCAATGATTATTTTATTAATCAAAATAAATTTAATATTAATCATGAAATTACAAAAGAAGATATATCATTTTGTAATAATATAGAAATGTTTAATGAAGAGATTGGATATGGAAAAGATACTTTTTATAACTATACAAATTATTCACCTAAATATTATTTTGCTCAAAATTTTTTAATATAATATATAGAAAGTGAAGTAAATAATCAAGGAAGAGAAAATGGACAAATTTCAAATTTTAGAATCTTTTATATCTACACCAATTAATATTTATATTATGAAAAAATTAAAAGTTTTTATCGAATTATTTTAATGAAAAGTTGTTGGCTAATTGAATTATTTAATAGAGGGAAAAAAAAAAACAATATCTAAAAAATTAATTAAGTTTTGAATTATTACTATTTTTATTTATCTTATTATCTTTTATTTTAATATAATATTTTGGAAAATATAGAATATTAACAAGTTTTATTCTTATATTTATATCTATATTATGGATTTAAAAAATTCATTTTCTTATCTAACTATGTTTTATGGAAAAACAATTGATTTAAAAGATAATTTAAATTTTTATTATGATTTAGTATTTAAAAAAGAATTTTATTTAGATGGTTTAGTTAAAATTATGTCATTATGAATATCATATTAAAGGTAAATAAAGAGAATTATCAAATGAAGAAAAAAAATTAATTAAAAAAAATAAAAGCAAATTTAATAATTATCTATAATTTGGTTAAAAATATATGAAAAAATGAATATTAGTTTTAAAAAAAAATATTATTAAAAAAAAAATTAAAATAAAAAATATTTTTAAATTGTAAAAAAAACTTAAATTAATTAATTATATAAATTAAATGCCATACTAAGAAGAAAACCCAGAAGAACAGCAAATAATCAAAGTCCTCTTCCATTTTCACGAATTTTTGCACCAAAACAAATAAAATTAGATTACAATGGAAATTACAAAAGTCCAGTTTTTGAAAATGATATTTTTGTAATTAATATGAATGGAGCTGACTTCAATGCTGTTGATTCTATTATTAAAGGATTAAAAGCTTTAAAATATGAAACAGAAAAAGTTTTAGTTATTGTATCTTCAATTATGACTTGGGCATGTTCACAACCTAAATATAAAAAAGAAGAAGGTGGATAACCTGAAGAAGAACAAGAAGGAGAAAAAGAAGAAAAAAGAAGAAGAAGAAGGAGAAAAAGAACCTGAAAGTGAAGAAGAAGAATATGCTCCTGAAGAAGAACCTGAAGAAGAAAAAAATGAAGAAGAAGAGAAAAAAGAAGAAGAAGGAGAAGAAGGTGAAGAAGCTAAAGAAGAACCTAAGAAAATTTTATATTATAAAGACAAAGAATATATAAAGAGAATTCCACATCAGAAATTTTATCATTATAAAATGATAGAAACTGTTGCTTTATCAAATACAAATCCAATGTTAAAAACTTATATTGTTTGTTCTGGATTTATTTATGGTTGTGGAGAAGATCTTTTTTATGATTATTTTAAAATGAGTTGGTTAGAAATTCCAAGGAAACTTCCAATAATTGGAAAAGGAAAAAATACTATTCCTACAATTCATATTATGGATTTAGTAAGTTTAATTAAAAGAATTATTGAAACTACTCCTAAGAATAAATATATTTTTGCTATTGATCATACTAAAAATAGACAATTGAAAAATATTATTAAATCAATTGCTAAAGGAGTTGGAACTGGAGAAGTTGAAAATACAGAAGATAAGAAAAAAATTCCTAAATTTGATGAATTGTCTATTGATTTAAAAGCTAAACCTACAAAATTGTTTTTAGATGAAAAAAGAGATGATGAAGAAGATGAGGCTTTTGAAAAAAGACAATTTAAATGGCATTGTGAATTTGGTATTCCTGAAAATATAGAAATGTTAAGACAAGAATTTAATAATTATAGAGGATTAAAAAGTGTTAAAATTATGATAACTGGACCACCTGCTTCTGGTAAAACATATTATGGTGAAAAATTATCAAAATATTTTAATATTCCTCATATTTTAATTAATGATGTAATTACTTCGGGTAAAACATTAACTGATGAAT
>JAEEGL011522131.1_pt1 | contig 10397 bp, 8 predicted proteins | sample 9134231 | NCBI WGS metagenome assembly JAEEGL01 (sample SAMN16246548, study PRJNA631951) | gut metagenome | biome: gut microbiome; feature: rumen; material: fiber-attached | host: Bos | place: Iran: Karaj | collected 2018-10
CATTGCATGCTCAGTGGGTCGACGACCCGGCTACCAACACTTTCATCGCCCACTGCGCTAATGACGATGGTCAACTCTACACCGCCGCCAACCCCATCACTGGCGACACTGACATCCAATGGGAAGGATTCGGCACCAATGGCTGGTCGCCTCATCTGCAACGAATCAACTTTGAAGGTGTTCCGCAATGGGGCGATGATGGCATCCATATCAGCGGATTGGAGTTCTCATCCTATTCGGAAGGCGTATCCATGACCGCCACCGCCGACGGCGGCGTGGTGAGTTGCTTCGCCGACTATGAAGGATACACCTATGCCGTAAAAATCAACGCCGATGGCACTTTCGCATTTGGCGAACAAGGTTTGAGGCTTTTTGACGGACACGGCTTTTCACGCACAGAGTTGGTGGCAGGTGACGATGGCGGATTCTGGGCATTGGGTGCCGACTACGAAAACAGTTATCTGCAATATGTCAATGCCGACGGTACCTTGAACCCTTACGCAACCATTTCTGCCAGTGGCTACAAGTGCATGTTCGGCCAACTCACATTAAGCTTGGACAACTATGTTTTCCTGACTTACGAACGTCTGGGCAGCGGTTTTTACACCAACAAGGACATTTACGTTGTCGGCTACGCTCCCAATGGTGTTCAAGTCACTCCAAATGTTCTGCTGATGTCGGAACAGACCTTCCAATCGACCTATATCCATCACATCGTTCCTGACGGTTTGGGCGGTGGTTATGCTTATATCTGGCATCCTGCCATTGGCGAGGCTTTTAACGTATATGTGTTCCACTTTGATGAGACCGGTGTCTCAACCATCAATGACACCAACGGTGTCTCCGTCCATTCGTTTGACCCGTCCAATTTCTACGGTGGAGCTAACGGCACTGTCGACCCCGTAAGCCACGACCTCATCATCGCTTACGAACAGACCGATGCCAGCACGCAGTCGCAAAGCAGAATCTACATGAACCGCATCACCGCCACGGGCGAAAAGGTGTGGAACGAAGGTATCCTTGTGGCTGATTATGTGGGCAACACCTATGCTGACATCATGGTCGACGCCTTCGAGGACGGTAGCGGCTTCAGTTTGATATACACGAAAGACTCCAACAACCCCTACTTCACCACCATCGAGGCTATGGGCTTTGACATGGACCGCAACCAACTACCGGCCAAGCCCTTATGCTCGAATGCCTATAGAAGAACGATGTGTGACAATACCACTGGCTTCCACCTCGGACAAAACATCGTTTTTTGGGTGAACTGCATCAATAGCGGCATTTATGGCCAAAACATCGGCCCCGACGGCACCATGGGCCCCATCGAGCCACCTGTCATCACCTGCCTCGCTCCCGAAAACTTTGAAGGGGAGTATGTGTATGACATGCAAGCAGAACTATTTGGAGTAAGACTTAGCTGGATTGCACCTGAGACAGAGCCTCTGCATTACAATCTTTACCGTCACAATACAATAAACAAAGACGAAGTCATCATCGAAGTGCCCGGCAATGCTACCTCTTATTTTGACGAGAGCGGCGTTGGCGGATACAAATACCAACTAACTGCCGTTTACGAGGACTGCGAGTCAGACTTTGCCCTCACGCCTGACGGCGAAATCTTCATCTATATGGAAGTTACGGGAATAGGAGAAACCACGGACAAAGAGATTGTTACTGTGTTGAACATATACAACATGAAGGGTCAGTCTGTTTCTATAAAAGACTTGAACGAATTGAGTACAGGCATTTATATCCTTCAAGGCTTGACAGAAAATGGTGAGATAGTAAGTAAAAAAGTCACTGTAAGCAAGGAATAATTATAAGTTAATTAGGTTGGCATCCCAATTGGGATGCCAACCTAATTATTAGTGAAAGCGCTGTTTCGTCCGACCATCAATTGAACACACCAAGCGCACACCGCGTCCGTAGGTACGGTTGCTGCAGTCCTGTGGATTCATATCCGTATCATAAACATAAATGCCATAAGCATAATTACTATTCACGTACGAGGTCGACCAATAATAGCCATTAACACCAACTTTTTTGATTGAGGTTCCGAAACGATAGCCAGTGGCAGGTAGAAAGACCGCTCCGTGCTGTTCCAAATTGCGCCACTCTGAAACAGCAATTGTATTACAAGAATAGCTGGCTTCTTTCGTGTTTGTGTCAATCAAGTCATAATAATTGACATTCCAATCGTCAGGCAGTAAGATAACTCCATTCACATTGTTCAGATTAGCTTTGGCGAAGCGAATACCAGTGATTGTTGTGCGGGTGTCAAAAACATATCCCCATTCATCTTTGGTCAATGTTCGCCATAGACCAGGCTGATTGCCACCGTTAGTGATGGAATTATTAACTCCCCAATCAGAGTTGGCATAAGTGTCTGTCAGATTATGTGCGCCTAAAGGGCCGTACGATGAACCAGTCGCATTGTATGTATCCCAAGGATGATAACAAGTATTGCCAGGATTCCATCCACTTGTCCCCCAACCGAACAAATCGCGGTCAACATTTTGGTCACTGCTGTTTTGTCCTGTGGTAGTACCCAAACAATCCCATTGGTTATCCGCAAACTTCCAATAAGGAACACTGGCACTTCCAATATATTGCAAGTTGCCTTGAGAAAAATAAATTTGATCACCATTATCGTTTATAGTGAACTTACCATTAATGGCCCCAATGGGTATACTTTCGGTGGTGAAACTTACTTCTTCTCCATAATTCACTCCTTTCACCGATGCCGCATAGGCTCGAACATAATATACTGTATTTGGAGCAAGTTCGGCTATTTCTGCAGTAAAAGCACCAGGACCACTTCCATTCTCCAAATAGGAATCATTCGTTGTAGGTTGCGGATGCATCGCCCAGCAGACGCCTTTCATTAAGACTGCCGTACCATCGTTGGATACCACCGAGCCTCCGCAAGTGGCTGTTGTTACAGTTATGTCTGTCGGATCGCTTGTGAATACGGCAAGCGGCCCTACTGGAGCGGAAGGTGTAGCGAAAACAAAACTTACAGGCACATCTCGTTTTGAAAAGTACTTATATCCATCGCCCGGAGTAAACTGTCGCAATTGACCCTGCCACTGTCCTCTTCTGTAAGAAGCATTACTATGTTGAGACTGAATCGCGTCACCTTCCAAGGGAACGAAATCTCCCAAAGCTATGCCAATATCCATAACTTCAGCATTAGGATAACTAATCCAGTTCCAGCCTGGATTCAATGTAATTGTAATCTCTTGTGCAGATGCACTTATGCCTGCCACTATCATAGCCAGCAAGCACAACATAATAATCGATATGTTTTTTCTCATAGCAAACATTTTATTAATTAAGGTATACAACTATTTGTTATCTGTTCAAAAAAGAATCGGAAATGACCGTGCAAAAAGAAAAAGTCTTAAAAACATGCCATTGTTATCGATAAAAAGTCACTATTCCCCTGACATACAAAAAAAACAGGAGCTAACAACTTGATAGCTCCTGCATTTTTGTGGGAACTGTTGGACTCGAACCAACGACCCCCGCCTTGTAAGGGCGATGCTCTGAACCAACTGAGCTAAGCTCCCTCGCTTCCGCTTTCACGAAATGACGCTGCAAAAATAGGACTTTTTTTGCATTTTTCGGCAACAATTATGCAATTTCACAACTTTTTATTATTTTTGTAGAATGATAACTCGAATTATTGTCAGTTGATTTTACCATGAAAAAGCTGAATTTCAACAAAATAAAGAAATATTTTCCTTTCCTTCTATTGATTGCGGCTATTGTTTGCTGCAACCTGTGCTTCGCCGACGTAGGCAACAACAACCGCTATAGCTCCAACGGTGGAGATGGGGGTATTGGTGGCGACTTCGACATTGGCGTGCTTGTCGGCTGGCTTATCAACCTGTTCATCGAAAGCCCAATCTTAGGTTTAATCGTGGTGGTGGCCATCATCATCTTCTACCGCGTCATGAAGAAGAAATCGAATAGCACGGATGCCATCAACCAAAGGGTAAACCAACAAGCCAACAACGATTTCGTATTCGATAACAGTGCCACTGTGGCAGCCCAAATACAAGAGATCGACCCTGCTTTCTCGGCCGACAAGTTCAACGGCTTCGCACGTGAAGTGTTCATGAAGATACAGGAAGCCTGGACCAGCAAGGATTGGAAACCCATCCGCCCCTTTGAGAGCGAGGCTTTGTTTAACCAACATAAGCAGCAGTTGGACGAATACCTCCGTTTGAAAAAGACAAATGTGGTGGAAAAAATCACCATCAAGCACTGCTCGTTGCATGAGTTCCGGCAAGATGGCGACAAAGAAGTGCTCACCGTGTGGCTCAATGCGTTGATGCGCGACTACGTCATCGATGACGAAACCAAGAAGGTGCTAGAAAGCGACCCCAACCGCGACTGGTACATGAAATACGAGATGATTTTCTACCGCAAGGCAGGCCTCAAGACCGACCCAGGTAAGAAAGGCACATCCATCACCAACTGCCCCAACTGTGGTGCCCCAACTGAAGTCACTTCTTCGGGACAATGCGCCTACTGCGGCAGCGTCATTACCAAAGGCGAACACGATTGGGTATTGACAGACATTCATTCCAGAAATTAGAAACTCGTTCTTTAAATCTTGAATTATTGAATTTTAAATTAAACAATAAACAATTAAACAAACAATACTATGGGACTCATTAAAGCAATAGCAGGCTCCATCGGCGGCACCTTGAGCGACCAATGGCTAGACCTCATCAAATGTGACAACATGGACATGGACACCTTGATGGTGAAACAGACAACCAAATCCGGACAGATTTCCAAGAATAGTCGTGTCATCGTGGCTCCTGGCCAGGTGGCCGTCATATACGACAGCGGTGTGGTGCTCGATGCCACCGCTGAAGAGGGTATATACACCTTCGACAAATCTTCATCGCCTTCATTCTTCGCTGGCGAATTCGGCCCGGTTTTTAAAGAAATGTGGCAACGTTTCACCTATGGTGGTACTCCTGCCAAAGAACAGGCCATATTCTATTTCAATGCCAAGGAAATCCTTGACAACAAGTTCGGCACCGCTACGCCCATCCCCTTCCAAGACTGGTCGCACGCTATCCCGAACCAAATGACCAACTCTCTGATGCCTATGGGCGTCAATGTGCGCTGCTACGGCAAATACACTTTCCGCTTGGACGATATGGGCATCTTTATGCGCAACCATGCTGGCACTGCCAATGTCATTAAAAAAGGAGATATTACTGAACAAATGCGCAGTGAAGTCATGGCCGCTTTCCAAAACGTGCTCAATGAAATGGGCAACAGCCAACACCGTGTGCCTGTACTCGAACTGCCCAGTTACACTGAAGAAATCAAGAAAACCATGGACGAAAAAGTGTTTGATGAACCCATCCGTGCCCGTGGCGTAAGGTTAGTCAGTTTCACCATTGAGTCCGTCTCATTGGACGAAGACAGCCAAAAGAAGATTGACCGTTACGAGTACAGCACCAACTCCATGATGCAGCAAGGAAAGATTATCGACGTAATGGAGACCGCAGCCGGCAATGAAAACGGTGCTGTGGGTGGCTTCATGGGTGTTGGCATGGCCAACATGGGCTCAGGTGGTATGACAGGCGGAGCGATGCAAAACGCATGGAACGGCCAAGGTGGACAAACTAAATACGATCCATACAATCAACAACAACCTAAAGGCATCCCTTGCCCAAAATGTGGGACCCTAATTACTGGCAAGTTCTGTCCAGAATGCGGCACACCCGCTCCTGCGCCCAAGCCAATGATGAAGTGCCCAAAATGCGGCGCTGAAAGCAACGGAAAATTCTGCCCTGAGTGCGGAACACCTTTGACAGCAGTTGGCCCGAAGAAATGTCCCAAATGCGGCACGGAAGTAACAGGCAAGTTCTGCCCTGAGTGTGGCACACAAGTATAAATCAGCGGAATATGGGATAAAAAAGCGCGGCCTCACAGCCGCGCTCCCCTTGAATCAATCAAGTCCCCTGAGCGAATAACGGGGTTCGAACCCGCGACCCTCAGCTTGGGAAGCTGATGCTCTACCAACTGAGCTACATTCGCATATAACTTCGTTGAAATCTTATTTTGGCGTAAGCCAATCTTACGATTTCAGACTGCAAAAATACACAAATTTTAAATCTTAACCCCTAAAATTTGAATTTTTATGCCAATAACAGAAAAAGACGAGAGAATCATCCACGACAGTTTTCACCCAAAATCTTGGAACGACATCAAAAGCCATGATTCGTGGTCAGTGTTTAAAATCATGTCCGAGTTTGTGACAGGCATGGAAAGGTTGGCTAAAAGCGGCCCCTGCGTGGCTATTTTCGGATCTGCTCGGACCAAACCTGGTGACAAATACTACGAGATGGCAGTCGAAATTGCCGAAAAATTGGCCGACTACGGTTTTGGAACCATCACGGGAGGCGGTCCCGGCATCATGGAAGCCGGCAACAAAGGCGCACAACAAGGCGGTGCTACAAGCATTGGTTTGAACATCAACTTGCCTTTTGAGCAACATTTCAATCCTTATATCGACAACGACAAGAATATCAATTTCGATTATTTCTTTGTGCGCAAGACCATCTTCATGCGATATTCACAAGGCTATATCGCCATGCCTGGTGGTTTCGGCACGTTAGATGAACTATCCGAAGCTATCACGCTTATCCAGACGAACAAGATGGTGAGTTTTCCTGTCGTCTTGGTTGGAAGCGAGTATTGGAAAGGGCTGATTGACTGGTTCAGAAACACCTTACTCACCAACCAAATGATAAAGGAAGAAGACTTAGAGATTTTCCATATCGTCGACACTGCCGATGAGGCTGTGAAAATCATCAAGGACTTCTACAAGAAATACGCTATCAAGCCAAACTTCTGAAATGCGACGTTATATCGAAGTTCCGCTACAATTGCTTGACCTCAAAGGAGATGGCTTCCATATCATGGTTAAAGGCATGATTCATGGTAAGGAAGCCTTTTTCCTCATCGACACGGGAGCTTCACGCTCCGTATTCGACCCCAATACCATTACCTCCTTTATCAACGACGTCCAGTTTGAGAAAAAAGAAGGCTTGAGTGCCGGATTGGGCATTTCCAATTCTGAGATCATCACTTTCAAAATGGAAAGTTTTTTCATCGGAGATTTGGAAATACAGAATTATGAAGCCGCCGCTATGGATTTGGAGATTGTAGATGACATGTACGGCACAGTCGGCCTACCTCACATTGACGGCATCATCGGTGGCGACTTGCTGAAGAAACACAAGGCCGTAATAAATTATAGAAATAAAAAAATGAGACTCACGCCATAACATTTTATTCCTTTCTATCCCCGCTTCCTTTCTTTTTCATCAAGTCCTCCTCTTCAGTAACCTCTTCTTTCACATATTGTGCGTCCAAACACAATCTGAATCCTCCGAAAGAATTCTTCAAGTCGGGTAGGCGTTTGCCACGCCATGAGACACGACAGGAAGTTTTTGGCAGTTGCCAACCTCCTCCACGGATGCAGTACATCTCACCATCTTTGCCAAGCATAGCATTGCGCTCTTTATCAAAAAAACGGTACTTCGAGCTGCACCATTCCCACACGTTACCAGACATATCATATATACCTAACTCGTTGGCAGAGCGTTTTTTTACCTTTTTTAACTTAGAGGCATTCCCGTTATGCCATGCCACTCGGTCCACTTCATCGCTACCGCTATAAATATACCCTTTCGAATATTCACCACCTCGCGCAGCATACTCCCATTCTTCTTCTGTGGGTAGTCGGAATTGCATCCCTGTAATGCTGTCGATGCGCCTTAAAAACTCTTGGACTTCTATATAATTAACATTGGTCACGGGACGTTTTGGACATTTCTTTACACTCGGGTTGTAACCCATCACGGCTTTCCAGAGTTTCTGCGTCACCTCGGTTTGACCGATATAATAATCCTTGTGTATTGTCACATAATGCACAGGTAATTCATCCAACTGAGAAAAACGGTCATAGTTGAACTCAGCTGTATCTTTGTGTTGAGCACCCATCCAGAAGCCTCCATGCTCTACCCGTACCATATTGAAAGACACCTTATTAACACGAAAGGAAGTCGGCGCAGGAAGCGTATCTTGCGCAAACAGTAAGGTTGGCAAGCAAACCAACAAATTGAAAAACAGAAGTGATTTCCTCATGACTATCAAATTAAAAAGCAAAAATAGGAAAATAAAACGTATCAACAAGATAGATTCTGTCATTCTCAATTGACTTCATTGAATACTTTTTATTTCTTCATTCTGCATTCAAAAAAGCACTATATTTGCACAAAAATCAAACAAATGACCAAGATACTCATTATCGACGACGAAGCACCTATACGCCGCGTATTACGCGACATCCTCGAAAACGAAAGCTATCTGGTGGATGACGCCAGCACAGGTATGGAAGCATTGCAAATCATGAAAGACAAAGACTTTGATGCTATCTTTTGTGACATTAAAATGCCTGAAATGGACGGCATTGAGACCTTGGAAGCTATCCGACAAATGTCAGACGCTCCCGTCATCATGCTTTCGGGCCACGGCACTATTGAGACCGCAGTTGATGCCATCAAAAAAGGTGCCTTCGACTTCATACCCAAGCCACCCGACTTGAATCGTCTCCTTATTACCTTGCGCAACGCTTTGGACAAGAAAAATTTAGCCACAGAAAACAAGGTATTGAAAAAAGCCGTGAAGATTCAAAACCAAATGATTGGTGAATCAGCTCCCATGCTTGAGGTAAAAGACATGATTGGGAAGGTGGCCCCAACTAACGCACGTGTGCTCATCATAGGCGAGAATGGCACTGGTAAAGAACTCGTGGCCAGACAATTGCACGAGCTCAGCCAAAGAAGCTCTGGTCCATTCATCGAGGTCAACTGCGCTGCCATCCCTTCAGAACTCATCGAAAGCCAGTTATTTGGTCACGAAAAGGGATCATTCACTTCTGCCATCAAGCAGAAAAAGGGCGATTTTGAACTGGCCGACAGCGGTACACTCTTTTTGGATGAGATTGGTGACATGAGCCTTTCCGCTCAAGCCAAAGTTTTGCGAGCTTTGCAAGAGAACAAAATAGTTCGCGTAGGGGGTGAGAAGGAAATCTCTGTGAATGTACGTATATTGGCTGCAACCAACAAGAATCTAAAGGCAGAAATCGAGAAAGGTAATTTTCGAGAAGACCTATATCACCGTTTGAGCGTTGTTGTCATCAACGTACCGCCTTTGCGCGAGCGCAAGGATGACATACCGCTACTCGTCACCAACTTTATGGAAATCATCGCACAAGACATGGGCAAACCCGTCCCGACCTTCGACCCAGAGGCCATGGAGACACTTCAACAGTACCAATGGACTGGCAACATCCGTGAATTGCACAACATTGTGGAGCGTTTGGCCATCTTTTGTGGCGATACTATCACAAAAGATGATGTCATACATTTCGGGAGCCCGTTGAACTAACTATGGCATTCTAATTCAATTGCCATTCTTTTTCTTCACTTCCTCAAATTTCGCCAAGACTTTTTTGAAATGCTCCTTTAGTTTCGTGCCACTATCGAAAAAGATTTTTTCCTCATTATAACGGTCTAGCACAAGATACCAATTCGTTTGCCTGCTTTTGATATTGTAACCGATGATAAAACCATCATCAGTACGATAGAAATTCTCGCAATAATCCTTTCGTGCACTTTTATCCTTGTGCTCCTCGGCAATCATCAATTCCAAAATTCTATCGATTGCCACAAAGTCATCGTAGGCCAGAAAAGCCTCCACGGCAGGTTGTTCTTTCATCTCTTTGCGATTGATGTGATAGAAATAACTAATAGTACCCTCCATATCGACCGTTCTCACTGAAGTCTCCGCATCATGGAACAACTGGCTATTCTGTGTAGCAATGTCAAAGTCTGTAATTTTACATTGGACACCCGACCGTAGTGTCAACTGCTCATACTTTGTCTGGCGATCTTCCACCTTGACATAAGTTATTTGAGCTAGTAAGAGTCTGCTTGAGAGCAGCATCAAGGCAAGGAAAAACAGCTTCTTCATGGATATTTCTTTTTAGATTGTTTTCATTTTCAATTGACCTGCAAAGATATGAATTTCGTGAAAACAGCATTATTTTTTCTGACCTCTTGCGGGGTATCGAAAATAGCTGTACTTTTGCAGTCCGTTCTTTGAGGTTGATCGTTCATCAACAAAACCATGTTGGGGGATGAAACATGGGGCTGCCACCGTGTGACAACCCTACAAACTCTAAACTCTCAACACTAAACTCTAAACTAAAAAGGGGATGTATGGTTTTGACAGCAAGATGAATTGTCATGTAAGCATGTCGAGCCTCGCAGTGACGCTCGTAAATC
>JAEEGL011602790.1_pt1 | contig 10397 bp, 5 predicted proteins | sample 9134231 | NCBI WGS metagenome assembly JAEEGL01 (sample SAMN16246548, study PRJNA631951) | gut metagenome | biome: gut microbiome; feature: rumen; material: fiber-attached | host: Bos | place: Iran: Karaj | collected 2018-10
CTTAGCAAACTCAATACCTTTATCTCTGACATTTTCTTTGGTAAGACCATTGAAGAAACCGTCAGCAGACTGCTGTCCAGCATAAGCAAACGACGAATAAACATGCGCTGTGACTGCTTGAGGGAGAATTAAAGATTTCTCATAAAGCGAACTAGCTTCTTTGAGCTGATCTTCGGTCATTCCGACAAATGCTTTCGTATACTGGTATCCCTGAGGACCCATGTCAGCAAGTGTCTTCAATAATCCTTCATCGATTCCTCGTTTAGCTAACTCAGCAATCTGACCAGACCATTCGGTTAAACCGTTGATCTGAGAACGCATGTTTTCAAGAAGCTTATCAGATGTAAGATCTGTTTGAGTGTTGAACTCTTCGAAAAGGTTAATCGAATTGGAGATCATATCGTAGAAATCTGCGATTTCATCTTTGGCTTCTTTAGCTCCTTTTGCTCCTTTGCCAGCAGAATCACCGAGACCACTTAGTGCGTCTGAGAAATCATCTGTTGCGGCTGCAGCATCCTCTGTAATTCCAAGAAGCTCGTTTTGAGCTTTCTTGTTTTCATCAAGTTCCTTATTTACGCCATCAAGTCTGTCTGCTAAATACTTAGATTTTTCAGCCGTCTGTCCAGAACGACTAGCATATTTCTGTTGTGCTTTTTCAACATTTTCAATAGCTGTCTTTTGTTTATTTAACTTATTCTCAGTATTCTGTAGCTGATAAGCATAATCACTAAGAACACCAGTATAAGCTTTAGACTTCTGGAATTCTAATAGATTCTTTGCTTTACCTTCAATTAGACCAATGGCTTCTAATAAAGAATTAAGGCCGGGCATTGCTCCTTCGTACATCTCGGACCCAAAAGCTGAACCTAAAAGATTTCCAACAGATGCTAAATCAATATCTTTAAGTTTGCTTTTTACAGTGGATCCTATCTTTGTACATGCTTCCCCTATACTTGTTTCACCTCTTAACATTCCTCCAGCATATTCAAGCATAGCATCGAATCCCCAATTAGGTAATCCGACCATTAAACCGGTTTCGGGTTCTGAGAAATGGAGATATGACCATACTACTTTTGCAACATCTGCGACTGCAGCTTTTATTTGACCCATTCCAGATCTAATTCCACTAACAAATCCTAAAATTAAATCTTTACCCCATTTTACGGGATCAAGTCTAGCCTTAAGTCCATTTTGCATTGCATCACCAATAGACCCAGAAGCAGTAAATATCATTCTAGCTCCATTCTGAATAGCTGCAATAATTCCAGTAATTAATGCATTAACAGAAATTACTACGGATTTTGAAGCCATCATGATAGATGCAGATACTGCTGTGATACCAGCGGATAAACTCAAGCACCACATGCTAATTCCAGGACCTGTAGCGATAAGTTTGTTGATTACATCAACGATTGCTAACGCGGCAACAGCGAATACTTGTAATCCACTACCGGCAACTCCGCAAGCAATACCTAAAGCTGCAATGCCAGCAGAAAGAAGAACTAATCCAGGACCTCCGATTCCACCGGCAACGCCCAAAGGTATTAAGCTCCACAATGCATTTACAAGTAAATCGATTGAACGTTCTGCTATATCAGGAGCAATTTCACTTACTCGTCCAAGAGCTTCGGCAATCATAATCATTGCACCGCACATAGCTAATATAGAAGGAATTCCTGCAGTTGCAGCGATGGCCAATGGCGAAATTAATCCAAGAACTGCTGCTAATCCTTGTAATTCTAGAAGAACTAGAACGAGAACTTGGGACTTCTGTAATAAACCTTCTGTATGAAGACTATCAATAATTACAAAGATGTTTGCAAGAATTGAGAAGCACCCAAGCAACGCTAATAATCCAGGAGCTCCAACTAATCCAGCCAGATCGAATAACATCAACGGGGCAAGTAATACTAATTCAAGCATTACTAACACTATAGTTTGGCTCTTCTTAAGAAGTCCTTCTGTATGAAGCCCGTCAATAACTTTGAATATCTGTGCAAGAATAGCGAGTGCGCCGAGCATAGCATATAAACCTAAGAAACCTACTAAACCGAACACATCACCAAGCATTAATGGTGCCATAAGCGTTAATTCAAGAAGAACTAACATGATAGTTTGGCTCTTAGCTAAAATACCATCGGTCTTAAGTCTATCAATAACTTTGAATATCTGGACTAATACGGCAAAACATCCAAGAATTGCCCACAAACCAATAGAACCGACAGCACCAAGGAGTTCCCATTTGAACGCTACGCCCAATATCGCAGCAATTGCTCCCAATTCAACTAATACTAATATAATTGACTGAGATTTGGAAAGGATACCTTCGGTCTTAAGTCCATCAATGACTTTAAATACTTGAACGAGAACAGCAAATACACCAACTAAAGCAAGAAGCGCGACCTCTCCTGCAAATATCTTGGCTCCTCCGGCATATTGCCATAACATTCCACATCCAACCGCTATAGCTCCTAATTCGACAAGACATAGTACAATTGATTGTGATTTTGCAAGGATTCCTTCGGTTTTAAGACCATCAATAATCCAGAATACAGCGGATAACAATCCAAATATGCCGACCATGAATGTTAATACTGATCCGCCTTTTGCTGCATTTCCAGCGCCAGCATATCTGCCGAGCATTGCACAACCAGCGGCTATGCCGCCAAGCTCTGCGAGTACAAGTGATATAGTCTCAGACTTCTTGAGTAAATTAGAAGCATCAGATTTTATAAGATTCTCTATACCAACAAATACTGCTGATAAAGTAGCGAATACACCTACCATCAGCTCTAAAACACCAACAGCAGCTGCAATCTCGCCAGCACTTGCACCATATCGCACAAGCATCGCACAGCCAGCCATAACTGCTCCAAGCTCGACTAAAACAAGAACAATAGTCTCGAACTGACCAATCATACGTCCAGCATCGACATCTTTGAGCATCAAACCAACTGCTGCCAATTGAGCGAAAGCAAGTATCATTAACTCCAAAAGCCCCATAGTCTCAAGTAAACTCTTGAAGCTTGTTTTAGTAATTGAGTTCTTAGAATCTTTTGAAAATCTTTGCAATGCCGCTACTAAAACAGTTAAAGAACCAAGAACTAAAGTTATACCAGCGAATTGTTTTACTAAATTATCGCCATTTACATTTCTTATAGCATATGCTAAAGCTGCCAAGCCAGCGAATGTCGTTATGAAAATTCCTAAGAAAAGGATAGTCTCAAAAATATTCTTTGTGCTGGTTTTGGTTAATGAATAAGCCTTATCTTTTGAAAGTTTCTGAAGCGCCATTACTAATATAGTAATAGATGCTAAAACAAGGGTTAACGTACCCATCTGTTTTACCATATTTCCAGCATCAATATTTCTCAGACCATAAGCTATAACAGCAAATGTTGCAATGGCACCGACCATCATACCAACAGCAGCCATGGTCTTCATAAAAGCATGTTGTCTTAACTTAGTGTTAAGCATTTGCTTTGATGTGGCCTGTAAAGCGATTACTGAGCCAAGCATAATGGTCATAAATGCGGTCAACGCACCGAGAATTATGCCAGCTCTCTTTAATTCACCTTCTTTGGCTGTTACTTTTAATAATTCGTAAACAACCGTACCAATTGCAGCGATTAGTGTGGCAATTGAAGTTATGAATAAAGGAGCCTTTAATGCATCGCCGATAGATGCTTGCTTCTTGTTCTTGGCTATTCTTGCTATGATACCTAAAATTACAGATATTGCCACCGTTATGCCAAGTAAAGACGCACCGACTGCTATAAGTTTCGCTTTATCCTGTTCCCAATCAATAGAACTAAACATATACATCAGTACAGCAATAGCACCGATGTATGCCCCGACTAAAGCTATAATACCACCGAAGGTTCCGAACGATACGTCAGTTTTACCAGCTCTAGAAGCGACTGCTGTTATTATAGAACCGATAGTTGCCAACAAACCAACAACAACTTCTGTCATAATCAGAACTTGTTTTGCTCTTTCAAATTGATCGGCATCAAGTGTTCCAATCATAACAGCAAAAGCGCCAATAGAAAGCATTAAGAAGCCCATTGATGTAAGCATCTTCCGCATATCTTTCAAAGCAGATCCTTTATTAGTGCCTTTTTTATTAACAATATCGGATATAACAGATACTGTTCCTAGTGCACCAATGAACCATAACAAAGTTTCAAGAATCTCTTTTGCTTTATCCAATATAGCAGGTTTAACGCCTTCCATCTGGGATATTTTGGCCATAACAAACATCAATCCTGCTATGGCAGCTGCTATCAATACGAAGCTTGTTGCAATTCTTCTAATTCCTTTTGCGGCGAATCCAATTGCGATGATAACGCCAATTAATCCAGTTACTGCTCCGGCAATTGTATAGCCAAAAGTCTTACTCTCTTCAATCTCTTCTGCAACTTTCTTAAGTCCATCATGAAGATACTTAACAATACTCTTAAATGTATCAGCAATATAATTAAATGCTTTCTGAATATTGCCCATGTACTTCTTAGCTGTATCTGTGCTCTTTAATAATACTTTAAGTGCTAAAATAAAGCCAATAAGACCTACTGCGGCCGCTAATCCAACATTGGAAGCTACGGCTGCAAAAGCTGCAAATGCTAATATAACAACAGTAAGTCCTTTCCAGTTATTGGTGATATTCTTTAAATTAACGTTCCCAATAACCTCGATTGCTTTTGCCAAAATATAAACACTTCCAGCAAATGCTATAAGAGACAAACCGCCAGTTGAGAATTTAGGAGCAAACTTTGATAATAATATGGAAACTGTTACCATCGCGGAGATAATAACTCCTAATATAATAGCATCCTGTAATAAATGTTTCCATTCTATTTTATCCAAAGCATATAATGCACCAACAATCACAATAATACCGGAAGCAAACGATGCCAATGCAGAAGCAAACGCTCCGCCGCCTCTTGCTCCTATTGCTGAAAATACACCAAACTCAGAAATAATAATGGATAGTACTGCAGCACTGATCAATAATTTGGACGTATCGATCTTGGACATCACATATAAAGCGCCAGTGAGCGAAATAATACCTAATGAAATGCCCATCATGTTCTCTAAAAATGTTGATTTCTTTTTACCAAAATTCTCAAAGAAATTACCTAATCTACGAACAAAACTGCTAGCACTATTCGCCACACCACTTAAAGAATTTGCTAATTTGGCAAGATTAGCTCCGAGTGCTATTACGGTTACGCCAAAACCAAAAAGCATTACCTTTCCAGCATCCAAATTCTTTAAAGCTTCAAGGATTGAAGATCCAAATCCTTTTACTGATTTCTTGGTCTTCGAAAATGTTCCTTCAAATTTATTAACGCCTTTTGCCGTCTTTTCAAGTGTGCCGTACATTGCTTCCATAGCAACACCAGACTTACGAACCGGCATTGTAAATTCTTCGTCTATCACCTCACTTGTTTTATTAAATGAGGAAAAGAAATCAGTAACATAATCGATTAACTTTCCAAACAGACCAACAACCCCACCAATTACAGTGGATAACGTCTGGCCAAAAGCCTGGAAAATTGTCATCCCAGATTTTACATTTTTGATAAAATCTTTTAACAAATCAACAAGTTTGCCAAACATTGTTGTAATGTATCCGAATGTTGTCTGAAGTCCGGATACAATATCTTTAATAATAGGTATGGTTTTCAAATCCGCGATTAATGTTTGAAAACCAGTAATTAGTGACCCTAATGGATCATGTGTATCAAAGTAAGAAATTACCTCTTTAATTTTGGTAAATGCTAAATATAATGCTCCCGCTATAACCGAAACTACAGTCGTTGCTATATCTTTTAACTTCATAGCAAATTGACCAGTTACCGTAGAAGTATCGGTTAAAATACCCTTTAATTTAGCTAATCCTTCTTTGATTTTTGTGACTGCAGTAACAAATAAACCAGCAGCAACTTGCAACGCGTTCATTGCTATTTTAGCAAGATCAAGATTTGATACGAATATAACAAGTTTCGCGAGCAATCCAACAAGTATTGAAGCAATCTTTGCTAAAATATTTAAAACTTTCCCAACTACTGGTAGTATAGCTTTAATAATAACTCCGAGATTTTTAAGAACACTAAATACCGATACTAGAATACCTCTTAATGTAATCAAAGTATCGTCACTAATAATTAGTTTCTTAGAAAAATCTTCTATAGCTTTTGTTACAGATACTACCGTATAGTTGAAATTATGTGCAGGCGGAAAAACAGCTTTAAATGCATCTACGAATGTATATACAATCTTAACTAAACTTGTGAAAACATTTTTTAACGCATTACCAATATGTGTAATTCCACCTAATTTAAGAAAAGCATAACTAAAAGCTTCTATCTTGCTTGTTATCTTTTCTGATAAAAGTCCTGCAATTTTTGAAAATACATCGAACACCGGACCCATGTTCTTTCTTAAGTCATTAAGAAAAACTCTTATTGAATTAAAAACAGGAATTGCACCTTTTATGATTGGCGTAGCAAATTCTGCACCTATCTTATTAAGAGCGGCCTTAATGTTTTCCATTGCACCAAAGAACGTCTCGTTTGCTTTTTTAGCATGTTCTCCAAATGCGTCGTCCATTGCGTATGCAAACGTTCTGAAATCAAGTTTACTCTTAGACGCAAATTCTCTAATGTCTCCTTCTGATACTTTAAGACCCTTCGTCAAATCCTGTATCTTTTTCTTTATATCTGTAGGAACGTTCTCTTTTTCTTCAATTGTATTAAAGAATTTAGCCAATGTAGCAGAAGCATTAATGCCATAACCAGAAATTCGGTTAAGCTCATCTGCCATTACTCGGCCATTACCAGCTGCTTTTGTAAAAATTCTAGAAATACTTTCGTAATCGGTATTACCCATCGCGGCAACACCGGAAATACCTCTTAAAGCAGCTTTCATATCATCGCCAGCTTTTACACTTGATGCCGATAACTGTGCACAAGCTTTTGCAGCAACGTCTAAACCATATGCAGTATCTGCAACTGCATAATCGATATCACTTGAAACTTTTTCCCAAGCAATTCCCAACCCATCTAACTGAAACTTGGCGTCCTCGATATTCATTGCTCTTTTCCAGCCACCGGATTTCATTTGTTCAAATGGAGCGCTTAAAGCTTGAGCCATTTTCTTTCCGGTTTCCATCGCCATGTCAACCAAGTTACTCAGCGCATGAATACCAAGTAACCGAAAAGTCGAAAACTTATCGCCGACAGATTCGATTGCTTGTCCTATACCATTAAGATCAAAATTCTTAGTTGCTTTACCAAAATCTGTTAAATTCTTTGCTGCATCATCAAATTTTAATGATTGTTTCAGTTTATCTAAAGTTGAAAGGCTTTCCTGTACTCCTTGTTCAAACTGTTTGTTTTCGAATTGCATCTCGACAATTCTATTCTCAATCGTTTGACTCATGTCGTAACCTCCTTCCAAGCTTCATCTAATAGTTTATCAAATACTGGCTGAACTGATGGATTAATGAAATCTCTTCCCCTAATATATCCCCCTCGTCCATTGCCATGTCCATACTGCAATAATATAGCAATCGGTATACCAGTCTTGGTTGTGCTCGAATTACTAAAGACAAGGGAAATTGACTGCCCATTTTGAACGATTTCATATGTCCAAGACGAAGCGGTCTCTCCAGTGTCAATAGGAGTATTAGCAGAGAGAGCAGCTACGCCCTCTCTACCATATTTCTCCATAATCATCTGTAATTCATTTACATCTTTGCTTTCTTTTAGGAACTTTTCAGTCTTATTATAGTTCCCTCTGCATTTTAATTTTATCATACCGTCAACCTCTGGAACCAGAAGCCCTCTTTCTCGCTTCGTTCAACGCTTTATTTCGATTAAGAACGTCTCGCTTATTCATCTTTTTCGGATCTTGATTCTTTTCGCTACAAATCCTTATTAAAGTCATAAGACGATTGAAGTGCCATTTCTCGCATTCTAAAGGTATTCCCGAAGCAATCATCCAATAGTAAACCAACTCATTGGTTACAAATTCTCCTCTGTTACCGCCACCACGTTTGTTTAAATCATTAAACACAGTTGCTGTCATAGGATCTGAAACGTAATTATTAATTTCTTGAATTACGTCATCCGGCAAATGTTCATAAATCAACGGATCGACATTCTGTGTAATTGTCATACATTTAATGTAATCGATCATCATTTCAGTGGTTTTTTCAACTTTATCATCCAGAAAAGCAACATGCCACTTGGATTCCCATTTGGCAATCGAAACCAATGAATGTTCTATTGTCAACGTCGTCGATTTAATCGTATAGAATTCGTTAGTACTACTATTGAAAAATTCTTGTTCTGGTATTTTTATGGTTTTTGGCATTACTTGTTTTCATCGACGACTTCTTTATTGATAGGAACAACATCCGCTGGAGCATTATCGTTCGCTACTGCCTGCTCGATTCTACTTGTGTCATAGCCGAGCTCTTTAAGCTTAGCAATAGCTTCTTTTTCGTCCATAGTAGGAACATTTGTTCCATTGATTACACCGTTAATAAATCTTGTCTGAAGGCCGTCCTCATTAGCAAGCATGGCCATGAAGAATTCACTATATGCCTCAGATTGCTCGAATGCTTCCCGAAGTTCCTGGGATTTAATGAATCTCCTTCCATCTTCAGACTTAATACCATAAGATTTCAGAATCAGATCCTTGAATGTCTGCACAATTTTTGCATTGTCATTCGTAGCAATCATCATCCTGATCATCTCTTCAACACCAGCCTGTGTGCTAAGTTCCATTTCCATTAACTCAGCTTGTGAAAGATTGAAATAAAGCTGGTCAACCCTGTTCTGTCCGTTATAATCAACGTACTTAGATTCATACTTAAACATGAGATTTTCTCCTTTCAAATGTACCTTTCTTTAAAAGAAGGGGCCTCAATTAAGAAGCCCCTTTTTACTACTCATTTTGAAGAATATTAGCCGTTGTTCTCACCGAGAATGCTAATAACTTCTGCGGGCAGAGGCAGACGAGGATTCGTTGCTTCTGTTGCAGGAACAGCCGGCGTCTTCAGGGTGTAGTATGTATCAGCACCCTTTGTTTTAATCGTATAATACGTCTTGCCAGCATCCATTACAGTGTCTGCTGTAAGCGTGTAGGTATAGTTACCCTCTTCGCCACTTCTCTCATAGTAATCTTTGTCAACCTGGAAAGAAACATCAGATGTTGCTTCGAACTGATCGAATACCGTATAAGTACCACCTGCTTCTGTATAGTAAGTCTTATTAGCTACGAATGCAGCTGCTGTGTCCTCTTCGTAAACAGCAGGAGTTCCAGGAGTGGAATCTGTACCGTACAGAATAGCCTCAAGAGCTGTAAGGCGAGCTTTAGCTTCGTCAGAAACAAACTTCGTGCTGTCGATCGTAATAAGAGCGGTCGGCTTATAATTCGGAACATCTACAGGAGTTGTAGAAATCTCGTAACTAAACGTTAATGCTTCCGGAGAATCATTTACAGTGTTGTAAGCTCTCTCAGAAGGTGTAGCCTTAGCATTGTAAATCAGGTGAAGCTTGTAACCAAGATCCGGAGTAAGATCATTACCGATCTTCGTTCTGTAAGACAGACCAAACGTATTTCTAGCCTGCTGGTAAACATTCATACCTTCTACAGGAGAAGCAGAACCATCACACTCTTCCCATTCTTTCGGATATGTAAAGCACTCAACTGTAGCACCAAAGGTCTCAGCCGAGAACAGATCCAGATACTTGATATTATCTGCATACTGCGGATTGGATTCTGCACCAGAAGGTGTCTCGGAAACAGATGTTAAACCATTCCAAGCAACACCATTATCATACTGATTAGTATCTTTGTTAATCGGATATAAAACGCCATGGTCAACACCAGTCTCGTATTTGTGCTCACCAACAGCATCCCAAATAATCTTAGACATATATATTGTCCTCCTTAGAAATAGATTGTAAAAACATCATGAACAATGTTATCGTTGATAAATTGTCTATCATATGTACACATTGGTAAAAATAGGATTTTATCAACATACTCATCATTGTCTGCTGTTTTAGTCATTAAAGTTATTGTATATCTTTTTGTTACCTGATAAGGATTATTATCAGCATAACTAGTTAGTGCATTTGTTCTTTCAAATACAATACAAGGATAACTCAATTTGTAATTTTCAGGAGGTTGATAATAAACCTTTCCATCTTCTCCCAGAATATCTTGAAGAACTGCTTGTAAATCACTCCACGTCTTCATGGTATAGTCCTCCTAATTCTAGTATAAGCCTTGGAAATTGTACCTCAACCGATGAAACTTGCCAAAGAGCTCCCTGCCATTCTGCACATTTAATCTTGAAGAAGTGTTCTTGAGCA
>JAEEGL011728746.1_pt1 | contig 10397 bp, 8 predicted proteins | sample 9134231 | NCBI WGS metagenome assembly JAEEGL01 (sample SAMN16246548, study PRJNA631951) | gut metagenome | biome: gut microbiome; feature: rumen; material: fiber-attached | host: Bos | place: Iran: Karaj | collected 2018-10
CCCGACAAGGATGTCATAATCCGCATGATAGGGCAGCTGCAGAATGTGATCTTTCCCGGCTTTTTCAAGAACCGCACATATAAGGTATACACCGTGCGCAACAACATCACCATGCAGCTTGAGGATGTGCTGTACAATCTTATCCGGCAGATATCCATCGTGCTTCGCTATGCATACGGATGCAAGGCGATAGATGAATGCAATACGGAAAAATGCGCGGAAAAGATAGCGCTCAGCTTCCTTGACAAGATACCTCATATCAGGGAGTATATAGAGACCGATGTGGCTGCTGCATACGACGGCGACCCTGCCGCATTCAACAAGGACGAGATAATATACTCATATCCCGGACTGTATGCGATCATGGTATATCGTCTGGCACATGAGCTGTTTTTGCTGAAGGTGCCGCTCATACCGAGGATAATGACGGAGCACGCACATTCCGTGACAGGTATAGATATACATCCGGGTGCTACTATAGGAAAGTATTTCTTCATAGATCACGGTACGGGCATAGTTGTCGGTGAGACCACGGAGATAGGCGACAATGTGAAGATATATCAGGGCGTCACGCTGGGTGCGCTCTCTACAAGGGGCGGACAGACGCTTCACGGGAAGAAGCGCCATCCCACCATTGAGGACAATGTGACGATATACTCGGGAGCTTCCGTGCTTGGCGGTGAGACAGTCATAGGCCATGATGCGGTCATAGGAGGCAATGCGTTCATCACATCGTCCATACGCCCGGGTGCGAGAGTTTCCATAAAAAATCAGGAGCTTACCGTGAAATACGGGAAGACCCATACGATAGAAGTAACAGGCATAGAGCCGGATGACAGCTGGTTCTATGTGATATGAGATGATAAATAAGCATAAACGCCGCTTGCATACAAGCGGCGCTTTTGTGCATATATACAAATCAGATAAAAACCCTTGACAAATGTGCAGGAATATGATATATTGAATACACATTCAATGAATGAATGTTCAATGAAAATGTGCTCAACGAAAGGGAAGCTATGACCAGAAAAGAACAAAAAGAGATGCGCAGCAAACAGATATTGTTCAAGGCTCTCGAGCTTTTCATAACCAAGGGATATGCTGAGACCAAGATATCGGATATAGCAGAGTCGCTTGGCATAAGCACAGGGCTGCTGTTCCACTATTATGAGAGCAAGGAGAAGCTGTATGAAGCGCTTGTTGTCATGGGAGCGGAGCACTCGATGAACTCTGAAAGAGTGGAATATGACGATCCTATCGACTATTTCACGAACTTCATAAATATGCTGTTTACGGCGGCAGAAAAACAGCCGTGGGTATATCAGATGTTTATGCTGATGCTTCAGGCAAGACGGCCTAATACTCCCGAGCATATAAGGAAGATCGCACTTTCGGTGAATAAGGTGGACTATGCGGCAGAGATCATAAAGAAGGGGCAGGAAAAGGGCAGTATAAAAGAGGGAGACCCTACAGCACTTTCCTTTGCGTTCTGGTGCAGCATACAGGGGATAATGGAGATACACCTCATCGCTCCGGAATACCCTCTTCCAAAAGCAGAATGGATAACAGATATTTTGCGCAAGTAATAAATGAAAGGGTTGTAATGACATGAAGAAGAAGATAGTAATAATCGGCGGCGGTATCGGCGGACTTTCAGCAGGCATATATGCACTCAAGGCAGGATATGATGCAGAGATATACGAGAAGAACGCAGTAGCAGGCGGCGAATGCATGGGCTGGAACAGAAAGGGACATCACATCGACAACTGCATCCACTGGCTCACAGGCACCGATGAGAAGACATCCCTGTGGCAGGTATGGAACACCGTAGGCGCGATAGACAAGGATACCAAATATGCAGACACGGAGAAGTTCTATTCCACTATATATAATGGAGTAGAGGCTACCCTCTGGAATGACCTTGACAAGACCGAGAAGGAGCTTATCGCTATCTCTCCCGAGGATGAGGCTGAGATAAAGAAGTTCATCGAGTATACCCGCTATGCCGAGAGCTGCACTATCCCTGCTGAGAAGCCCATGGATATGATGGGCGTCAAGGATTATATCAACATGGGCAAATCCATGGCGAATATGCCCAAGGTAATGAAGGAATACGGCAAGATAAACCTCAGGGAATTCGCAGCAAGATTCAAATCTCCCGTGCTCCGGAAGCTGATGATGGATTATCTTCCCGCAGACTATACTGCATATTCCTTCCTCGTGTCATACGGCTCAATAACCAGCGGCAACGGCAATATACCTCTTGGCGGTTCTCTTGCAATGACCAACAGGATCGTCAAGAAGTTCAAGGATATGGGCGGCAAGCTCTATACCAAGGCTCCCGTCAAGAGCGTGATCATCGAGAACGGCACAGCCAAAGGCATTGAGCTTGAAAGCGGCGATAAGGTGTTCGGTGATGAGATCATATCCGCAGTGGATGCAGACTTCCTTTTCAAGAAGCTGCTCGGCAAGGAGTATATGACCGATGAATGGAAGAAGGCGTTTGCAGACAGGAAGGCATATCCCGTTACCAGCGGCTTCCAGACAGCATATTCCATCAATGATGATTTCTCCGGCCAGGATACCATCTTCTTTGACTGCGACCCCATCAAGATAGGCAATAAGTCATACGATAGGATATATATAAAGAACTACGGATATGACAAGAGCTTTGCTCCCGAGGGTAAGGCAGTGCTCCAGACATGCATCTCACAGACAGATGATGACTATGCTTTCTGGAAGAGCCTTGACAAGGAAACGTATAAGAAGACCAAGGAAGAGCTTGAAGAAAAGATAAGAGCGGCTGTGATAAAGCAGTTCCCCGAGCTTGACGGCAAGATGGAGCTCCTTGATGTATGGACGCCCATGACCTATGTAAGATACTGCAACGCATATCACGGTGCATACATGAGCTTTGTCACCACAGTCGGTACTAAGCAGCTCAGAGTAAAGGGCACGTTCAAGAACGTCAGCAACTTCTATATGGCAGGACAGTGGATAATGAGCCCCGGCGGTCTGCCCATTGCGGTGATATCCGGCAAGTTCGCGATACAGCGCATCCTCAAGAAGGAAAAGAGATCAATAGACATCTGATCATGATCCCCTCATCCCACGCAGATGAGGGGATTTTACAAAATTGTATTATCTGCACAAAAAATATTAAATACCTATTGAATTTTACTATAATATGTGATATAATGTATGCAGTCGTATATTGTTTTCCTACAGGGATGCAGATAACGTCCGTCTGAGTAAATGAAGCATTGTATTGTGACGGAGGAAATGATATGAACATAGAGAACCTGAAAGTATTTGCGGATAATTTCGATGCGATGACATGTGTTATCTCCGTTGAGAAAAAGGGTGATAGCTACGGTGAGATACGTATCGTTACCGGCAACAGGTCATATATGGATTCGATCGAGAAGCCTGCTCCGGGTGCAGAGATGCTCACTAAGGAATTTATCCCGAATTCCATATATACACGCTATTTCACAACGGATCTGAACTTTGAGGATTACTGCTACCGTGCGGCAGTCCATAAGAAATGTCTGCACTGCTATGTTCATCCCGACAGGCTCGATGTATGGTTCCATCTTATCTTCCTGCCGCTGTGCTCGGATGATGACCTTTATTACTGCACATACACCATGGAGATGAGCTTTGAGCCCGATTCCTCCATAATGTCCAATGTGTCCGGAGATGTTGCCGCACGCGTGCTTGAGACATCTATCAAGATCAGAGGCAACAAGGATTTCCGCAAGGCTATGGATGAGGTCATAAAGGATATAGGAGAGATGCTCGGCTCTGAACATACCTGTATACTTTTGTTGGATGAGGAGCAGAGAAAATGCTCTGTACTGTGTGAGGCCATAAAGGAAGGCTCGGAACTCCTCCCTATGGAGACATATGTCGATGAAGGCTTCTATGATATAGCAGAATCCTGGGAGGGCACGATCGCAGGCAGCAACTGTATCGTTATCAAGAATGAGCATGATATGCTCGTACTCAAAGAGCGCAATCCCGTATGGTATGAATCGCTCACTGCTGCGAGCGCTAAGACCATCATAATGTTACCGCTGAAATTCAACAATTCCCTCCTGGGATATATGTGGGCGATAAACTTCACCCAGGAGAATGCGGGCAAGATCAAGGAGGTACTTGAACTCACCACATTCATACTCAGCTCGGAGATAAGCAATTATATGCTTATGGACAGGCTGCGCATCATGGGCTCGACCGATATGCTCACCGGAGTCATGAACCGCAATGAGATGAACTTCATGGTGGACAGGATGAGCTCAGGCGGCTTTGGAAAGGGCTCTGCGGGCGTACTGTTCGTAGACCTCAACGGTCTCAAGGTGGTAAACGACAATGAAGGCCACAATGCCGGCGACAAGCTGCTCAAGGATACAGCCGAAGCGCTTCTTGAAGTATTCCCGCAGAGAAATATATTCAGGGCGGGCGGCGACGAATTCTGCATCATACTTCAGGATGTGAAGGAGCATGAGGTAGACCTCAAGGCGGCTGCCATAAAGGAAGCGATAGGCAGACGCGGCAATATCAACATCGCTATGGGATGCTGCGTGGTCGGGGATAAATGCGATATCCGCCGAGCTCTCCATGAAGCAGACGAGAAGATGTATGAGGACAAGAAGGAATTCTACCGCCGCAATCCGGACTTAGGACACAGGCACAAATGACAGCATCACTGTAAAAAGCCCCAAAGCACAATAAAGCTTTGGGGCGTTCATTATGGCGTCATGCCTATTGATCCGAGCATATATTCCGCATAGCTCCGGGCGAGCGCAGGATCATAATGCATATCCGCACTTTCGGTGTATTCGAGGAGCGCCGCTCGTATCAGCGGCGCATACCGTTCGGGTATATTGTCGAGCGCCCATTCACCGCCCTCTTTCTTGGACAGGATGAGCTTTTCCCTGCGGTATGCCAGCACCCGTGCAAGGTTTAGGGTGTAGTACATGGTGCTGCCTTCTATATCATCCGCTGCATCGGCGATGTCATAAAGCAGGGAATCCATATACGCCTCATCGGGCACTTCACCGAATACCTCATTTATGGGAAGACCGTACAGGCATATTCCTCGGCTGCGCAGTACCGTGAAATGCGCCGCAAGATCCTTGTCGGTGCCGTTCATCTTGCTGATGTAATCGTCGGGGGCATCTTTGTACCACTGCGTATGCATCCGAGAATAGTGAAGCTCGAACGGGGTAGGGTATACGAACGGGTCACAGTATTTCCTCTGCACCACGCTGAGCTCTGTGCCCTTTGCCGGAATGTCCCTGTCGGCGGCGATCACCATATCCATGAATCTGCGTTTCATATCATCGTCCGGCTTTGTCTCGGTCACGATGAGCAGGTCTATATCGCTCTTATCGGGATTATAGCAGCCCATAGCCGCAGAACCGTGGAGATATATCCCTGTCAGAACATCACCGAGAATCTCTGCCGACTTAGCCGTGAATGTCTTGATATTGTCCATCATATCTCCTTTCATGAAGCGCATATTTTGAAGATAAGATCGGGTATGACTTCGCTCCGTGTGTGATTGTATCTCATGGCAAGTTCATCACTTCTTCCAAGCAGCGGCACGCCTGTGGCAGAATTGTCAGATACCGCAAGAAGTGCGACGGCAGGGTGGCCGATAAGCTCTGCCACGGAATAGAACGTGCTTGTCTCCATTTCTATCAGAGACGCACCTGTGGCGCGTATCTCATCAAGATGCGAGTATTCAAGTGCTATGGAGTCGGTGCAGAAGACAGGTGCAGGTCTCATAGTATAGCCGCATCTGTCCGCAAGTGCAATGATGCTGTGCATATGAGCGATATCGGGGTATACCCGTTCAAACGGCTTGAATTCCGTCAGCATATGACTCAGGTAATGATTTGCATATACTCCAGATATGCATACATCCGGCGTGCACAGGTCTCCTATCTCATGATCGGGCGTAAGTCCGCCGACAGCCCCCGCAAAGATGAGATGTCTGAAATTCACATCGGCACATATCACCATATTGTCGAGCGTATTGCACGCTCCTGAGGATATCTGCGCCCATGCTGCCTTATAGCCGTCCTTTTCCACAAGATATCCCGACACATAGGAGTGTACCGCAAGCTCGGTCACCTTGTATGACGGGTCATGTATGATCTTCACAGGCTTCCATCCCGGCGCGATCACAAGTGCATCATACTCCGTGTCCGTGTCAAAGCCGAAGACCTCGTTATACATCACACCCGCGTTATAGCGCTTCATATTGTCAATCATGCGTATTAGTTCCTGTTTCATTCCTGCTCCTTTATGTCAGTGTGTCAGTAGCCACGAGGAAAGTATGCTTTCAAAAGCCTCGGGCTGTTCTATCTGCAGATTATGTCCCGCATCCTCTATGGCGGCATAGGTGGAATTCGTGTATTTGCCCATCAGGTCGAACTGGTCTTTGTATCCCACCACACTGTCGCCCTTTGCAGCGATGATAAGACATGGGACGGTGCATTCGTCTATATCGTCCGGGTCAAAGGAAAAGCTGCCTTCAAGCACATTGTTCAGGAAATCCCAGTCGGCACGGGAGAGCGCAGGCATCAGTATATCCCTGTATCTGATCCATACATCCTCTGTGAGCATGACATTCATCTGTGTGAAGCTGTCATATTCTTCCCTTGATAGGGAAGAGAGCAGCTTGTCATCCCGCGCCCGTACACTCAGAGGCTCTGTCCGCCCCTGCTGTACACCGGGTATGATGCACGGACAAAGCAGTATCAGCTTATATATATATTCGGGATAATTCCGTATGAAGCCCCTTGCAAGCAGTCCGCCGTAGGACTGTCCCACAAGCATGAATGGCTCCTTTATCACATCCGCTGCAAAGCTGTGCAGCAGAGCAAGTATATCATCGGAATTTCTTATATCGCCGTGTTCCGACCGTCCCATGCCTGGCAGATCGATATAATAACGCTTGTATCCGCCTGTCTTGGAAAAGACAGGTTCAAATGCAGCCTGCATGACCGTATGGTCGATGCCCCATCCGTGTATGAAAAGCACGGGAACGCCGCTGCCGGCTGTTTCATAGTTGATTATTCCGTATCTCATGTATTTACCTCAAAACAGACAGTCCCGCAATTTTATCGCAAGACTGTCTGTGTTTTTATGATTTGCGCTTTTTATGGCGTATGCCTATCACGATATGATGATCGTCCTGGTTCCTTGTGCGTATCGTTTCAAGAGTACACAGAGTGCCGTTCTGAGCTCGCTTGAAATGCGTGGAAAGCGGCTTGTCTGCACCGATCCACTCGATAAGCTCGCTCTTGCTCAGCAGCTTGCCTATCCTTTCGCGATCCTCAGCTACCACAAAGTTAAGAACTACCTCGTCAAGATCTGCAAAGAAATCCTTGCCGCCCGTCGTTATGCGGAACTCGCCCTTGCTGCCGGAATAGAACTGCATATAGTGATCGGTATTGATATCAATGTAGAATATGCGTTCGTATTCACCGGTGAGCGCCTTGGAGATGCTGACATAGTTTCTCTTGTTGTCGGGGATGATATGGGTCTTGGTTTTGTCTTCCTTGATGAAGTGGTCAAACTCCTCCTTGGGGACGGGCTTGGAGAAATAGAAGCCCTGTACAAGATCGCATCCGAGCGCCTTGAGCAGCAGATACTGCTCCTCTGTCTCAACGCCCTCTGCCACTACCGGTACATGCAGATAATCAGCGATATCTATGATAAGCTCTATCATGCGCATATCCTTGTTGTCGCCGAGGGAATTGTGTACGAAGTTCATATCTATCTTGAGTGCGTCGATGGGCATATTTGAAAGCATGCCGATAGAGGAATAACCTGCTCCGAAGTTGCCCATCTCTATACGCAGACCCATGCCCATGCCGCGCAGCTCCTTGGCAGCCGAGAGTATCTGGTCATTCGAGCTGTTGTCGGCAGTTTCCGTTATCTCAAGTATGATGTCATCATCGTTGAGGGAGTATTCCTTGATGATATCCTTGAATATATCCTTGAGCAGGGGAAGGAGCATATCTATGCGGGAAATATTGACGGATACAGGCACCGAATAGCCGTACTCATCCTTCCAGCGGCGTATCTGTGCAGCAGCCTCGCCCCATACATAGCGGTCGAGACGTGTGATAAGTCCGTTCTCTTCAAACAGGCTGATGAAAGCACCGGGGCTGAGCATGCCAAGCTGAGGATGATCCCAGCGGACAAGCGCCTCTGCACTGTACAGTACAGGCTCATCGCCTCTTATATCGAATTTAGGCTGGAAATAGATCTTGAAGCGCTTCTCTTCGAGAGATGGGATAAACTCGCTGAGTATCTGTTCCCTGAACTGAGCCGCCTTTTTCAGATCTGCGTCGTATATACCGATGGTGTCGGTATAGCTGTTTATCACGGACTGAGCAGCTATCGACGCAAATTCAAAGCGCTGCTCTATGGGTACGTCCTTGCTGACATCAGAGTATACGCCCAGGCACATACGCGCCTTGCCTGCTGTGGACTGATCGCTTTCAAGCCCTGCGGATATATCCGTAAGAAGCTTATTGTAGTTATCGGTATGCGGGCAGTACAGCAGGAATGAATCCTCATCCCTGCGGCATCCGTAACCGCCGAACTTGTCCTGCACATCCTTTACGGAGCTGCCTATCTTCTGCAGTATGTCATCGGCATATCTCTTGCCGTAATGCTCCCTGAGCATATGGAAGTTGCTTATCACGGCAACGGCAGCATCCATGTCAGCATCGGGGTACAGCTTGTCGTAAAGTCTGACATAATGCTTGAAGTACGCTATATTGTATAGGTCTGTGCTGCTGTCACGCTCCGTGATGCGTATAAGCTCTTTGCTGTCGGAGAGCTCGATATATCTCTGCGTCCTCGCATATACCACCGATGCATCGGGGAAGGGCTTGGGTATGATATCTGCCGCTCCGAGCTCAAGGCTCTTCTTCTGTATGTCAGGCTCGGAAGCAAGTGCTATCACGGATATATCCGAAAGCTTGTTCTGTTCCTTCATCAGGCGCAGTATATCGAGACCTTCATTGCCGTTCATCATAACATCGAGCAGTATGAGTGAGGGGACAAGACCCTCCTCTTTGAGAAGATGCACAGCCTCTACGCCGTTCCTTGCAAATACAAGCTCATAGCTGCTGAGTGCTTTTCTGAGGAAACTGCAGCTCTGTTCATCGCCGTCCACTATAAGCAGTGTTTTCTTCAGACCTGCCCCGGGAGCGGAGACGGTCTTTTCCGCAGCGTCATTTTCTGCCGTATCGTCCTCATGAGCAGCTTCTTCAATGACCTCGGCTGCTTCGGCTATTTCTTCCGTATTGCTGTCTTCCGTATCGGTTATTTCTGCGGCTGCCTCTGCAGCTACGGATACAGTTTCCTCCGCAGCTTCGTCGGAAGGCTTTTTCGTCAGCTTGGTAACGAGTTTATCAAGCAGACCCATAATATCACTCCTTATAAGTAAACTGTTATACAGGGGTATGAATGGACAACTCCATAGTTATAATTGTATCAGATTTTGTGCGATTTGTCAATATACGTATGAATAGAATATTACAGCAGATAAATGTACAAGTTGATATCCTCGGAAGTAAAATATGACTTTAGTCATATGCAGAAAGTTGCTTTTTTCACTACCGCACAGGGCTATTGCGGTGTATAATAAGTACAATGAAACAGACAGGAGGAAATGATATGAACAGAATGGTATCAAAGGCAGGTGCGGCGACCGTAACGATAACAGTATTTCTGTTTGCGGTGTTCATACTGGCAGATATTTCATTCGCAATGTATCTCGTATGTATGTTCCTGCCGATAGGCTTTATTATGATGACGGCAGGATTTCGGCATGAGGCGGCCGATGACAGAAAAGTGCCCGCTGATACAGGCATGATACTGTCTGCGGTATACGCAACACTGATACTAATAGTTTACTTTGCACAGGACACCACAGTCCGCCTTGAATCCCTGAACGAACAGGCAGTGCAGCTGCTTGACTACAAAAGAGGGGGACTGCTTTTCAACTACGACCTTCTCGGATACGGGCTGATGGCGCTGTCAACGTTCTTTACGGGTCTTGCGCTAAAGCCTGTGACGAAGGCTGACAAATGGCTCAGAGCACTTCTGATGATACACGGCATATTCTTCATATCCTGCTTTTTCATGCCTATGACGGGAATGTTCACTAATATGTCGGCTGAGACAGGAAATGGCGGAGCGATCGCTCTTCTGATCTGGTGCATATACTTTTTGCCTATAGGCATACTTTCATACAGACATTTTTCGGTAAAGGAGAAAACAAAATGAATGATACTGTACTCAAGGTAAATGAACTTACAAAGAAATACGGCAGCAAGACCGTAGTCGATGATCTTTCACTC
>JAEEGL012957676.1_pt1 | contig 10397 bp, 8 predicted proteins | sample 9134231 | NCBI WGS metagenome assembly JAEEGL01 (sample SAMN16246548, study PRJNA631951) | gut metagenome | biome: gut microbiome; feature: rumen; material: fiber-attached | host: Bos | place: Iran: Karaj | collected 2018-10
AACTGGCCGAGAGGGAGGGCGGAGAGATCGTGAAGATCGGATTCGTCATGGAGCTCGAAGGCCTGAAGGGAAGGGAGAAACTGAAAGGATACGACGTGTTCTCCCTGATCAGCTACCCCGGGATCTGATAACATTTACGGGGGCGAAAGCCCCCGATAATAATTCATTTATTCTTTCTTGAACCACGCAGGCGGGTTCTCGTACATGTACTTCTGGCACAGAGGTATCAGGAGACCTCCGATGGCGTTCCCGATGATGACGACGAGGATGAACAATGCACCCTCTCCGATCTCGAAGCATCCGGAGTCCTTGAAGAAGGCCGATGCGAAGTAGAACATATCCGCGATACTGTGCTCAAAGCCTGACAGGATGAACACGGGCACTGCGACGAATGCGCCGAGGAATCCCTTGGTCTTCTTGTAATAGTCGGCTGCGATGAACATCAGCAGTCCACAAAGAACGCCTTTGAACAGGACCCTCAGATAATCGACATCGGTCATCCTGTTGTTGATGAACGTGACCGCGGTCTGCAGGGGCATCATGTAGCCTATCAATATACAGCCGATGAGGTTACCGAGGATGATCACCAGGAGATCGATTATGTATGTCGGCTTGTTCTCAAGCGCATACCCGACCTTTCCTGTGTACAGGTCGAATCCGAAGTGGAAGATCGTGAACAGACCGATTGCGAACAGAACTGCTCCGACCCATGCGAATCCCCTGTCCGAACAGCCGATGAACACGCATCCGCCGACGGCGATCATGATACCGGCCAAGAAGGCCCTCACAAGACATTTCAGATAATGATCAGCTGAATCCAAGTCCGCACTTCCCGGTAATACCGTATGATGATACCTGTCACGCATGGTAGATAGATAAAATTAGCCGTCATGCCGAAGGCGTCTGACGGGATTGCCGTTGCATGGATTACCAAATATTATAACCGCTGCGGGATATCATCGGGCGTGAAGCTCATCCCCAAGCTCAGTGCGAAGATCCTTCCTTTCTTCTTCAACACCAGATACTGGCTGGCAAGACAGACTCGGAAACACAAGCACTTCGGGAACTTCATCAGGAAGAGGTTCTTCGACGGTGACGATATGGTCGTCCTTCCGAAGGACAGTGTAGTGAAGAACATCGATGTGAACATCGACATAGATTCCGCCGGGGACAGGACGATCCTCCCGTCGGATGTCGTCAAAGCATTGATAGACCGTACGGATGACATCTTCATCATGAACTTCTGCCTCTGCAGGAAATCCAACAGCTGCAAGGACTACCCCATAGACCACGGGTGCGTGTTCCTGGGCAAAGGGATAAGGAAGATACCGGAAAAGTTCGGCCGCGTCGCGACCAAGGATGAAGCGAGGGCGTACATCGACGAATGCACCGAACTGGGTTTCGTCCATATCATAGGGAGGAACAAGCTGGACAGCATGTGGCTGCACACCGGTGACAAGAGGGATCTGATGTCTATCTGCAACTGCTGTCCCTGCTGCTGCCTATGGAACATGGTCAGGGATATCTCTGCGGATATCTCATCGACCTACAGAAGGATGGAGGGTGTTTCTGTGACCGTCGATACGGATAAATGCATCGGGTGCGGCAAGTGCGAGAAGATCTGCTTCACCAAAGCGATATCCATAGTGGACGGAAAATCATCCATCGATGACAGGTGCAGAGGATGCGGAAGATGTGTCGAAGTCTGCCCTCAGGAAGCCATATCGATATCGTTCGATGAGAGCAAGGTGGATGTCGAGATAGAGAGGATCGGAAGCCTGCTGAACATCTCCGAAAATGCAGAATAATAACATTTCTGTGAAAAAAACTGGTCATATCATCCAAATCTATTTATTACCAACACGTGTTTTTTAGTTCGCCAAAAAAGCTGGATGGATAATCCAGTAATAATCGAATCTAAAGATTTGAGGAGGTAAAGCAATGGAAGGCAAAATTATTGCATTCATAATAGCAGGAGTTGTTGTTGGTGCAGGAATCGGTGTCGGAATCGGATTCGCAGCATTCAACAAGACAACAGATGACACAACGTACTATTTCTACGTCGACCTTGGAGACAGCAATGACAACACTGGATGGTACTCTGCAAAGGCTGCAAATGCTGATAAGGCAATTGAGAAGGCGTTTGATGGAAAAGACTTCTTCAAGTGGAGTGGTGGCTACCCTGTATTCTCTGACGGATTCTGGGGTGTTTACTGCTACACATACAGTGGATTCAGCAAACTGGACGCTGAGAAGAGTGTGTTGTACCCCAACTACTACAATGACTGGAAGACCGGAGACCCCACCAACAATCTGATCAAATCAAACGGATGGTTAGAGTTTGCGGGATACAACGAAACAGACACAGGAGACGAACCCAAACTCCACCAGTCATCATCCACTGTTTGGTACTTCAGTTCCTACGATGCAATGCGCTCTGTTGCACAGAACACTGCGTGGATGACTGCTGACGGAACACCGTTCGCAACAGCATAAACGCGCTGAATAAACGATTTACCCAAACCATCTTAGGGGGGCAATTTACCCCCCTAAGAATCAATAATGGTGCTGTGATGATTGATAACTCTTGGGTACATGATGACCGTAAAACCAACGGTGGTAAACATTCAAAAGTGATGAAGATCAAAATTGCACTAACCATTTCGTTGTTACTGATAGGTACGATAATAACAATTGCTGTCCACAACGTAGGTTCTGACGCAAGCGAATATCAAGCCGAAGGAATACTTGTTGATGTAGGCGACTATCATACATACTGGACCAATATACAGTATTCAGAGTATACGGATGATCCGAAAGCACTGTTGGAACGTGCTTGTGATTTGAAAGGTTTCACCTGTACTTTCACAGATGGCGTACTCACGAGCGCCACTGTAGACGGCAATACATACACGAATGATGCTCTCAAAACATGGGGCCTTTGGTATGTAGATAAAGACACATATGATTTCAAAAAAGCAGACTCATATTCAATTAAAGCAAAAGATTACACGATTGTCGCATGGGCTTACACATCGGATGGTGAATCCCCCGCTGTAGCAGTCGATGCTTCCGCGACCTGTATATACGGATACAAGGCCCCGTCGACCATCGTAACGCTGTCCCCTGTATGTACTGAACTTATCGGAGCCATGAAAGCAACCACCAAGATTGTTGGTGTTGACAACAACAGTAACTATCCTACATCGATTATCGATGAAATCGGAAAAGGAATATCGATCGTAGGAACCTACATGGATCCTAGTTACGAATCCATAATGTCTCTGAAACCGGAATTGGTCGTATGTGATGGTTCTCAATTATCCCATAAGGAGATGGCGACGTCATTGCGCAATTCCAGCGTATGCTCGGTGGTTATCTACGATGGTGAAGACTTCGAATCGATAATCAAAAATGTCTTCATTGTAGGAACAGCAATGGGTTATGAATTACGTGCATTAGATGTCATAAACGAGATGCAAACTGCATTCGATCTTCTGAAAACTATGACATCTGGCGATAGTGGATATAGAACGATGATTGCGTTGAGCAGTTATCCGTCCCCATACGTTGCAGGTTCTGGAACCTATCTTGATGACATCGTAAGCTCAATAAACGGGACAAATGTCTTCTCATACCTTAACGGATGGCCTCAGATTGTTTCAGAATACATCAAGAAGAACAATCCTGAATGCATAATCGTGTTGGATGAGGGCAGATACACACCTGAACAATATGAATTGATGCTCTCTACATTGAGCGCTCAATGGAAAGCAACGGATGCATACAAAAACGGGAATATCTACCTGCTGTGTGACGGAGTCTCAGATATGGCCCAAAGATACGGTCCGAGGACCATCCAACTCGTCGAACTTCTTGCCAGAATAATCAATCCGGACTCGTTCTCGGATGGGATAGTGGTGAACAAGGCAATCAGAAATGATTACACCGATTACCTGGACATAACAAAAGACCTGGGGTATAACGGATGATTGCCAAAAAGACACTTATAACGACAGCTGTCATCCTGATGATGATTATTTGTATAGTGCCCGCGTGGTCCGATACCTCTGATGCAGACACGACATCCGTCTATGAGGGTGATTTCCTCCTTGACCGCGGCAACGGAGATACGTCATGGTTCAACATCACCAGCGGGGCAACTTATACTGACACAGTCATCAGCACCCTCACATCGAAGGGCATTCAATGCAGTTACAATCTCGGTAATCTGGAAATTGAAAATAAGATAACTACGACAATAGGTGGCGCAGCCGCAGGCGGATCATTCATCAGCTCAGGCACGACAGGAATAACCGCTACATCTACCTGGAAGATATTCCGTTGGGACGATGGCATCAAGGAATGGGCAGTGACAAGTGGATCGGATGCTTATAGCGGTGGACCATTGGCGGTCGGTTTCTATCCAGATGGCATCAAACCGGTGGAAACCCCTGATTATAAATCTTCCTGGACGATGTTCATGGCGGATGCCGAAAACTCAAATAATCAGACCGCAGAGATCAGCGACGAGATTAAAGTCTACTGGAAAGATGAAGGGAACAAGGTAGCATTCGGCAGTTATTCGTGTATCCTGTATGCCCGTGGACATGTACTGGTAAAGTTGGGCAGTTCTGCATCAGGATCTTCTAAAGCATCTTTTGTTTCTTATAATACCCTTACTGGCGAAAGCGAATGGGCATTCAACTACCCGAATGAAATGATTGAGATGAGCTGCGCTGTGATCCTCGGACAGTATATATTTGTCCAAAGCAGCGAAGGATACATCTACAAATTCGAATGGGCAGTTGGCCCAGGCGATAACAATGAAAATGTCAAGACATTCAATGGTGTTTCGTTCGATTCCCGCAGTGATCCCATTCCTGTGGAAACAGGTGCAAAACTCAGGGGTAAATTCGGATATGGGGCTGGACCTTACACCATGGTCGGTGACTCAGGATCTATCTTCCTGACAGACAGCAACGGTATGGTCTACTGCTTCGACACTGATCTGAACCTCCTCTGGTCATACCAAACGGACGGCGGGTTCTATGTCCGCGGACCGACCATCAAAGATGGTTATCTGACATGCGGTTCATGCGACGGTCGTCTGTACGTGTTGAATAAGACCGACGGTTCGCTCATCGGCAGGATCGAGGTATACTGGAACGGGACCAAGGGTTCTGTAGGCGCCCCATCCATGGTGAAAAACGGCAGCATATACACCATATTCGCACAGTACTGTGACGAACCGGGGATGGGAACAACTGTTACAGGCCTCTCGATATACACATTCAACGGGACAAAACTGGCTTTGGTAAAGGACCTTGGAGAATCGATGGGAAAGAAGGTTTCATCCTACATTTCAAAGCTAAACACATCCGATTTCAATGGTATCCTCACCTGTAACAAAAACGGTATCTTCAAAGTCGATCTCGATGGAAATTACGAATTACTCACATCGGTGATCTCTGGGAGAGTTGCAGCTACGTGCCCACCGACCGTTGTAAACAATCAGTACCTCTACGTTTCATCATACGACGGTTACAAAACATTCTCCATGGACATAAACGGGAATGTAACGGGAGAATTCAACTCTCCGATAAAGAACAACAGCATGTCACCGGTTGCTGTCGTTGACAACCTCATTCTTTACGGTAATGACGCAGGAATCGTCATCATAGGTTCTACCTTGCCAGAATACATCCCGCCGGAATCGGTTGCCAAAGAAATGCCGGTCTGGCAGATCCTCCTCATCGTTCTCGGAGTGATCATAGCACTGTTGGTCATCGCTTGGCTCATAATGAGATTCGCCCTCAAATGGGAACACCCGTTCACAGATCTGAAGATTCATATCTATACCTACTTCTACGGCGAGAACTATACCCACAACACCAAGAGTAAAAGAAAACTGCATGCTGTGATACTGATAGGGATACTGATCCTCATAGGGGTCTCATTGGCATCGCTGTGCCTCGGTAACAAATCGAATTTCACTCCCGGCGAGGCATTATCTTATCTGTTCTCATCTTTGGAGAAGGGCGGCAAGGGGCTGACGAATAATGAGTATTTGATCTATGTCGAGAGGATGCCCAGGGTCATCGCAGCGGTAGGTGCAGGTATAGGATTATCGATTGCCGGTGCGATGTATCAGGCAGTCATCAAGAACCCGTTGGTTGAACCATACATCATGGGTGTCTCGTCTGGAGCAGGTACACTTGCCATCGCCGTCATCGCCTTCGATTTCACATTATTCGGTCTGTTCTCTTCGAACAGTCCGTATCTGATTGCGATATGCGCCATCGTCGGAGGATTAGCAGCATTCGGAATAACCATGTTCCTGGCCATCAAGACAGGTGGGAAATCCATCAACTTCGTCCTTTCAGGAATAGTCATAGGCCTGGTGTTCTCGGCAGTCCAGTCCCTGATGATGATCATGGCAGGCCATAAGATAACCAATGCCTTGTCATGGCTTTACGGATCATTCGTTGGAATAACGTGGCAGGAAGCATGGCTGATACTGATTCCCGTACTTGCACTGTCGTTCGTACCGCTCATCTGGGCAAAGGAATTCAACCTAATCCTTCTGGGTGACGACCAGGCAAAACAGATGGGCCTGAATGCGGAACGCTTCAACAAACTGATGCTCATATCAGCATCTATCCTGACCGCATTCTGTGTCGCGTTCTGCGGTATCATCGGATTCATTGGACTCGTGATACCCCACCTCAGCAGGATGATCATCGGTGGGGACCACAGGATGATGCTCCCTGTATCCATAGCGCTCGGAGGTTCACTGATGGTCGTTGCGGATCTCCTTGCCAGGATACTGCTTTCTGGATTCGAACTGCCAGTGGGTGCCGTGACCACCGCGATAGGCGCGCCTGTGTTCGCATATCTGCTTATCAAGAGAGGGAGGAGTTACGATGACTGATGATTCCTTCAGATCGAAAATGAGACGCCTAATGGACGGTGATTCAGAACTACATATAGATGTCAAGAGAAGAAGGGCGAAGATAATCCTCATCTCAGGCATAGTTCTGACACTGATATCGGCAATGATCTCACTGTGCATCGGTCAGACAAAGATTCTGTCCCCCTTTGATGCTTTAGCTGCACTGTTCTCGGCCATATCCAAAGGCGGAAGCAACATCACCGGTGATGAGATCCTGATCTTCGAAGACCGTCTTCCCAGAACGTTAGCAACAATCGGTGTCGGTATCGGTCTCTCTATAGCAGGTGCTACTTATCAGGCGATCATCAGGAACCCGCTGGTGGATCCATATATTATGGGTGTATCCTCAGGTGCGGGAACTTTCGCCATAGCCGTTATAGCATTCAACTTCACTTTCTTCGGTCTATTCTCGATCAACTCCGAATACCTCACAGCATTCGCCGCCATAGTCGGAGGGTTGTTGGCTTTCGGCCTTACAATGCTGATAGCCATAAGAGCAGGAAGGACCACGAATTCCTATGTGCTCTCAGGAGTCGTCATCGGGCTACTGTTCGGAGCCATACAGACCGCTCTGCTGAAGTTCTCCGGACACAAGGTCGTGAACTCCCTATCATGGCTGTTCGGATCGTTCTCCAACATATCCCTGACAAAAGCCCTCATAGTCGTTGTCGCAGTGGCCATCCTTACCACCGTACTGATGTGGAAGGCCAAGGAACTCAACCTCGTCCTGCTGGGAGAAAACGACGCAAGACAGATGGGACTTGACGTCAAGAAATTCAACATGTTCATGCTCATCGTAGCATCGGTCTTAGCATCGTTCTGTGTCGCATTCTGCGGTATCATCGGATTCGTAGGACTCGTCGTCCCGCACCTGTGCCGTATGATATTCGGAGGGGACCACAGACTGGTCATGCCCGCATCCATCGCATTCGGAGGATGTCTGATGGTGTTCGCGGACCTCATCGCAAGGATGGCATTAAATTCACAGGAACTCCCTGTAGGTGCAATCACGACACTGATCGGAGTTCCGGTATTCGCATACCTACTGATCAAAAGGGGGAAGATCTACAATGGATGAAGTACCACTTCTCGAAGTGCGCAATCTAAACAAAGTATACGACAACGGCTATCATGCCGACAGGGATGTATCGTTCAGCCTGCCATCAGGCCTCTTGGTAGGACTGATAGGGCCCAACGGATGCGGAAAGACAACTCTCATGAGATGCATCAACAAGATGCATGACATCACCTCAGGCGATGTGCTCATAGACGGAGAATCCGTCCTTCCCAAGACACCCGCTGAGGTCGCCAGGCTCGTTTCAAATGTGCCAGCTGAACTGACCGCATCGTTCGGACTCACCGTATTCGAGACCGTCATGCTGGGGAGATACCCCTATCTCCAGAACATGTGGTGGGAGACCGAAGAGGATGAAACGATGGTCGTCGACACCCTGAAGAAATTCGGTGTCTACCACCTCCAGGACCGCGCACTGAACATGCTCTCATCAGGTGAGAGGCAGCGTGTGATGATCGCCAAGGCATACGTCCAGAACCCCAGACTGATGCTCGTCGACGAACCCACATCACACCTTGACATGAAGTACAAACTGGATGTCATGGAATACCTTCGTGCGATGGTCAAACAGGATATGACCGTCCTCGTCGCAGAGCACGACATCTCGCTGATGGCAAGGTACTGCGACCTCTGCATCATCATGAAGAAGGGAGAGCTTGTCGCGATAGGAGATCCGAAGAAGGTCATCACTGAGGAGCTCATCCGTGACGTGTACGATGTGGAAGCCTCGGTAGGTACCGACAAGGACGGAGAGATATTCGTCCTTCCCAAGAAATACATCGGGGATTACTCACTCTGAGTAAAAAACGGTGTTAAGGGTTAAATCCATCAATCGCATTGATTGGATGGATGAGCAATCCACAGGACCTGGTCAGACCCCCGCTCAGAGGACTCTCTAAGACAGTCCACGGAGGGCAGGGCTGGAGAATCCCCAACATAGAGGATTACAGCCACAACCTGAACCCTTTCGGTCCGCCGGACATCAGCGATTATCTTAAAGAGGCAGCCGAAGGCATCGGACATTATCCCGATGACAGCTGCAAGGACCTCAAGAAAATCATCTCGAAGAGATTCGAAATAGGCATTGAGAACATAATCATCGGTTCCGGTTCGTCCGACATCATCAGGATATTCCCGAACACGTTCATGAATTCGGGTGATGAAGCAGTCATCTCAAGACCTTCCTTCGCCGAATATTCGCACCAATGCGAGATAGTGGGTGCGAAGGTCGTCTACAACGAACTCTCGAAATCAAACGACTTCAGAATAGATTACGATTCATTGTCGGACAAGATCACCGACAAGACGAAAGCGGCGTACATCTGCAACCCCAACAACCCCACGGGAAGGATCGAACCCCGCGACAGGATACTGAAGTTCGTGGAACAATGCGAGAAGAGGAACGTACTTGTGTTCCTCGATGAGACATTACTGGAGCTCGTTCCCGATTACGATAAGATATCCTGCGTCAAATATGTGGACAAACACCCCAATCTCCTGGTCGCAGGCTCACTGACCAAATCATTCGCCATCCCCGGGATCCGCATAGGATTCGGATTCGGTTCAAAAGAGATAATCGAAGAGATGGACAAGGTCAGAATGACCTGTAATGTGCGACAGGATGAACAGACCGTCGCCTCGCATCTGATTGGAGAACGCATGGACTATGTCCATGATGCGGCAAAGACAATGCATGACGAAGCGGAATGGATGTACAACGAACTGAAGAAGGTCGGATTCCCTGTGAACTGTCCTACGGACTCCTACTTCTTCTTCACATCCGTAGCACCTCTCGAAATTGATGCACAGACATTCGTCAGCGAGATGCTGAAAAACGGCATCATGGTCAGGGACTGTTCGTCCTTCGGTCCGGATTTCAAAGATTACATAAGGTTCTGTGTCAAGGACCGCGAGCGCAACGTGAGGTTCATGGAAGCCCTGGAAAGGACACTCAAGACCCTGAGGCGATAACATGGACCTGTGGGTCGATGCCGTATTGATCATAGTGCTGGCACTTGCCATAGACGGCATCATCGGAGAGGTCCCGAATGCCATCCATCCACTGAGGTGGATGGGGAACATCCTGTACTTCCTTGACAGGCACATCAAACGCGGAAATCCCACGTTAACCAAGATCAAGGGATTCCTCTCCTATCTCTTCGTTCTGCTCATATTCGGCGGTATCGCGTTCATAATCCTTGCACTGGTCCGCTATTATCTCGGCGAGATAGTATGGATAATCGTCACCGCATTCTTCTTCAAGGTGGTGTTCGCGGTGTTCTCGTTCAGGAGACACTGCAAGCCCATCCAGGAGGATCTTCGCAACGGGGACACCGAGGCCGCTGCAGCCAAAGTGCAGATGATCGT
>JAEEGL013784391.1_pt1 | contig 10397 bp, 8 predicted proteins | sample 9134231 | NCBI WGS metagenome assembly JAEEGL01 (sample SAMN16246548, study PRJNA631951) | gut metagenome | biome: gut microbiome; feature: rumen; material: fiber-attached | host: Bos | place: Iran: Karaj | collected 2018-10
GGAGGATCATTTTCCAATGTACTTCTGTATGCAACCAAAGCATATAGCGCCTGGTCTGTTGCCATCTGATTGATTAGTCCTCCTTTTAGGTGTCTAAACCCACCGTTGTGGTAGTAACTCATTAGCGAGTCTAACACTGTGTGGTTTTTCTTCACAAATCTTTTATCCTTAACACTAATTTTTAGCGAAGAAAGCGCTGTCAAAACCTGGCATGAGCTCTCGCAGTTTTCGTTGCCCATAGTCTCGAAGCCGCCCGTGTCTTTCTGCTTGTTTGATATTACTTTCAAGCCGTCGTCCACTACGCTTTTCACTTTGCTCTCTTTATAAAATGGAGCGAGTGCTTGAATAGCGATAGCTGTCATATCTACATCAGCTTTGTTGCCAAACAATGCCCATCCACCTTTTGGAAGCGCTGAACTGACCAAGGAGTTTTTATACTTTTCTATGCTGCCTACTTTGCCATCATACCCTTCACGTGGAGTTACATTGTCATAATCGCCACACTCTAGTGCAATAAGCGCATATGCAAGACCGTTCATTCCCTGCTTTACTACATTGTCCACTTCCGCTAATGGACTAATCACATCGTAGCCATAAAAGTTGTAAGGATTTTCTCCTATAGATGTTAAGGCAATAACGGTTCTAGAATATTCAGTAAAAGCGTTTTTAGATAACTCACCCTTGGTATTATCTAGCGTCTTTTTCAAATTCTTTTTGTATATGTTTTTGTAGTTGTTTGTAATTTTTCCGGCTCTAGCAAGTCCCATCACGGTCCACTCTCCGCCTGCTGAACTATGTGATGGATTCTTTACTTCTTTTAATTGTCTTTGAGCGACAGCATTTATATATTTTGACGTCTCACTCTTTGACAATACTATATTAGCATTAACAGTAGTCCCCGAAAGAACTACTGTTAATGTTAAACATATTATAAATAATCTTTTAATGATGTCGTTTTTCATTACTGCGATAATTATTTCTTAATTTTAACCTTCTTAACTTTGCTCCACTTGCCAAAGTGTTTAACTCCGTTAACTGTTTTGTACGCCTGAACTTTAGCATAGCATTTTTGTTTTTTCTTAAACTTCTTAGTCTTGATAGTTGTCTTCTTTGTTGTTTTCTTTGTTGCTTTTTTAAAGCTCTTGTATTTTGAATATTTGAAAACATATCCTGTAGCATCTTTTATCTTCTTAACTGTAATCTTAGCTTTTTTGCCCTTTATATTTTTGATGCTCTTAATTTGAGCTCTTTCAACTTTTACCTCTGCTGGCTTTTCATATTTAGCAATAGCATTAGTTGCAGTTGATACTTCAGCCTCTGTAGCGTCAAACTTCTCAAGAACTTTCACTCCCTCTTCGTATGCTTTCTTTGCCGCAGCAATGCTCATGTAAACCTGATCGTCTTTTACATTTGCAATCTTTTTAACTAACTCATCTTTATTGGCAAGTTTTAGGTTTGAATCACTAAATCCGATTCCAACATCGTCGCCCCAGCCAAATACTGAGAAGTGAAGTCTAATTACATCACCGTCATTAACCAATTTCTTGTCAGCGCCTTCAGCTGTTCCTTTATTGTTTACCATAAACATCCAGCCTGCCATTGCATTATAAGCATACTGATTTAAATCAGGTGCGTTTGCGTTACCATCATTGTGTTCATTTGATGGAGCCTTATATGTAGTAGAGTATGTCTGACCATCCCACTCATAGCTACTCACATAATCTGGCATATCTGAAATCTGCTTTGGAATATCAATCTTTCCACTGTCTGCTTTTTTTATTCCAGTTAGATAGAATCCATATGAAGTGTCTGCTGTATATTCATATCCAGCATCCTTCATTGCTTTTTCGAATACAGTTTGAACAGTATCTCCATCTTTTATTTCAACCTTCATTGGCTGAACTAAAAGTCCCTGTCCAATAGTTAGTTTTTCTACTGTAAAGTAAACGCTCTTTGCAGTATCAGCATTTACGCTAACTGGTGCAAAAACCAATGTAAGTGCTAGTGCGATAGCACAAATCATACTAGTAATTTTCTTCATGTTACATTCCTCCGTGTATAAATTTAAAAAGTCTTGCTAGGCGCAAGACTTTTACATATATTAACAAACCAAACCTTATTATGGTCTAGTGCTAATTCGTCTTGCCTACGAATAAGTTGTCTGTAGTCTGAGCACTCTGACTTATGATCGCTCTACTAAGGTGCCTGTGAAGCATTCTCCCGTTCGTCCCAAATACAGTAGGGATAGACTGCGTCGGATTCTCACCGATCTTTCCTCTGACCAAATGGTCGTGACTACAGTTTATATTTAATTTTATTCGTTAAAGAATTGTTTTGGCTCGATGTAATAATCTCCACCCTTTAAGAAGAAGAAATCATTCACCCTATTCTTCTGATCAAACAACTCGTTATACTGAATTATAGCATAATCATTTAGATCTTTTGAGTATTTTGACTTTTTGTCAATGTCATAGAATTTGCCATCGTCGCCTTTGTAGAATAATGCTGTAACTACTGGAAGTTTCTTCTTTAAATTCAACAAATATTTATTGTAGCCAGTCATATCGGCCCCTATCATATCCAACAAATATGATGATAGATAGTTACAACTCATATTCTCATTTTCTTTTTCTTTTATATCATAGTTGGCCCAAATTACATATGGTGTAGAATACCAGTTTGCTGTATCCTCCGTTGTAAATTCAGCCTGTTTTTTCTTGAACAATGTCTCGTAGAACTGCTCTACTAGTGGAGGCTGGTGATCGCCAAACATTACGATAACTGTTGGCTCGTCCACCTTCTTATAGTGTTCTACTAATTCTTTGAAGGCGTCGTCTGACTGCTTAACTAATGTCATGTACTGGTTGTTCTCCTCTGTACTCAAGCCAGAAGTTGTAACCTTAACATCAACATTTACTTTGCCTCGCTGTCCTACATAACCACCGTGGTTTTGAACAGTAACGTTAAACTGATAGTAAGGAGCCTTGCTCTTCTTTTTCTCAGCCTCATAATCCTTGATGATTTGTTTCATATCACTAGCGTCCGATACAAAGTTTCTAGTGTACTTCGCATCTTTGTAGTGCTCTTCTGAGTAGAAGTTTTCAAATCCTAGGTATGAGTATACGTTTGGTCTGTTCCAACCATCTCTCTTGTATGGGTGATATGAATTGTTTCCTGAGTATCCTTGCATCTTAAGTGTTCTTGTCATTGAAGGCAAAATTCCACTTAGCAAGTTGTTGTATGGCACTGCTCTTGGAGCAAAGAATGCCATGTTATTTCCTGTTAAGAATTCGAACTCTGAGTTCGCTGTGTTTGCACCCTCAATAGATACAAATAGTTGTCCTCTTATCGCATCTTTCTTAAGTGCTCTTAAGTATGGCATATAGTCTTCAGTAGTTTTCAACTCGCCATCATATGTAAAGTCCGCCAAAGACTCATTCATTATTGCGATGATGTTTGGCATCTTTTTCTTTGTCGCATTATCCTTTGAAGTAACATCAGATTTATAATCTTTGGTTAGTTCTTTAACCTTATCCACTGAATAGCCCTTTGGTTTTTCAGTCTTAATGTACTTCCATGAAGTTAAGAACGATAGCGCTGTGCCATTCTTTCTATATGTAAGCTGTGGTTTCCACTGGCTATCCTCAATACCGCTCTTTGCAACAATCTCAGTCTGAACAAAGAACCAATATCCAAAGATAAGTCCGGCCACACCGATAATTACTGGGATAAATCTTAGTTTTAGTCTTACACCCTTGTATGGTCTTAGTCCAAGCATTGTACCTGCGGCCGCTGCAAAGAGCGCAACTCCCCAAAGCACCCACATATCAAACTCATACACATAGCCTGCCGCAACGTTCTTAGCTGTACCAATTGACATGATGTCCTGTACCAACACTGGCACTCCTCTAAATGCCGTTACAAAGTAGTTTGTTAATCCAACTACTAATGTCAAAATCCATGTAATTAGCGATGCGTACTGTGTTCTATTTGTAATGGCATAGAATACTGCCAAAACAATCGCATAAATCATCATGTTGAACCAGCCATCTAAAGTTAAAAGCTTAGCTTCAACAAATGACATTGTGTGCTTCGACAAAAGTTCCATTATCATATATGCAGTAAATGGTGTTGTCACGAAGAACAACCTTGAGATCCACTTCTGCAAATCGATTTCTTTGTCTGTTTTCTTTTTGATGAATCCTTGGATTCTTCTATATGGAAGCCAGATGAGAATTATTCCTATTAGAAGAACAATTGCCATCTTTATAAATAGTACATAGTCATAGTATGCAAAAGAAACTCGAATTCTAACATTATCTGTCTTTGCCGTAGACTTTCCATCGATGTTACCTGCTTCTAAAACGTGTGGATTATATACTCCACTAGTGTAAACGCCAAAGCCCTGTGCGTTCTTAAAGTCGTTACACTTAAATACTGCAGTGTATACTTCGTCTTCTTCTGTCTCTGGTCTATCTAAAAATCTAAACCATGCAAACTTGTTAGTTTCGATTATGTTTGCCTCGATAGTATCAGTACAAATTTCTTTACCCTTGTGGTAAATAGTAACTGTCATGCTACCGGTTGCTTTTTCCATACCCATGTTGTCCATGCAGATACCAATTTTCTTCAACTCGCCGTCGCGTCCGATAAATGTCTGCTTAATTACACTGTCGCTCTTTAACTTAACTAGCTTCTGATTTGGGTCTGCAAATGCTCTTGTTTTATGAGCATTGTAGCACGCTTTATAATTTACTAATATGAAAACAAGCCCTGCTACAATAAGCAAGGCTCCTAGTATTCTTTTAATCAATGGCCATTTGCTATTCTCTCTCATTTTTCCTCCTGAACTAGTTGATTGTATATGTCTCTCTTCGCCACGCCTCTGTCTTTTGCAACTTTCTTCATCGCCGACTTTTTATCGAGGCCTTGTTCTAGATAAATTTTCATGTGATCTTCTAGCGACATCTCTTCCCATTTCTGTTGTTCTTGCTGCTCGATATCGTCGAAGGACTTGCCTTCAATCACCAAAACAAACTCGCCTCTTGGCTCCTCTGCCTCGTATTTTTCTCTAGCCTCTTTTAGCGTAGTCAAAAATGATTCTTCATATTTTTTAGTGAGCTCGCGATTTATACTCACTCTTCTATTTCCAAGCGCCTCTTCTAAAACTTTCAACGTCTTAGCAAGTCTATGTGGCGCCTCATATATTATAATCGTTCTCGTCTCATTTTGTAACTCTTTTAGGACATTTTTTAATCTTTTTTTGTCCTTTGGCAAGAACGCTTCGAAGCAAAATCTTTGTGTGGAAAGTCCAGACATAGAAAGAGCTGTCACGCATGCGCTCGCCCCCGGCAAAGAAGTCACTTCAATACCATTTTCTAGACATTCCTTCACAAGTTCTTCTCCCGGATCTGAAATGCCAGGCGTTCCAGCGTCGGTTATTAGTGCAATGTTTTTCCCATCAAGCAACATCTGCACCAACTCTTTTGCCTTGTCATATTTATTAAATTCGTGATAGCTTTGCATAGGTGTTTCAATCTCAAAATGATTGAGCAATTTAATACTATTTCTAGTATCCTCAGCACCTATCAAATCTACTTCTTTTAATGTGCGAACAACTCTGTATGTCATATCTTCCAAGTTTCCAATCGGTGTCGCACACAAATACAACTTTCCAGCCATACTTACTTCCTACTTATTATAAATATCTAAAATCTCTTGTGTATATACGTTTGGTTCTTCGTAAACGATAAGCGGTTCTTCAATATTCATCATTGGCTTTCCGCCTCTCGCTCCTTCAATCAGAACCATATTTGAAGGCTTGTCCACATATGGATAAACCATTCTTATTCTCTTTGGCTCGATCTTATATTCTCTCATCAACTCCATCGCATCCGCCAAGCGTCTCGGTCTGTGGATCATATAAAATCTTCCCTGCGGTTTTAGTACTGCCGCCGCTTCTCGTATCACATCTTCTAGCGTGCACTTAACCTCGTGTCTGGCAATTGCCTTTGGCGCGTCCGGATTTTCTAGGCCGTTATTCTCACTCATATATGGTGGGTTCGTAACGACCACGTCAAAGGAATCTTTCCCGAAAATCTCTGACGCTTTTTTAATATCGCCTTCCACTATCTCGATTTTATCTTCGAGCCCATTCATCTGAACGCTTCTCTTAGCCATGTCCACGCTCTCAGGCTGAATCTCGAGCCCGACAAAACTTTCGCCATCAGTTTTTGCCTCGAGCAAAATCGGAATCACACCCGTGCCCGTGCCAAAATCAATCGCTCTCTCACCATCTTTCACTTCCGCAAAAGACGAGAGCAAAACGGCGTCCATTCCAAAACAAAACTTCTCTTTGTCTTGAATAACTTTATAGCCACCTCGTTCTAGGTCGCAAATTTCTTCTGTTTCTTTTAAGATCACATCCATTTAGTGTTTATCTGCATCCTCAATATTAGCGTCTGCCTTGTCTTCTAGTCCCTCTAGTTCTTTCAACTCCTCAGCCGCCAAATCAAATTTCTTTTTCTTTGGTTTAAATTTAAGCTCACTCACTTTGTAAGTCTTGATTTCTCTGTCTTCATCTTCTTCCACCACAATCTTAACTTCCTGCTTGATGATGTTTACGCTTGAAACTTCACCTTCAAAGCCGTCGAAGGTCTTAACCTTCTCTCCAACATCTGGAAGATTTGAATTTAAGTACTCATAAGACTCCTGCTCGTTTTTCAAACAGCACATAAGTCTTCCACAAATACCTGAAATCTTTGTTGGATTAAGTGACAAGTTTTGCTCTTTCGCCATCTTAATTGTAACTGGCGCAAATGATGGCAAGAATGTGCTACAGCAAAGTTCTCTTCCACACATTCCGATTCCTCCAATAAGTTTTGCTTCATCACGGACACCAACTTGTCTAAGTTCAATTCTAGTTCTAAATACTGAAGCCAAGTCCTTAACTAACTCTCTAAAGTCCACACGTCCATCGGCTGTGAAGTAGAACATAATCTTCTTTCCATCGAATGTATACTCAACCTTGATAAGTTTCATCTCAAGGCCATGCTTTTTAATCTTTTCTTTACAAGTTTGGAATGCTTTCTTTTCTTTTTCCTTGTTCTGCTCGTATTTCTGGTCGTCCTTCTCGTTAGCTTTTCTCATTATTTCTTTAACAGGCTTTTTAACTTGATCGTCTGTAACCTGCTTTTTCTCTAAAGCTACTTCGCCGTACTCTACGCCCACTGCAGTTTCTACTATTACATGGTCGCCCTTTTTCAAATCTAGATTTTTAGGCTTAAAGTAGTAAATTTTTCCTGTATTTCTAAATCTAATACCAACTACGTCTATCATTATTGTATCCTCTCTTTTATTCCTAGCAACATAACTTCCAAGTTTGAATCGAAGCCAACATTACTTTTTATTCTTGTTTCTGCTTTATTTATCTCATCCAAAATTCCATTGATATTATCATATGAAATCTGGTCCGAAATCTGTTTAATCTCATTTAGCGATTCCTGGAAAACAATATCGCTGTCATCCTTTGTTGATTTGTACTTCAACACATCTGCAAACCACACGCGAAGCATATTTAGGTAGTCTTCTAAGCCATCTTTGTCGTCCTTGTACATTGACAACCCCTTAATCACCTGCGCGATAGCGTCCATTCCACCGTTTGCCACATCTCGAACAAGCTCTGTGACCGAGTCCTTAGTCTCCTTGAAACTGTCCGACTCAATAAGCTGCTTTGCTCTTCCAATGTTGCCTCCGGCGAAGGATGCTGCAACTTTCGCATCATAATCTCCCGCGCCGTACTTGCTCTTAAGTTCGTTTGCTATCTCGGCATCATCCACCACTCTCACGTTTAGCATTACGCATCTCGAAAGAATTGTTGGTAAAAACTGATCTATGTTGGCCGCGAGCAAAATGAACATCGCATACTTTGGCGGCTCCTCAATAGTTTTAAGTAGGGCGTTTTGCGCTTGAACCGTCATCGTATCACTTCTAGGTATAATGTATATTTTATATGGGCTAGCATATGGTTTGATGCTAGCGTCATCATTTATCTGTTCTCTTATATCATCTACGCCCAACGTCTTCTTCGAAGGCATAATGATTTTAATGTCTGGCTGATTGCCCGATGCAGCCTGGTGGCACGACTTGCATTGTCCGCACGCCTCGCCCGTTCTGTTCTTGCTTTCCGGTGCGTTGGCGTCGCACTGAACTGCCTTTGCCACTTCCTTTGCAATCTCTAGCTTTCCAATCCCTCTTTCCCCATGAAGAATATAGGCATGAGATATTTTCCCAGCCTTAATTGCTTTTTGAAAATGTTCATATATATGGTTTTGTCCAATAACTTTCTCTGCCATTTTATTTATTCGACTTAATGTCCTCTATTATTTCATCTACGCACTCTTCTAGATTTACGTTTTGATATTTCTTTTCAATTCCAAGTCTCTTGATTTCTTCTTCTCTAAAGTCCTGTTCGTCCGCCAAAAATCTTCTGCAAAGTTCCTCGTACTTTGGCTCGGTCTGCTCTAGTTCGCGAAGCACTGCGCGCTTAAGTCTCTCGCCCTGCTCCACCTCGACAAAGATTGGAACAACAACATCTTCGCCGTAGTAGTCTCTCATCTGCTCGTAAGATTCGAGCGTTCCAATGTATAAGTAATCTGCATTTTCAAGATCAATCTGTCCATCATCCACCGTGAAATAACTCCACACACCGTGAACAGTGTTGTAGTGTCTAACCTCAATTACTTTGCCGTCGTTTTGCAACTCCTCAAGTCTATCTCGGCTCACGAAAAAATACTCTCTTCCATCCTCTTCGTTCTCACGCATAGGTCTGGTTGAGTAGCCCACAACCGTCTTCAAATCTAGGTCTTTATTCTCTTTTATTATGTTAAAAATTGTATCTTTTCCGCTACAACTTTTACCTAAAATAAAAAATATTTTGCCCATTTCTATTCCTTAATTACTTTAATTCCACTAGTTATTTTATCTGTTATTCCCTTTATCTGCAACCCAGATTCAAGGCTTTTTTCTACTTCTTTTATAAGCTCTTCCGACACCACTTCGCCCGGCACAATCAACGGAATTCCCGGTGGATATTTGTAAATATAGTCCCCCGCAACTCTACCTTTCGCATCCTTCAAAGCGACCTCTTCAAAGTCCTTGTTCATTGCCTCATACGGACTAAATTTTACTTCATTTACAATTCGCTCACTTCTTATCTCCTCGTCCGCGACTTCTAATCCGTCTGCAACCTCAACTAGGGCTTCGCCGAAGGCTTTGACCTTCTCCAAATCATCCGAAATAGATGTCATAGCAATCACATATTTATTGTTTGCCATCTCAGTCTCGAATTTATATTTCTCTCGGAGTTTTTTTGCAAGTTCTACCCCAGTAATATTCGTTTTGCTTAAATCTATAACTAGTTTTCCTAGATCGTAATCATACACTTCGTTATGTCCAACTAGTTCTTCACCTGGAATAAATATTTTTCTCGTGTTATTAACATCGCTTCTTAAATTTTCTAGCGTTTTTAACAATTCCTCGGCTCTTTTGTTGCCTTCTTTTTCTACTATATTAAAGCACTCATCAACGCTTGTCATAAACACATACGATGGGCTAGATGTCTGGTATGTGGCAAGCGCTCTTTCAATCTTGTCTCTATCAGTTCTATCTCCCATCACATGCATAACCGCTGTCTGAGTAAGAGCTGGCAAAGTTTTGTGAATGCTTTCTATTACAATGTCCGCGCCCTCTTTGTATGCTGGATTTGGAAATCCATCCAAACAAAAATGCGCTCCATGGGCACTATCTACTATTAAAATAGCTCCATTTTTGTGAGCTACTTCAGCCAATCCTTTTATATCTGACACAACGCCCTCATATGTTGGTGATGTAATAACCACTACCTTCGCCGAGGTCTCCTCTAGGAGTTTTTCAAGTTCTTCCTTATTATATCCACCATCAAACAACCCTGTGCTTTCAGGATATAAATATACCGGCTTCAAATTTCTTATTTCAACCGCATTGTATACAGATTTATGCGAGTTTCTTCCTATTATTATTTCATCTCCGATGTCTGCTGCAGACTGAATAGCAGACAACACTCCAGCTGTCGATCCATTCACCAAAAAGCATGTTTTATCGGTTCCAAGAAACGATGAAACCTGGTCCATTGACTCTTTAATAATGCCCTCTGGGTCGTGAAGATTGTCCAACCCCTCTACCTCTGTCACATCGATATTTTCTACATCGCTAAATAAGCCAGCATTCCTCTTATGACCTGGCATATGCATCGGATAAATATCCGATTTACTATATTCTTTTAGCTTATCTTTTAGTGATTTCATACCGGTATATTATACCACACATTGCTTATATACTGCCCTTTTAAACAACAAAAA
>JAEEGL013957948.1_pt1 | contig 10397 bp, 8 predicted proteins | sample 9134231 | NCBI WGS metagenome assembly JAEEGL01 (sample SAMN16246548, study PRJNA631951) | gut metagenome | biome: gut microbiome; feature: rumen; material: fiber-attached | host: Bos | place: Iran: Karaj | collected 2018-10
ATAAAGGACAACCAGCGAGAGTTTCAGTCGTTAGGTCTGAAGATTGACGGTGTTAGTGCTGCAGAAAACGCTTTTGTGAAGAACACCGATGCTGTAGTACAGTCATTTATCGCCCGTGCGAAAGCCGCCGCACGACTGGCCCAACTGACAGAAGAATACAAGCTTCAGAACGAGCTTATAGACAAGATAAGCACATCTAACGATGCAGCCCAGGCCCGCCATCACGTCAACGCTGGCGACAAAGCCAACATAACGTCCTGGGACAGGAAGCGCGACGGCCAGTATATAGAGTTGGCAAGCGACGGCAGTTACCGTTATACCCAAGCAGGTGCTGATCGAGCAAACAAAGTGAAATGGGTTGGGAACTCTGCTGCCGACAAAGCCAACCGTGAAGCATTGAGACAGAGCCGCGCCCGCACTGCCCGCCTTGAAGCAGGTATGGCAGATGATGTCAAGACTACGTCCACTTTGTCGACTATTCCGTCAGGCGGTGGAAGCACAACTACGAGAACTGCACCGAGAACTAGCGCAGTCACCCCCGAGCCCCCATCCGTTGAGGGGAGTATAAATTGGTATAGGGAACGGTTAGAGAAGTTGCAGCGGGATATTGAGTCTACCGGCGATGAGCAAATTGCAAAGGCGTTGCAAGCCGACTACAAAGCCATAGAAAAAGAATTTGGTGAATATAAGGTGCGTATCGGTGTTGATGAGCCTCCCAAAGAGGAAGTGCATACCGTTGCCGAGAAAATGCAGAGCGAGTTGATTTCCGCCCAGCGTGATTTCGATAATGCCTTGACCATAGAAGCCAAGGTGGCCGCCGCCGCGAAAGTCAGCGAGATACAAGCGCAGATAGACGAAGCCACGAGTGGCAAGGTGACTATCGGTGCAGAAGTCGAGGCATCATACACAGAGCAAGGCAGCGACTCGGACAAACGCAGGAGTTACGCCAATGCCCAGCAAAAGGCAAGCCGCATCCAGCAGGACTACGAAATAGGCCTTATCGGCAAGGACGAGGCATTGCGTGAGATAGCGGAACTAAACGTAGCACTTGAAAAGTTAGGGTTGAAGCCGATAGAAATAGAGGTGATGACCGACGACATCGACAAGGCAAAGGAGAAGTACCAGGGTGCGACCGACGCTATTTCGTCGATGGGTTCATCGCTGTCGGGCTTGGGCAGTGCTTTGGAATTGCCCGAACTTAATATAGCAGGAACTTTAGCACAGGCGATAGCGACGATGGCACAAGGCTATGCCACCGCCACGGCGGAATCTGCCACGTTAGGTCCGTGGGCATGGATTGCATTTGCTGCTGCCGGACTGGCACAACTGACGGCTATGATTTCGAGTGTGAAGCAGGTGACAGCCTTCGCCCAGGGCGGTGTTGTGAGCGGTCCTACTCTGGCCCTTGTCGGCGAGTATGCCGGTGCCCAGAACAACCCTGAGGTGATAGCCCCTTTGGACAAGTTGCGCAGCATGATCCAGCCTGCCGGCGGTGTTGGCGGTAGGATTCGCTTAGAGGTTGCCGGTCGTAAGCTTGTCGGCGTCATGGCCAATGAGACCAGGATAAGCAGCAAATCTGGTCGGCGCAGTAACATAGTAGTTAACGGTTAGTGCCTCGACGGCGTCGCGGCATAGGAGACGAAAGTAGAGAGAAGAAATGTATATATACGGCAGTTTTATAAATCAGCAAGGCGATACGATAACTGTGCATATCGTTACGAATGGCTCCCGCTCTGATGAAGTTGAAATCGGCGCGGAGTCGTCGGGCATATCCTTTACCGATGACCCTGTGGATATCACGAGCGAGGTGAACGACACCTTTGACCCGCTGCTGCGTCACAGTGCCTGCTTGCGTTTTCTGACCCGCGACTTTGTGTCAGATTTCTTCTGCACGTCGTGCCGTGACGCTGTGGTGAACATCTACCGTGGTAGCGACTGCCTATTTGCCGGTTTCATAGAGCCTCAGAGTTACAGCCAGCCATACAACGAGGTTTATGACGAGCTGGAGTTGAACTGCATCGACGTTCTCTCGGCGTTGCAGTATTCGAAGTACAAGAACGTGGGCAGTGCCGGTGTGAGCTACGACATTGTGAAGTCAGAGGCCTGTCAGCGCACGCTCTATGCCATTGTCACAGAGATATTGGACGGCATTGGCAGCAGCATAGATATCGCCGGCGGCCATGCTGTGCGTTACCTGTATGACGGCAGCAAAGCCATTGACGCTTCCCCCGGCAACCGCTATTCCATATTCTCTCAGTTGTCATTGTCTGAGCTGCTGTTTCTTGGCGGTTCTGAAGATGATGTATGGCAGCAGGACGAGGTTCTGGAGGAGATTCTGCGTTACCTGAACCTTCATATAGTGCAGGACGGCCTGACCTTCTATATTTTTTCGTGGGACACTGTCAGGTCTTCCGCGCCTATATCCTGGCATGACCTTGTCAGCGGTGATGTTGTAACGACTTCCCGCGCCCATGTCACCATAGAGACCTCTATTGCCGCCGACTGTGACACGAGGATAAGCATTGGCGATGTTTACAACCAGCTGCTTCTGACCTGCAAGGTTGAGTCGCTCGACAGTCTGATAGAAAGTCCTTTGGACGGTGAGCTGCTGAGTTCTCCCTACAGCTGGTTCCAGAAGTACTGCACGGAATATTCTGCTGACGGTGAGGGCCGCAGTGCCTACAATGCTTTCTTTTCCATGACTCACGGCTTCAAGACCTCTTACGGCGCCGGCAGGGTTACGGACTGGTTCCATCAGGTGAAGTAGAACAGCCAGTAGAAATTCCCGAAGAACGGAGACCTGAATACCGACCTGATATCTACCTACTGCGTTAACAATGAGTCTCAGCAGGCATTACCGAACTGGCTGGCCTCCAATCCTGGCGCCGCCATCATAGCTATAGGCAGCGTTGAGATGAACACCGCTAAGGACGACAACAGCCCGACATCGAAAGTGAACATGACGAACTGCTTGGTATTGAGCATTAACGGCAACGGCAAGGACGGCGAGAATGAGTATTACCCTGGCGCGAATGATATCCGCTCGAATATCCCCTACGCTGTCTATACCGGCAACGTATCTGGCGGCACTTTCTCTCCCGCTGACGCTGCTACCACCAACTACATTGTTCTTTCAGGCAAGGTAGTTCTTAACCCTCTTATGGACATGACCGCCCCTTATAAGGAGCTGCATGACGATGAGGAGTGGGAGATTTATGGTTTTCTTCCGAAGTATTGGCACCAGACGGTGCCGAGCCGCGACAACGAGGACGGCAGATATTACACCCGTCAGTACTGGAAGTCAGCGACCCCTTTGGACGATGTGGAGTGGGACCCATTGACAGACTTCGGTCTGGTGCCTTATACCGGCAAGGGCCCTGAGCAGTACGAATTCAAGTACAGCGCGATAGGTGAGAGTTCGGACACTGTATCCAAGATTGCGGTGTTGGCCTGCATGCTTATCATCGGCGACAAGTGTGTATGCGAGAAGACTCCTGATAACGACTGGGGGACTGGTGTTCCCTATACCGGTCATGGTGCTCCCGAGGATTTTGTATGGAAGGAATACAAGCCGCTATCTGAGTGTGCGAATGAGGATGAGTATTACCAACAGTCGTTTACGATAGGCTTTGACCCGAAGATTGGTGACAAACTGATAGGCACGGAGTATGACCTTCAGACCAATTTCAGCTATACCCTTGGCATAGACGCTGAAGGCATAGCGATCCCTATAAAGAAAGGCGACAGGGTTAGCGGCCAGGTGAAGTTTATGATTTTGGGTCCTGTCAACACGGTGTGGGATGAAATCACTCGTCGTCACCCTACGTTTTTCCGTCATACGCGCTGGGGTAGCAAGAGTGTCCCTCTTTTGTCGCATGTGAGCAATATTGTGGTGAAGCAGTTTGAGGTTAAGGTTTACAGCGACAACGGCCATATTAACAACACCAGCGACAACGATATCGTGTATATGAGCGACACCCGTGAGGAGTTCACTAACCGTAAGGATGACCTTGAGTTCAGGATAAACTCGGCATTGACTTCTGCTGAATGCCAGTCGCTTGGTGTGACGAACACTCTGAATCTCTCTACCCCTGTCGATGTGTTGACCGGCGATGCCCTGCTGTCGATATACGACTACGGCAGCGGTGTCCAGGCCAAGCCTGAGCAGCTCTACGTTGACAGTTACTACGGTGAATACCATTTGCCTCGCATTCTGATGGATCAGAAACTGACGGACGCTCATGGCATCATCGGCCTATTTAACCATTACAGTCACCCTGCCTTGTCCAAGATGTTTTTTGTGCAGGGTCTCAGCCGGAACCTTATGGAGGGCCGTGCTGACTTAACCTTAAAGGAGACAGGCGAATGATAGACATCAAACTGATAAAGAAACCTAAGGGCACGAGTTCCGGTACTGGTACTGGTTCTGGCGGCGGCACCCATGTTGGCGGCTTCACCGAAGAGTCGCGTCATGCATTGAAAGCCGACAAGGCTCTGAAGTCTGACCGTTCGGATTATGCGGAGCGTGCCGCTTACGCTGACCGTGCCGGCGAGTCCTCCCGTGCTGCGTATTCAGACGTGGCAGAGGACCTTGCTGAAGGCAGCCCTGTTTTCGGCAAGTTCCTAAGCCGTATTGCCAATGACACGGCTCATGGCATTATCACTTTCGTCAAGGGACTGTTTGTGGGTGACGGTAGTCATGGCATCGACGAGAACGGTGATGCTACGTTGAAGAGCATCAATGTAAACAATCATGCAGAGATAACAGAAGACGGGGATGCATCCCTAAACAGTCTGGAGTCAGCCAACTACAGCGGAACGGACATCATCTCAGACAAGGGGTTCAAGATGTGGGAGGACTCGGAAGGCAAGAGCCATGTCATCGTTGACTATTTCACTGCCCGTGTGAAGGCATTTTTTGCGTCGTTGGAGGTGCGCAAGATAGAGCATACTGCGGGAAACCGTATCGAATCACCAGCGGGCAACAACATCATCCTTGTCAAGAAGATAGGCGCAGACGGCAAACCTATCCCCGAAAAATGGCATGCAAGAAGATACTCCTTTGCGGGAGTGTCATGGAGCATGCCTAAACTTGTATACCAAGCGGGGCGGTTCTTTGGGCTCTGGAGACCCGACCCTTCGGCAACGGTGTCCGCCTATCGTTGCTATTGGGCAGCAGAGGATGAAGAGAAGGGTGTGGAGAACGACTGGGTAATCGGAGACCAAGCACTATGCCAGACCTTCAGACTGCGCACCCAAGATATCCACGGAACGGCGTATGGAGTCCAGAATAAACATTATTGGAGACTTGTGGTCAACAAGGGCATCGAGGAAATCGATGGCACGGAATACGGATTCGTTGACCTTGCGGCGACATTGGGTTATGTCCAGAACGTGTGGGATGCTGCGTTGTACCCGACACAGGAAAAGATATATGTAGGTTATGACTCATCCGCAGCGGATATTCCTTCAGATGGAGATGATATCGCCTGTGTGGGAAGTCAGAAAAATAGCGAGACCCGTGGAGGAGCGATACAATACGTCACATACGGGGAAGTAGATGACACCACGGGAATTCCATGCGTAAAGATGTACTCTGGAATCAACTCTTTCGCTCCGCTTGATAATTTCTTGATACAAAAGCAATCTCCGAAAGGGGTGTTCGTTCGTGCCGACCGTTTTGAAATCTACAGCGCAAGCGGTACGGGCGTCCACTCCCCCGCAACGTGCTATCGGGGGAATTGGACAGAAGGAGTTGACTATGGAAGGAACGATATCGTTCAACACAAAGGTTCGACATGGATTTATATCTCCGACACCATCAGCAGGGAGGAGCCTTCGGATACTGCAACGAGGTGGAGCATCTATGCTCGGAGAGGCATCGGCGCGCCTCAAGTGTCTCTGGACTCCATGAGTGCGGTAGTAGGTGCTGACTATGAAGGAAAGATAGCAAGCATCTCGCAAGTCTCTGGACTACCCACAACCATCGAGCTGTATGTCGAGGGCGAGCAGATACAGACCTCCGCGTGGGATAGGGCAAACAGTTACGTCAAGTACTATGACCGCAGAATACCTCTGAATAACCAGATGGCCTATTTTGGTTGGGGAATCATCCTTGATGGCATAACTGTGGGTACAGATTCAGTTACTCTCGAGTGGGCATATAAACCAGAAAGGCATATAACGTTGGAAGATGAAACAACAGTGCACCCTGTAATCAATCCTACCGATATATTGATACATCTTGTTTTCGATTACAAAGGGGAGACATTATCTGCTGACGTATCGGCACCTATGATAGTCCAGAAATCAGCGGCACCGATGCTGGCGGAATATTCTCAAGACGGAGTAAATTGGCACTCTCCGTTCCAGAGTTCCGACATCTATGTACACTATAGTTATGACGGCGGGCAAACATGGACCTCTGCTATCCGTATCGTGGGGAAGTCTATCGAGTTTGATGGTGGTATTCGTCATTTCGACTCCTATGACGACCTCATGGATTATCTTACAAGCATACAGACACACATGACGGCAAAGGATATGGGGTACTATCTCACCGATACTGACGATGGTGGAACTCCTGAAGCTTCTTTGTGGTATTTCTTATCTCAATCGTCCGACCCGAGAGATATACAATATGTTCCTCTGCCGCAAAGCGGAGAGGTTAACTACCTTACGAGTTACGACGGTCACCTCTGGCATGCTGATAACGCCTCGGAGTTTTGGAAAGACCTCGGTGTCATTCAAGGTGCTGACGGGGAAGACGGGGTAAGCATTGTTCTCGACCCCGCCACGGTCATCTTTGAGCAGAGTCAGAATTCCCCGTATCCTGTCGATACTTCGGGATTCGTTGCATCGGTCAAGGTATGGCAAGGCACAAGTATCAAATCTGGAAACTTCATCAAAGGAGTTCAAGGCGTGAACTGCACGGCGCATTATTCGGGAAACAATGTTTACATCGATGCGATATCGCAGTCTGGAGGTGCCTATTATCCATCTGGCAAGGTCAACGTCACCGTGAGGGTGAATTCTCAAGACACGGTTCTCACTTTGAATTGGGCGGCGAATCTTCTCGGCACATGGAAGATGACGGTAGAGAGAAGTGTTATGCAGATGGTGTCGACCCAGACTGTAAACTACACGAAGGATGACGGGTCGGTGGAGTCGGTGCAATGGCAATCGGCAATCTCGCAGAACAGTCAAAGGTTTGGACTGACCGTAAAGAAAGGAGAACTTGAGACTGCGGGTATACATCTTGACGGAGAGAACTCCCGTATCGACTTGCTTGCGGACAAGACTCAGTTTTTGCGCAGCAGCGACGGGCTGCCCTTCATCAAGATTGGTGTGGATGAAGACGGAATGCCGTATCTCATTTTCCTCATGCCGGACGGAGTGACCGAGGCATACAATCTCGGTTACAAAGGACTGACCAACCTTATTAACGAAGGTGTACCGGCGAACTTCTCAAGTGTGCTTGCCTTGTCTCTTATCGGATTCTTGAGCGACTACGAAGAGGACGGCATTTCATGCCAGGCCCTTTACAATGCTTGCATGAATGAGAACTTGCCAGACTATTATCGTTACAACCAGACACGAACCAAGCAGAATGACGGAACTTATGTTATCGTGCCAGCGGCCCCGAACTATGACGGAATGTACTACGACGGAAACATTCTGGATGATGGAAACCAGAACTTGCCAGACTCAAGTCTTAATGCTCTGGATGATATATCGAGTGCCCTTGATGGTGATGTAACGTTGTGGGTTCAGTATCGGAGCAATTTGTCTGGATACGATGACACGTTAAGACCACCTGACCCGTATATCCGCATCCCAGCGGTGAATCTGCATGCTACATTCCGTCTTCATTACGTTGTGAGGAGCAGAATAGTCAAGTCTGTGGAACTTGTAGTGACAAGAATGGATGATGACTATTTCACGACCGACAGCGATGGGATGACAAACGATACATATTATCCAGAGAGTTACACACCTAACAATAGCGAGATATGACACAAGAAGAGAAACAAGCAATAGTAGAGGAGGTAGTACAAGAGGTACTTGACGAGATAGCAAACCAAAGCATTAATGCCGAACTTGATTTCAGCGTTGATGATGAAGGGTACTTATGTATAACAACGACCTAAAAGAAAGGAGGAAAGAGATATGAGTTGTGAGAATAATGAAGCGAAAATGAAACTGGTGTATGGCAACACGCGGAACGTTGCCATCATATTAAAAGAACTCGTCGATATAGAGACAGGCGAGACCGCTCCCTTTAATGTTCAAGGCAGCGACGAGGTGACAGTTAATATCAAGGAAGGGCACAATTCAAACTGGTACACCCCCAAGATAGAAGGCAACGTGCTGTCGTTTAGGATTGGCACAGAACTTACCGTTGGCGACTATGAGGTAGAGGTCGGTGTTGTGCGTGGCGAGGACACTTATGTTTCTCGCAAGCGGTGGCAACTATCGGTTGTACGTTACGATGACGAGGCTGGTATTTCTGCCGATGCAGAGTTCTCGTCGGAAGACTTGGAACTGATAGCGAACATGTATATCAAAGGAGATATGTTTACCTACGATGACATGACGGAAGAGCAGAAGGTTGACCTTGCGTCAAGGGTGGGTACTGACCTGTCTATTGATGACGAAGGGTACTTGTGTTTCGGAATGAATTAATAACTAAAAAATATATAGATATGGCAAAAACAACTATCAGAATAGGCAAAGTACGAATCACGACGGAAGGGGTGTATAGCGAAAGCACCAAATACTCCATTCTTGCTTTGGTGACTAATGAGAAAAAAAACAAAGTGTATGTGTCGAAGGTGGGCAACAACGAAGGCAACCCGCTCACAGACACTACCAAATGGGAATGTATCATAGACTGTGAGACTGCGGTTGACGAGGCTACGAAAAAGATTATTGAGGAAATGGAGTCAACGGACACGTCGGTTACTCTGTCTCCCAATAAGATGTATGAATTCCCGGAGATGTCAAGTCTAGCCATCGCATTTTCGGGGCACGTTGATGACGTTCTTAACGAGTGGCAGTTCAGTTTTGACAGCGGCAGCACGGCGACCACGTTTAGCGTTCCGAGCGGTGTTGTGTGGACTGCGCCTGTTACTATCGAGGCGAACATGCACTACGAGGTAAACATCGTGTATAACCAGACTGACCAGACTTACTACGGCATTATAGTGGGTTGGAGTGCATCGTAAGGAAAGGAGGTTATATGAGTGCAAGGAGTTACACAAGGAGGCAGTTGATGGCAGATGCGAGCATCAAGTATATTGAACTTGAATCTTGTATATTCCCCAAAGGCGTAGTTGCCATCCTTGATATTATAGGTAATAGCAACCAATGGACTTACGAGGGAGCGGTGGCAAGACATGGCGGAAGTATGAGTTCAAATTCAAATTGCCACCGACTTATATCCATCGCTAAAACGGGACAGCTTAATAGGAATACAATACGAGTTGCTTTTTCGGGTGCAAGTGCCGCAACATTACAATTAGGAGGATACACCTATACCACCTTTACAATTTCGAGTGATGCAGACTACAAATTGAATTTCTCATGCTCCGCCAATAGTGCAACCCTTAACGGAGAAACCAAGACCACAAGCACGAGTGCTGGTTCCGCAAGTACATATAGACTGATGATTGGTTCTGGTCAAGGTTATGGTGTATCCGCAATCTCTGTTAAGTTTTGGTATCTCAAAGCATGGCAATCTGGCGTCCTAAAAGGCGATTATGTCCCAGCAATGAGAAGAGAGGACGGAAAATTGGGTATTCTTAATAAAGTTAACGGAACGTTTATCGTTCCATCTGGCGGTGATATAACGACTTAAAATCTTTTAGGATATGAAACAGTACAAAAGAACAATCGAGGGTGTAACGGAGTATTTCCGTGAACCGCTCATAGCAGACGGAAAGCAAATCTTCAATCCGTCAGAGGAACAAATCAAGGCAGCAGGTTGGGAGGAATACACTCCCGAAGAGACTGCAAGTGAAGAATATGTGCCTACCTACGAGGAGAGGGTGGTGGAACTCATCAGAGAGAGGTATTCTATTGATGATGAGATTGCCATTCTTAGGCAGAAGGACACCAAGCAAGATGAATATCAAGCATGGTATGATTTCTGCGAGTCTTGTAAGGCACAAGCAAAGCTCGAAACGTAATCTGGTTATAACCCCTTGGAGGCAGGGTAAAAAAAAGCCTCCAGCCTGTTAATATAGACGCCAATCATTTATTAACAACGTCACCGCAATAGTGCACGACTGGAGGCAGTATGTCCTTACGTCGTACTATTGCGGTTTTTTCGTGTTAAATAAATGATTGGCAGTGCAAAGGTACAATTTATTTTTGAAATGACCTACTACGAGATA